>Ga0197143_1000922_pt1 | contig 27057 bp, 17 predicted proteins | sample GBS70_MetaG_FD_148603 | JGI IMG/M metagenome (GOLD analysis project Ga0197143, IMG submission 148603) | Sediment microbial communities from Great Boiling Springs, Gerlach, Nevada, United States - GBS 70_MetaG | ecosystem: Environmental > Aquatic > Thermal springs > Hot (42-90C) > Sediment... | reverse complement strand
ATTAAGTATAATTCCGATGGGCAATTATTATGGGTTGCAAGGTATAATGGACCGGCAAATAGCTTTGATGAGGCATATGCGATAGCGGTAGATAACAATGGCAATGTCTATGTCACCGGAAGAAGTTATGGAGAAGGTACTTCTTCTGACTATGTGACCATTAAGTATAATTCAGAAGGTCAAGAGGAATGGGTTGCAAGGTATAATGGACCGGGCAATGGTAGTGATGGAGCAAATGTGATAGCGGTAGATAATAATGGCAATGTCTATGTGACCGGATATAGTGATGGAGAAGGTACTTTTTCTGACTATGCGACCATTAAGTATAATTCCGATGGGCAATTATTATGGATTGCAAGGTATAATGGACCGGCTAATGATGATGATGGAGCAAATGCGATAGCGGTAGATAATAATGGCAATGTCTATGTGACTGGAGGAAGTTATGGAGAAGATACTGATTATGACTATGCGACAATCAAATACCCCTCAGCAGGGGGAATTGAGGAAAGTAAAAAAGATAAAAAGACAATTTCTACCAATTTATCAAAAGAGGAAATTATTAATTTAAAAATTTATAATCCCCTTGGTAAAATTGTCAATAAAGATATAAAAGAACTAAAACCCGGTATCTATTTCTTAAAGATAGAAACAAAAGAGAAAAGGGAAAAAAGAAAGATTATTATTATGAAATAGAAAGATATTTTCTAAAATCCCACAAAAAGAGTAATTTTTTGACAATTAATTTTAAATTGTTATAATCTTTACTATGGAAAAAGCCCTTTTAACTGGTAATGAAGCAATTGCTCGGGGTGCCTATGAAGGTGGTTGTTTATTTGCGGCTGCCTATCCAGGAACCCCTTCAACCGAAATCTTAGAGAATATTAGAAATTATAAAGAGATTTATTGTGAATGGTCGGTAAATGAGAAAGTTGCTTTGGAGGTTGCTTTGGGAGCCGCTTTAGCTGGTGCCCGCTCACTCTGTGCTATGAAGCATGTCGGTTTAAATGTTGCTGCTGACCCGCTTTTCTCTTCTGCTTATATTGGTGTCAATGCTGGATTTTTGATTATCACCTGTGATGACCCAGGTATGCATTCTTCCCAAAATGAACAGGATAATAGATTTTATGGTCTTTTTGCCAAAATACCAGTCTTGTGCCCGAGCTCTTCCCAAGAAGCCAAAGATTTGGTAATTAAGGGATTTGAAATTAGTGAAGAGTTTGATATTCCAGTGATAATAAGAATGACCACCAGAGTTTCCCATTGTAAATCGGTAGTTACTTTGGGAAAGAGAGAAGAAAGAAAGATAAAGGGATATAAAAAAGATGAAAGTAAAACCAATCTTTTACCCCAGTTTGCGAGAAAAAGACATATCTTGTTAGAAGAGAAGATTGAGAAATTGAAAGAGTATAGTAACAATTTTCCTTATAATAAGTTTTATAAAGGTAATGATGATTTACTTGTCGTTGCTGATGGTGTTGCCTTTCAATATGCAAAAGAGGTTTTTAAGGATGCTTCTTTTTTGAAATTGACTATGGTCTATCCTTTTCCCGATAAATTAGTTAGTGAAATTGCTAAGAATTTTAAAGAGATAATTGTTTGTGAAGAGGTTGACCCCTTTATTGAACTTCATTTAAAAAGTTTGGGATTTAAAGTTAAAGGCAAAGATGTTTTGGGAAAGACTGATGAACTTTCACCAGATAAATTGAGTATCTTTATTAAAAAAGAAGAGAAAGAAGAAAAACCAATTAATCTTCCGAAAAGACCACCAGCTTTATGTCCGGGTTGCCCTCATACCGGTACTTTTTATTTATTACAAAAGAAAGATTATATTATCACTGGTGATATTGGTTGTTATACCTTAGGAACTTTGGCACCCCATTACGCAATGGATTCCTGTGTTTGTATGGGTGCCTCAATAACTTTGGCTCAAGGTATTGAAAAGGCTATTAGGAAGATTGATGATAAAAGACCAATAATCGCCATTATTGGTGATTCTACTTTTTTCCATATGGGTATTCCCGGTCTTTTAAATATGGTTTATAATAAAAGTAATGTTATTGTTTTTATTTTGGATAACGAGACAACCGGTATGACTGGTCATCAAGACCATCCGGGAACGGGAAAAACTTTAATGGGTGAAGAGACAAAAAAAGTTTTAGCCGAAGAGATTGCGAAAGCCTGCGGAATTGAAAAAGTATTTGTCTTAAATCCTTATAAGATAAAAGAGAATAAAAAGGTTTTAGACAATCTTTTTAAAGAAGGTGGACCGGCAGTGGTGGTGATGAGGGAACCTTGTATCTTTTTAAAGAAAAGGGAAAAAGCCAAGGAAGTGGTTATTGAGCTTTGTACTGGTTGCCGATTATGTTTAAGGCTTGGTTGTCCAGCAATTTCTTATGAAGATAAGAAAGCAAAGATTGATAAAAATTTTTGCGTTGGTTGTGGAATGTGTATCGAAGTCTGTCCAAAAGGAGCAATAAAATGAAAGAAGAAATAATTAATATTGTTGTTTGTGGTATTGGTGGTCAAGGTGTTTTGCTTTTTTCCGATATCTTGGGCGAAGTGGCTTTAGAAAATGGTTATGATGTGAAGAAAAGTGAAGTGAAAGGAATGGCGCAAAGGGGCGGTAGTGTTATTAGCCATTTAAGGTTTGGGTCCGAAGTTTATTCACCATTAATACCTTTAAAAAAAGCCGATTTTCTTGTTAGTATGGAGAAAATTGAAGCGGTTAGGTATTTAAACTATTTAAAAGAAGATGGGATTTTAATAACTGATGAGGTTGTTATCCCGCCCTTACCGGTTTTAGTCGGTGAAGAAAATTTTGATTTTAGCTCCTTAGACATTTATTTAAAAGAAAAGGTGAAAAAACTTTATTATCTGCCTGCCCAAAAAATTGCCGAAGAGTTGGGAAATGTGCGGGTTAGTAATATGGTTTTAATGGGCTTCCTTTCTAATTTTTTGCCCTTTGAGATTAATGATTATTTTAAAGTAATAAAAAGAAATATTAAAAAAGATTATCTTAAAATCAATCAAGATGCCTTTTTAAAAGGCAGAGAGTTCTATTCTTCATAATTTAGAAATGTGTGGAGTTATCGGTATCTATAGTAATAGCGATTGTGTCTACGAGATTTATGAAGGACTCCTTGCCCTTCAACATCGTGGTCAAGATTCAGCGGGAATTATCACTTATGATGGAATGTTCCATTTAAAAAAGGGGAACGGTTTAGTTACTTCGGTTTTCAATGAGAAAAATATTGCCCGTTTAAAAGGAAATATTGGCTTGGGACATGTCCGTTATCCGACAATCGGTTTTGGCAGTTTGGAAGATGCCCAACCATTTTTTATCAATTATCCTTTTGGTCTGGCAATGGCTCATAATGGGAATGTTACCAATTATTACGAGTTAAGAGAAGAGTTAGAGAAAAAATTTAAAAGAAAACTTTCTTCTTATTCAGATGTGGAAGTGATTTTGAATACTTTTGGTGTTGCCTTAGAAAAGCATATTAAAAATAGAAATATCTTTCTATCATTATGGGAGGCAACAAAAGAAGTTTTTAGATATGTGAAAGGTAGTTATTCAGTTGTTGGCATAATTGCTGATTACGGAATTTTTGCCTTTCGCGACCCCTTCGGAATAAAACCTTTATGCTTCGGTAAAAAAAATGATAGCTATATCTTTGCTTCCGAAAGTGTTGCTTTAGATATGCTTGATTACGAATTGGTAAGGGATGTCTATCCGGGAGAATTGATTTTTATTGATAAAGAAAAGAAGGTTCACTCTCAAAGAATAAAAAAAACCAGTTCCTATCCTTGTATCTTTGAATATGTCTATTTTGCTCGTCCGGACTCAATAATTGATGGTATTGGTGTTTACGAAGCCCGGTTAAGATTGGGTGAAGAATTGGGTAAAGAATGTTTAAAGGCTAACTTAAAACCGGATGTGGTTATTCCGGTACCCGATACTGCTCGGGCAGCTGCCTCTCGGGTAAGTGAAATTCTCAATGTCCCTTTGCGGGAAGGTTTGATAAAAAATCGTTATATCCCAAGAACTTTTATTATGCCAACCCAAAAAGAAAGAGAATTAAAAGTGAAACAAAAACTTAATCCGATAAAAAGTGAGATTGAAAATAAAAAGGTATTAGTCGTTGACGATTCTATTGTCCGGGGAACAACTTCTTTAGAAATTGTCAACCTTTTAAGAAAAGCCAAGGCAAAAGAAGTCTATTTGGCAATCACTTGTCCACCCCTTCGTTTTCCTTGTGTTTACGGCATTGATATGATGACCAGAGGAGAATTTATTGCCAAAAAATATAGTGTGGAAAAAATAAGAGAAATAATTGGTGCTGATAAACTTATCTATCAAACAATTGAAGGTCTGTTAAAAGGGGTTGGCAGTGGAAAAAGGAATTTCTGTACTGCCTGTTTTACTGGAATTTATCCGACAAAGATTAAAAAGAAAGAATTGGAAAAATTAGAGAAAGAAAGAATAAAACAAAAGATTGAAATTTAAAGGAGGGGTATATGAAAGAATACAAAAATTTTATTGATGGTAAATGGGTGCCATCAGTTACCGGTAAAACTTATGAAGATAGAAATCCAGCTAATTATGAAGAGATAATTGGTATCTTTCCACAGTCCAATTATGAAGATGTTGAAAAAGCAGTTAAAGCCGCTAAAAAAGCTTATGAACATTGGAAGAAAGTTCCCGCACCAAAAAGGGGAGAGATTTTAAGAAAAGCCGGAGAAATAATGCTTCAAAGAAAAGAAGAGTTGGCCAGATTAATGACCCAAGAGATGGGAAAGATTTTAAAGGAAGCTCGGGGAGATGTCCAAGAAGGTATTGATACTGCCTTTTATGCCTTTGGCGAAGGAAGGAGACTTTTTTCTTATACGACACCAAGTGAACTACCTAACAAAATGGCATTTGTTATTAGACAGCCAATCGGTGTTTGGGGGATAATTACTCCCTGGAATTTTCCAATTGCTATTCCTTCGTGGAAAATTTTTCCGGCATTATTATGTGGCAATACGGTTGTTTTCAAACCAGCAACCGATACTCCAGCCTGTGCGGCGAAATTAGTAGAAATTTTATGTGAAGCCGGTGTCCCCGAAGGAGTGGTTAATTTGGTATTTGGTAAAGGTAATGAAGTTGGTGAAGCCATTTTATCCCATCCAGATATCCGTGGTGTCTCTTTTACCGGTTCCAGTGAAGTCGGTAAAAGAATTGGCGAAATTTGTGGCAAGATGTTAAAAAAATGTTCCTTAGAACTTGGTGGTAAGAATGCCCAAATTGTTTTAAAAGATGCCAATTTAGATTTGGCATTAGAAGGCGTTTTGTGGGGAGCTTTCGGTACTACTGGTCAGAGATGCACCGCTACTTCCCGTTTGATTTTGGAAGAAGAGATTTATGACGATTTTATTGAAAGGTTAGTAGAGAGAACTAAAAAGATAAAGATTGGCAACGGCTTAAAAGAAGATACCGAAATGGGACCGCTCATTAATGAAAATCAAAGGAAAAGGGTTGACGAATATGTAAAGATTGGTATAAAAGAAGGAGCCAAATTAGTTTGTGGTGGTAAATATTATGAAGAAGGAGAATGTAAAAAGGGATTTTTCTATGAGCCCACTATCTTCATCGATGTGAAAGAAGAGATGACCATTTTTAAAGAAGAAATCTTTGGTCCGGTTTTATCAGTAATAAAAGCCAAAGATTTTCAAGAGGCAATAAGGATTTTAAACAATAGTCGTTATGGTCTTTCTTCATCAATTTATACCAATGATATCCGTAAAGCGGCAAAGGCGATTGAAGAGATTGAAGCCGGAATAACCTATGTTAATGCACCAACAATTGGTGCTGAGTGTCATTTACCCTTCGGTGGTGTAAAAGAAACCGGCAACGGTCATCGGGAAGGTGGTTGGACAGTATATGATATCTTTTCCGAATTGAAAACTGTCTACATTGATTATTCTGGTATTTTGCAAAAAGCCCAGATAGATACCTGGGAAAAATAAACTTATTAAATATTCAAAGATTAATTGGCTAAATAGAAGACCATCAGAATGGTTGGGTGTTAAAAGGAATTATTTCTTTTTTTTAATTTCCTTTTTAGCTCTCCTTTGAGGATTTATTTTAAATATACTACTTTTTCTTTATAATAGAGATTTTTGGCTTTTAACTCAATTAGATAAACCCCCTTTGCTAAATTATTCTTTTGCCATTGGAAATTGTAAATTCCTGGTTTTAGTTCTTTTTTTATTATCTTATCAATAAGATTACCCTTGATATCGTAGATATTGATGGTCAAATCGTTTTTGATATCAGAGAGAAAGTTAATATTTAATTTTTTGGAAAAGGGATTAGGAAAGAGGCTGAATTTCTTTTTTTCATTGGAAAAATTTTCAGCAATAATTACCTGGGGGGATTGGGTAATTCTTACCATCCAGTCATGGGCAGTCCATAATTGGAAGGTATCAACATTGGAAGACCAATAGGAGCGATAATCTCTTGGTTCAGTGGCATCAGCACCAACACCAAGAGCCGGTGAATTATCAGGCCAATGTAATACTACCCACAAATCACTTGGTTGATAGATATTCACATTGAAAGTAAAGTTCGCCCATCCGGGAGCGGTTGGGGAAGAGACATTTTCTACCCGTGCAAGAGGCTGAGCGGTATCTGGTCTACCATTTTCATCTTTACAAAGAAGGACATAATCAAAAGGAGTATTCGCCATATTTACCATCACCCGACCAGTAGTAATACTAAATGGTGGTGTTAATGTTGGTGTAAATCTTACATAAAATTTGTCGTTATTTCTCCTTCCCACCCAATAATAGGCATCAGGAGAATTATCATCATAAATAATTTCATAACTACTAAGAAAATTCTTGCTAATAGTATCATTATCGGGAATAAAATCTTCATTCACTTTCACTTTCCCTTCAGTTTTAAAACGTCCCACATAAGGAAGAGTAAAATTTCTTAAAATGAAGGTATATTGGGCTTCTGGTAGCAAGATAATTGTCGCCGAATCACTATATAATTCATTGTTAAGTGAATCTTTAATTTTTAAAATTCCTTTAATCTCATCTTGATAAGAACCATTATTTTTTACGGTAAATTTGGGAGCGAAGGTATAACCAACAGTCATTTCGGCAAATGGTGGATTTATAATAACTGCTTGGGCATCGTGGAAACATTTTGCTTTTAATAATAATGAATCATCGTAGGGATAGGTATCCCCTAAAAGAGTGGTAAAGGCAAGAAAATCGTAATAAGCATAAAAAGAAGGAGTAAAACTATTGAAACTTAATGTCCTTGAAGAATTGGGCATTAAATCAGAAACGAATAAGGATTCTTTTCTTAAAATACTATCGTTTGCCCTTATTACCATATAAGTATAAAAACTTACTGTGCTGTCACCAAAATTGAAAATTGTTGCTTGGGGAATTACCGGTTGATTTATTTGTATTAGTCTTGATGGCGAAGGGATAGCAATTGTACCGACATTCAATTTTGGTCTTCTTCTTACTATTATTGAATAAACTTGACCACCGTTGCCAAGACGATAGGCATGAACTGCTTTGCCACCACAAGTAGCATAACTGCCGTCACCAGCGATATCGCAGGCAAAAAGGGAACCCGGTTCTTCATTACGGGTAATACCCATTATCGGTTGGTTAGAATTTTTATGATGAATAGTAAAAACATAAAAAGAGCCGATTTGGGCAGTATCACCCCAAGAAGCGGCGGCAATAAAACTGCCGTCATGAGATAAAGCAACCGAACTTACCATTGCTCCATACCCACCGTATCCTTGAAATGACCACAGGGGGGTTGCTTGGGAACTATCAAAAATTACTAACTTACCATTAGCATAACCGGTTCCACAAGCAATTGTTGAACCATCTTTAGAGATAGCAACATCCGTAACCCAGGGATTCCCAACAAAGCTTGACCATTTTAACCGGTAATGCGAACCATCCCAGGAATAAAGTTTCACATAACCATAATAATCACCAGTAACCAATAACCGACCATCGGAAGAAATTTTTGCTGCGTACTGGGTACCGGTATTAGTAGTGCCAATTGGCAAAGCGTCTCTTCTTCTGCCATTTTCAAATATAAAACAAGAATCATACACAGTAACTACGACAATTGAACCGTCATCAGAGATATCTAATCCTTGTAAACGATTACCTTCGTTGAAATTTGCCTGCCAGAGTAAATTTCCCTCTTTATCAAAAACAAACAACTCACCAAAAACTGTGGCAGAAGCAATTCTATTGCCATCATAAGAAATCTTACTAATACCGCCACCAACACTTGGATAATTATAAATCCATACTGGTTGGGGAGAATTTTTATTCCAATAATAACTACTACTATTACTGCTTAAAACCAAACCTGAACCGTTAAAAGAAGTGCCGATAGAATGACCGCCGTATGTCCAATAAAAACTCCCGGAATATTCCCAAATTGGTATATTTGTTCCGGTTGTACGATAAAAAGCTGCTCGATTTTCGTTTAGCCACCAATTGACAAAAATTCCCATTCCATCATCAGTAATATCTATACTTTGAACAATTGCTCTTCGATGATTACGGTCAACCCAGATTACTCCTGTTTCTGGTCTAAAAAAAGAATTAATATCATTGGCAAATTCGTTAATTCCGATTTCCTTTTTACCATCAAAGATAAAAAATCTTATGAACTTTTTACCAGCAATCGTTTCTTCTTTATGAAAAAAGCCTACTTCTTTTCCATAAAGTAAAAAAGATAAAACTAATAAAGATAAAAATATCTTTCTACTCATAATTCCTCCTTTTATTTTAATTATATCTTCTAAAAAGTGAAAGTCAAATTATTTAAATTGAAAAAATGTGATAATTTTATTATAATTTTTTCCCATGAAAGAAGAAATAATTACTGTCTATATTGAAGATGAGATAAAAAAATCTTATTTGGATTACGCAATGTCCGTGATTATTGGGCGGGCATTGCCGGATTTTCGCGACGGTCTAAAGCCAGTTCAGAGAAGAATTCTCTATTCAATGTATGAACTTGGTCTCTTTTCTAATCGTCCTTTCAAAAAATCAGCAACCGTGGTAGGCGATGTTTTGGGTAAATATCATCCTCATGGTGATATGGCAGTTTATGATGCTTTGGTAAGAATGGCGCAAGATTTCTCAATGCGTTACCCATTAATCCAAGGGCAAGGAAATTTTGGTTCAATTGATGGCGATGCGCCTGCTGCTTATCGTTACACGGAAGCAAGACTAACACCCTTAGCTGAAGAGCTTTTAAAAAATATTGAAAAAGATACTGTTGATTTCGTTCCTAACTTTGACAACCGGCTAAAAGAACCAGTTTTACTTCCCGCTACCTTTCCCAATGTTTTGTTAAACGGTGCCTCAGGTATTGCAGTTGGCATGGCAACTAATATTCCTCCCCACAATTTTAGAGAAGTGGTGGATGGGTTAGTGGCTTTGATTGATAATCCTAATCTACCAGCAGAAAAACTTTTTAATTATATTAAAGGACCAGATTTCCCCACCGGGGGAATAATCGTTGGTACCGAAGGAATAAAAGAAGCCTATTTAACTGGTAAAGGCAAGATAATCGTTCGGGGAAGGGTAAAATTTGAAGAAGTAAAAGGTGGTCGGGAAAGAATTGTAATAACCGAAATTCCTTACCAAGTTAATAAAGCAGCCTTAATTGAAAAAATTGCCGAACTTGTTCGGGAAAAGAAAATTGAAGGTATAAGTGATTTACGTGATGAATCCGATAGGGATGGTATAAGAATTGTCATTGATTTAAAAAGGGATGTAAGTAAAGAAGTTATTTTATCCCAACTTTATGCCCACACGCCTTTGCAAGAAACCTTTGGAATTATCTTTTTGGGAATAATTGATAATGTTCCTAAATTACTTAATTTAAAAGAAATCTGTCAAACCTTTTTAGAATTTCGTTACCAAACTTTTTATCGTCAGACAAAGTTTGAGTTAAATAAAGCTGAAGAGAAAGCCCACATATTGGAAGGCTTTAAAATTGCCTTAGATAATATTGATAAAGTTGTCAATCTCATTAAAAATTCTAAGGATACTGAAAAAGCACGGGAAGGATTGATGAAGAAATTTAAATTAACTGAAAAGCAGGCAAACGCTATTTTAGATATGCGTTTGGCCAGATTGACCAGTTTAGAAAGAAAAAAGATTGAGGATGAATATTTACAAACGATTAAAGAGATTTCCCGATTAAAATCTCTATTAGCTTCCCGACCAGCAATAATGCAGGAGATAAAAAAAGAATTATTGACTTTAAAAGAAAAATATGGTGATAACCGAAGAACTGATATTATTGAAGGGAAAATAGAAGAAGTAAAGTTAGAAGATTTGATTGCCGAAGAAGATGTGACTATTTTGATTACCCATAAAGGTTATATTAAAAGGATGTCAGTTTCTTCTTATCGTAAGCAAAGTCGAGGTGGAACTGGAAGAAGCGGTGCGGAGGTTGGCGAGGAAGATTTTTGTGAACATTTAATAACCGCTCAAACTAAAGATTATTTGTTATTTTTTACTAATAAAGGAAAATGTTATTGGCTAAAAGTATACGAAATACCGGAAGGTTCTTTTCAATCAAAAGGCAGACCAATAGTTAATCTTTTAGAATTAGAAAAAGACGAAAAGATTTGTGCCACTTTATCAGTAAAGGAATTTAGTAAAAAAAATTATATCTTCATGATTACTGCTTTAGGCAAGGTGAAAAAGGTATCTTTAGAAGAGTTTGCTAATCCCCGAAAGAAAGGAATAATTGCTATAAAATTAATAAAAAATGATTATCTTGTTGATACCTTTATTACCAATGGAAAAAATGAAATAATTGTTTTTACCAAAAAAGGTCAGGCGTTAAGATTTTCGGAAAAAGATGTGAGAGTGATGGGAAGGAATGCGGTGGGCGTTTTAGGGATAAGATTAGAAAAAAGTGACGAAGTTTGTTCGGGAACAATTATAAAAGAAGATGAAAAACTTTTATTTGTTACCGAAAATGGCTATGGTAAGTTAGTTAGTTACCAAGTCTTTCCCAAAAGAAAAAGAGGTGGCAAAGGGGTTATCAGCATAAAAATTACTGAAAAGACAGGTGATTTGATAAGAGTAATCGGCGTAAAAGAAAAAGACGAAATAATTATTGGCACTTTAAAAGGTACGGTAATAAGATTGAAAGTTTCGGAAATTAAAGAACTTTCTCGGCAAGCAAGTGGTATAAAACTTATTTCTTTAAAAGAAGATGATAAGGTAGTTGATGTTGCCCGCGTAATTGCCGAAGAATAAAAGTTAATATTAAAATTTAGGGTAAGATAAATTAAGGTTTCTTTGTTATGATAATAAGGATATTTTTTTATAAAAATCGGAAGCTGTAGGGAAGATGGTTAGAAGTTTATTTATCTTTTTATTATTATAATTTTTTTCCTCTCTTTTAGAAAATATATTCCCTTTTTTAATCTTTCAACTTTCTTTAATTTCCTACCAGTAATATCATAAATTTCGCTTTGGGGGTTTGCTAAGGAAGAAGTTCCCTTTAATTGAAGGCTTGATATTTCTCTTTTTTTAACATTAAAAATGGTATCAAAATTAGGTAGACCAATCCAGAGCCAGAATTCATTAGTGTTATTCCCTTTTAAGATAAAGATACCGAAGCTATTAGCAGTCATTGTACCTTCTTTTATTCCTTTATTATAAGGTCCCAAAGGAATTGTTTCTAAAGGAAGCCATTTGTTTAAGAAGGGGTTAAAACACCAAAATTCTTTTGTGCCTCCACCTTTTATTGCATAAATAAGATTATCTTTTATTGTTAAACCACCTCCTCCTTTAGCATATTTTCGTTTTTTAAAAATTGGGTGTTCTAAAGGCAAAGTAGGTAAACTTTCCCAACTATCTTTTTCAATTAAATAGCGGAAAAAGAGATTAGTTTTTCCTTGTAATAGATAGATTGCCGGTATGCTCTCATAAATAATGATTGAACTACCTTCTCTAAATCCTTTTTCTACCGGTGGTTGCTTCAAATTTGACCAAAGTTTAGTAGCGGTATCGTAAACTAAAAATTCTTTTGTGTTATTTCCTTTTAACAGGTATATCTTACCATCAAAGAAAGCCAAATCCGCTCCCTTTTTTACATTCTTTTCACCAGGAATCTCCGGAAGGATTTCAAAGTTTTTATTAAAAATGTGGTATCGCCAAAATTCTTTGGTATTATTTCCCTTAATAATGTATAAATAATTTTTGCCATCAAATACTAAGGAACCGCCTTCTTTCACATTTTTATTTTTTGGAGGAAGATAGGGGATAGGTGGTAAAATCTGCCATAAGCCGGTATTAATATTATAGGAATAAAAATCATTGGTATTATTACCTTTTAAGGCGAAGATAAGAGTATCATAAGCAATGGCTAAGGCGCTTCCTTTACCTACCCGTTTTTCACTCGGTATAGAAGGCATGTCTCTTAATAAATACCAATATTGGGAACCTTTATTAATTATATAAAATTGATTTTTTATTAAATCATTAGAAGAATCGGCATCACCCTCGATACGAATAAAACCGGTAAATTTAAAATTACCAGAATCATTTATTAAAAAGGAAGAAAATTGAATAATTCTTTCTTCATTGGGAGAGACTTCGGAAATATAAACTGAGTCAAAGTAAATAGTTTGGTTATTTTTTTGAATTTGACTATAAAGATAAAAGGAGATAGTTAACTCACCAAGATTTTTAATTTTAATTATTGGTTTAATACTTTTATTAGGTTCATAAGGGATAATCCCTTTGGGTGCCAAAATTTCTAATAGACCAATATCCGCTCTACCAATAGTAAAAATTTTAGAAAGGGTATCGTTGTCTTTTAATGTATCATCTGGTAAATCTATTGTAAAATAAACTTTATAATCTTTTTCTTCCTGAAAGTTATAGGGTCGGAAGGAGACCGAGGTAGAATCAAATCCACGGATACTACTAAATTGACTATCTAAATATATTGATTGATTATTATTATCAAAAATCTGACAATAAGCTTTAAAAGTGTGATAAGTATTAAAATAATTTTTTACTTCAATTTGAGGGGTAATAATTCCTTTTAAATTATATCTTTTAGGTTGGATTATCTTATTTATTCCTAAATCATAGGGTTGAGTTGTGGTATAAAAAATTTCAGCATTTCCTACCCGGTAGTCATAAAAGATAATGTGAAGATAATCGGAGTTGATAGCAAAAATCTCAGGATAATAAACTGAGCCATTAGGATAATTATCAGAAATTTGTATTTTTTCCTGCCAATTGTTATTCTCTTTTATCCTTAGCCAGATTTTATAATAAGAACTATTTTCTTGACCGAACCAGATAAGATAGATACGGTTATTTTGATCATAAGTTAAAAAGGGAGAGAAGCGATAACGATTATAATTTTCATTACTACCGGCGATTGTCTCTATTGAATGCCAATTGCCTTCATTATCTAAAAAACGGTAATAAATCCGATAATAGATATTATTTTCGGGATGATAGCCATACCAAGCAATATGGATGTTATTATCTTTATCGCTGATAATTGTTGGTGAATATTGAGAGCGAGAGAATCCTTCGCTTACTAAAATTCTTTCCTGCCAATTATTGTTACTGTCTCTTTTAATATAAAAAATCTGGTTATAAGGAAGACCAATTTCTCTACCTTCCCAAACAATATGAAGATTATTATTTTGGTCAACAGCGATTGCTGGGTTATATTTATGGAAATTGGAAGAAGTTAACATTACCGGCTGTTGCCAGCCATTTTGATTTTTCTCTTTATAAAAAATTTGATAAAAAGAAGAAACCCTTTTACAATAAGTTATTCCAATCCTTCCGTCAGGAAAAATGGCAATTGAAGGCGGAAAAAACGAAGCTGATGAGGAGTCAAGAATTTCGCTTTGGGTAAAACGACCGGTAGCCACTGACCTTACTTTATACCTGATTGAATAATAATTACCGTAAGCCACATACACTAAATGGATATTACCTAAGGAATCCAAAGCGAAACTTGGGGAATAGGCCATTTCATTAGAATTATCACTTACACAATAATTTTCACTAAAACCGGTCTTTGGTGAATAGAATTTATAAAATATCTGAGGTTGAGGATAGTTTAAATAAGGTGTATAATCATACCAAATAAAATGGATATTATTCTCTTCATCAACTAATAAGTTAGTTCCGTTATTTCCTGCTAAAAAAGAAGAATAGTAATTATTACTAATATTAACTGGTATTGTCCAACGGGAAAACAATAAATTTATTGATAAAAAAATTATTATCCCCCACCTCATTTCTCCCTCCTTCTTTTATTAAGATATTATAACTTAAATTTTTTTAAAAGTCAATATATATCTTATCTTTTGAAAGTAATAAGAATAATCAAGATTTTTATTTAGTATTTCCTTTACTTTTTGATACACTTCAGTTAAATTGGGATTTATATACTCTGGGAAGATTTTTTTATTTAATATAATATTAGGCAAAGAAAGATATTTGGTCCTTAATAAAAATTTACCAAGAATAGAATTTAAAAGGGAAGGAAAATAAAGGGCAATAAAAGGTCTATTTAAAAGAGCGATTTCCAAGGTTGCAGTGCCAAATGATGTTAAAACTAAATCACTTATAGAAATCAATTCATAATGATCTTCGTAGATTATAGGTAAATTGGAAAAATTAAATTTTTGATAATTTAGTTCTTTTATTCCTAAGATAAAAGCCTTAATTAAAAAATCTTTTTTTAACATTTCATAGATTTTAAGAAAAGAAGGTAAATTTCTTTTTATTTCTTCGTTTCTTGAGCCCGGCATTAAAATTATTACTTTTTCATCTTTTATTCCGTATTTCTTTTTTATTTGGTCTTCTTCTAAATTTACTTTTACAATTTCTAATAAAGGATTACCAATATATGTTGCTTTTATTCCTACTTTTTCGTAGAAAACTTTCTCAAAAGGAAATAAGCAGATAACTTTGTCTACATATTTTTTTAACAATTTATATCTATTTTTCCCCCAAGCCCATATCTGGGGTGGAGCAAAATAAATAATCTTTGTTTTTCTATTCTTTATTCTTTTTATTAAAAAAAGATTAAAATTAGAAAAACCAATAGGGATAAAAATATCTGGTTGATAATTTTTAATTTCTTTTACTATCTTTTTTAAATAAAAGAGAAATAAAAATAATTTTTTTATTCCTTCACTGAATCCAACCGGAGCAATATTTTTATTGATTATATACAAATTAACCGAAGGACAATTTTTTAAAACGCTAACTAAATAATTTAGATATAGCTCTCCAGACTTTTCACCCGCAAATAAAAGGATTTTCAAAAGATTTTCATTTCAATAATGCTTTTGGTGGTTTTTTAATAAATCCCTTTTCCATTAAAAATTGAATTTCTTTTCTTGCTTCTTTTATTGTTTCTAAGGCTTTTTTATATAAAGTATTTCTATCCATTGTGATGCGGGCAATGCCTTGTTCAATTGCTTTCATACCAACAGCGCAGGCTTCCCGCGGAAATACTTCCCAATCATCCATTGTCGGAATTAAATAATCTTCTCTTAAACCTCGGTCCTCAGCTACTTTTGCCAATTCTTCAGCAGCCGCAATACACATTTCATCGGTAATAGTCTTTGCTTGAACATCTAAGGCTCCACGGAAAATTCCAGGAAAACCTAAGGAGTTATTTATCTGATTAGGAAAATCACTTCGGCCGGTGGCAACAATCTTTGCGCCGGCTTCTTTTGCTTCCCATGGCCAAATTTCAGGAATAGGGTTAGCGCAGGTAAAAACAATCGGGTCTTTTGCCATTCCTTGAATCCATTCTTTTTTAATAACATCCGGACCTGGTCGGGAAAGAGCAATAACAACATCACAACCTTCCATGGCTTCCTTAATACCGCCTTTTCTTTTTTCTTTATTAGTTATTAAAGCCATTTCCCATTTTTCTTTATACTCTTTTTGTAATATTTCGGCGTCTTCTCTTTCTGGATGTAAAATACCTTTACTATCAACCATTATTATGTTTTCAGGATTAACGCCCGCTTTTATAATAACCCGGGCGATACAGATATTAGAAGCACCGGCACCGATCATAGCAATTTTAACTTCGTTCATTCTCTTACCAACCATTTTTAAAGCATTTATTAAACCAGCAAGGGTTACCGCAGCGGTTCCTTGTTGGTCGTCATGCCACACCGGGATATTAAGTTCTTTTCTTAAAGTATCTAAGATATAAAAACATTTAGGTTGTTCAATATCTTCTAAATTATAACCACCAAAAGAAGGTTCTAATAATTTTGCTATTTCAATAAACTTATCTGGGTCTTTCGTTTTTACCGCAATGGGAACCGCATCTACGCCGCCAAGATATTTAAATAATAATGCTTTTCCTTCCATTACTGGTAAAGATGCTTCTGGGCCAATATCACCAAGCCCTAATACCCGAGTTCCATCAGTCAACACAGCAATGAGGTTAGCCCGGTTAGTATGCTCCCAAACCTTTTCCGGGTTCTTAAAAATATCTTTACAAGGTTCAGCAACTCCTGGTGTGTACCAAATAGCGAAATCATCAAAACTTCTTATTGCGCATTTAGCGGTAATTTTGACTTTTCCTTTATAAAAGGGATGAAGTTTTAAAGCAAGTTCACCAGGTTTCTTTGCTTTTGCTTCTAGTTCTTCCTTAGTTAAAATCTTTTCTTTTTTTACGGTTTTTTTCGCAACCCTTTTCTTAATTTTTTTGATTTTCTTAACTTTTTTCACTTTACCTCCTTTTTGGTTGCTTAATTATTAAGGCAATAATTGCTCCTAAAATACACAAAATCCCAGCGGTGATGAATGCTAAATTATAACTTTTTGTCCTTTCTAAAACTTGGGGAGCAAAGATATTTCCTAAAAGACCGCCGATTCCGTAGGCGGTGAAGACCAATCCGTAATTGACACCAACATTTTTTGTTCCATAAAAATCAGCAGTAACCGCCGGAAAAACAGCTAAATAACCGCCAAAACAAAGTCCTACTAAAGAGATACCAAACCAGTAATATAAGGGGAAAGAAGGTATAAGAGTATAGAGGAAAACAGCAATTCCACAGATAAGAAACATTAAAAATAAAGCCTTCATTCTTCCAAAGGAATCAGAAATTTTCCCCCAAAAGATTCTTCCCAAAGCGTTGAAAATTGCCAAAATACTCACCGCAAAGGCTGCAGTTTCTTTTGTTAAATTTGCCAATTCTTGACCGATTGGCGATGTCTGTCCAATAATCATCAACCCGGTAGCACAGCCAAAGAAATAAATAAGCCAAATTAAATAAAATTGATAAGTTCTAAGCATTTCTGAAGGAGAATAGGAATAAGAAGTTACTTGAGATGTTGGTGGTGGTGTCCAACCCTCTGGTTTCCAACCTTCCGGCGGGTTTCTTAAAATCAAAGCACCAATGATAACCAAAATTAAAAAAATAATACCCAAAATAATAAAGGTGTTAAAAACATTATAGGTATCAATTAACTTTCTTGCTAAAGGAGCAAGAATTAGAGCACCGGCACCAAAACCAGCAACCGCAATACCGGTAATTAATCCCCGCATATCGGGAAACCATTTAACTCCAACTGAGATTGGGCAAACATAGGCAAGGCCAATACCTAATCCAGAAATAATTCCATAGGAAATTAAAATTCCCAAAAAAGATTTTGTTATTCCTGAAAGGATAAGACCTAATCCTAAAAGAATACCACCGGTAGTTGCGACAATCCTTGGACCTTTTTTATCTTGCCACCTACCGCCAATAATTGTCGCAATAGCAAAAGATATTAAAACAAAAGCGAAAGGAAGGGTTGCTTGTGTTGGTGTAAGATTTAAAGGCGGTTCTTGTAATGGTTTACGAAAAACACTCCACGCATATATTCCGCCTAAACATAATTGAATAAGAATAGCCCCAATTATAATAAACCAACGATTTTTAATCATTGGGAAAATCCTCCGAGATTTTGATTAATTTACTCTTCTAAAGTAGAAATATCACCCAAAGGTAATCCAAGAGCTTCGGCTTTTAAAAGTCTTCTCATTATTTTACCGGAACGAGTTTTTGGCAATTTGTCGCGAAATTCAATATCTTCTGGTCGAGCAATAGGTCCAATCTCTTTGGCAACCCATTCTTTCAATTCTTTTTTAAGTTCTTCAGATGGCTGATATCCCATTTTTAACACTACAAAGGCTTTTGGCACATCTCCTTTTATTTCGTCAGGAATACCAATTACTGCTGCTTCGGCAACTGCTGGATGGGCAACTAAGGCACTTTCAATTTCAGCTGTTCCTAATCGGTGACCCGCAACATTTAGAACCTCGTCGGCTCTACCTTTGAACCAGAAATAACCATCCTCATCAATTGAACACGAATCACCAGTAAGGTAGACATTAGGAAATCTTGACCAATAAACTTGTTTATATCTTTCTGGGTCCTTATATAATGTCCTTAACATACTTGGCCAAGGTGAAGTAATAACTGCAAAACCATTTTCATTCGTTTTTGCTTTTTTACCTTCTGAAGTGTAAACATCCGCATTATATCCGGGTAACGGTCTTGTGGCTGAACCCGGTTTTAGTGGAGTAATGGGTAATGGTGAAACAACAAAAGCACCGGTTTCGGTTTGCCACCAGGTATCCATAATTGGACATCTTTCTTTACCGATATGTTTATAATACCAACGCCAGGCTTCAGGATTTATTGGTTCACCAACTGAACCGAGGAGCCTTAAAGTGGAAAGATTGTATTTATTTGCCCACTGTTCACCATAGCGCATATGCATTCTTATTGCTGTCGGCGAAGTGTACAAAATGGTTACTCCTTCCCTTTCAATAATCTTCCACCATCTTCCCGGATCAGGATAATCAGGTGCTCCTTCATATAAAATAGAAGTGGCTCCCAACATTAAAGGAGCATAGACAATATAGCTATGACCGGTTACCCAACCTATATCAGCAGCACACCACCAAATATCTTCATCTTTTATATCAAAAACATATTTTAAAGTTGTATAGGTACCTACTGCGTAGCCACCATGCACATGGACAACTCCTTTGGGTTTACCGGTAGTTCCGGAGGTATAAAGGATATATAAAATATCTTCAGAATCCATAATTTCAGTTTCGCAATAGTCACTTTCTTTTTCCGTAATTTCATGCCACCAAAGGTCTCTCCCTTCCTTCATCGGTACTGTCTCGCCAGTTCTTTTATAAACAATTACCTTTTCAATTGTTGGACATTCCTTTAAAGCTTCATCGGCATTCTGTTTTAAAGGAACAATCTTTCCTCTTCTAAAGCCACCATCCGCAGTAATCAAAGCTTTTGCTTCCGCATCTTGAATCCGGTCTTTTAAAGCTTGGGCAGAAAATCCCGAAAAGACCACCGAATGGATAGCACCAATTTTTGCGCAGGCAAGCATTGCGATGGGTAATTGCGGAATCATCGGTAAATAAATAGTCACTCGGTCGCCTTTTTTCACTCCCAGTTTCTTTAAAGCATTAGCTAACTTATTTACCTCTTTGTAAAGTTTGTAATAAGACCAATATTCTACTTCACCAGGTTCGCCTTCAAAAATATAAGCTACTTTATTTTTCCGGTAAGTTTTAATGTGACGGTCAAGAGCGTTATGGACAATATTTATTTTTCCACCGACAAACCATTTAGCAAAAGGCAAATTCCATTCTAAAACTTTTTCGTAGGGAGAAAACCATTCAAGTTCTTTGGCAGCCTCGTTCCACCACCATTCAATATTTTTTTGGCTTTTTTCTAAAAGTTCTTCAAGTGTTTTGATTCCGTGAATATCCATGAATTTTTTGATATTAGAATTTTCGACTAACTCTTTAGGTGGATAATATAATTCTTTCTCTTCTGCCATACATCCTCCTTTTTAATTTAAAATTTCTATAAATATTCTACAAAATTTTAAATAAAAGTCAAACATTTAAATTTTAACCTGAATTTATAAAATTTCCAAATTTTGACACTAATTTTTTATTTCTAAAAATCTTTTGGCATTTTATTTGTTAAGTAGTCAAATATCTATGGTTTTTTAATCTTCGGCTATTATCTCGCTACATTCTGTTAAAAAAGATAATTGTTGATAATAAAAAATCCCCCTAATACCCCAATCATTCAGGGAATGCTCATTCTCCCCTTTTGATATTAGGGGTTTTAAAGTATAATTAAAATTTACATTATTTTCAATCGCTATTGGTATTTTTTTATATTACCAATAAACTTATTTTTACCCAATTTAACATTACTATTTTAAACGATTATATTAAAACCATTAGTTTTTAAAAAGTGAGGATGTTGATTTATGATTTAATTTTGTTATAATATTTTCTTTAAAAGTTAAAAGGAGGAATAATGGAGTTTAAAAATATTATTTTGGAATATGAAGATGAGATTGCGATTTTGAAAGTTAATCGTCCAGAAGTTTTGAACGCCTTAAATACGGAAACAATTTTGGAATTGGAAAAGGCAATTGATTTAATAAAGGAGAATGATAAAATTAGGGTTTTGATTATCACTGGTGAAGGTAAAGCTTTTATTGCCGGTGCTGATATTTCCGAGATGGTGAATTTTACTCCTTTTGATGCTGAAAAATTTGCCCAAAATGGTCACAGATTGCTTTCTAAGATTGAAAATTTGGATAAAGTGGTGATTGCGGCGATTAATGGTTATGCTTTAGGTGGAGGTTGTGAGATTGCTTTAGCCTGTGATATTCGGATAATGGCGGAAGACGCGAAGATTGGTCAACCAGAAGTTAAACTAGGAATTATCCCTGGCTTTGGCGGTAATATCCGCCTGCCAAAAGTTTGTGGTATCGGAATTGCAAAGGAATTAATTTTCACCGGAGAAATGATTGATGCCCAAGAAGCCTTGAAAATCAGATTGGTGAATAAAGTTTTTCCTAAAGAAAATATTTTAAACGAAGCCAAAAATATTGCTAAAAAGATTATTGCCAATGGTCCTTTAGCAATAAAATTGGCGAAACAAGCAATTAACCAAGCTTTAAATATGAGTATTGACCAGGCAAAGGAATGGGAGATAAAATTATTTGCCCTTAATTTTACCAGTATTGAGGCAAAAGAAGGGTTAAAAGCATTTTTAGAAAAAAGAAAACCAAACTGGAAAAAGGAGGAGTAATGTATATTATTGGCGCTAAAAGAACACCTATTGGAAGATTTTTAAGTAGTCTTTCTTCTTTTAAAGCCACTGAGCTGGGAGGAATTGCCATTAAAGGAGCTTTAGAACAATCACAAGTAGAAAAAGAGAAGATTGGTGGAGTAATAATGGGTCATGTTTGTCCAGCGGGATTAGGGCAGGCACCAGCAAGACAGGCACAAATAAAGGCTGGCATCCCTCCGGAAGTTCCTTCTTTGACAGTTAATAAAGTTTGTGGCTCTGGTTTGATTGCCATCGTTCTTGCCTATCAGGCAATAAAAGCTGGTGATGCCAAAGTAATGGTTGCTGGTGGTCAAGAATCAATGTCTAATGTGCCTTATTATCTTCACGGTTTAAGAAGTGGTGTGAGAATGGGTGAGGTAAAACTTGTTGACGGGATGATTTATGACGGAATCTGGTGCGCCTTTGAAGATGTTCATATGGGCATGCTGGCGGAATTTACTGCGGAAAGAAGCGGAATTACCCGAGAGATGCAAGATAAATTTGCTTACGAAAGCCATATGAAAGCAGTTAAAGCAACAAAGGAAGGTAGATTTAAAGAAGAAATAATTCCGATAACTATTTTTCAAAAGAAAGGCGAGCCAATAATTGTGGATAAAGATGAAGGACCGAGAGAAGATACTTCTTTGGAAAAACTTGCCCAATTAAAGCCAGTTTTTAAAGAAAACGGAACAGTTACTGCTGGTAATGCTTCCCAGATTAGCGATGGAGCCGCAGCGGTTGTTGTGGCTTCTGAAGATTTTGTGAAAGAATATAAAATAAAACCGTTGGCAAGGATAAAAGCTTATGCAGTTGGCAGTGTGGAGCCAAAAATGCTTTTTTACGCTCCGGTTAAAGCAATAAGAAAAATTTTAGATATTTTAAAAGTGAATATTGATTATTTTGATTTAATTGAAATAAATGAAGCCTTCGCTGCCCAAGTATTGGCTGACGGTAAGGAATTAGAGTGGGACTGGAAGAAAGTTAATATAAAAGGTGGCGGAGTAGCCTTAGGTCATCCAATTGGTGCCAGCGGAGCACGGATATTAGTCACTTTGATTTATGCTTTGAAGGAGTTAAATAAAAAAAACGGTTTAGCAGCCATTTGTTTGGGCGGCGGTGAGGCAGTAGCAATGGCAATTGAAATCTGTGATTAGTGAAAGTAATCACTTATTCAGAAGAAGAGACAATTGAGTTAGGTAAAAAGATTGCCAAAAAATTAAAAAAGGGAGATATCGTTGCTCTTTATGGGGAATTGGGGTCCGGTAAAACTACCCTTATTAAAGGTATTGTTGCTGGTTTAGGATACCAAAAGACGGTTAAAAGTCCCAGTTTTATAATGGTGGCGGTTTATTTGGCAGAAGTTCCTATTTATCATATTGATCTCTACCGAATAGAAAATGAAGAAACGATTGAAAATTTAGGAATTTTTGAATATCTTTACGGTGAAGGGATAAGTTTGATTGAATGGGCAGAAAGGATTGAAAAAAAATTACCGTCAAAAAAAATTATTATCAAAATCAAAATTCTTGGCAAAAATGAGCGGGAATTTGAGATAGAAAATCTTTAAGCTATTCCTTTTCGCCTTCTTCCTTTTCTTCTTTTAACAAAATTTCAATTTTTGCTTTCTTTCTTAAATCGACGATAAATTCTTCATACCGAATCTTTTCTTTTTCCTTCCTTAATTTTCTTTCAATTTTATCTTTTACTTCTTCAAAAGGACGATAATGGGCTTTTTTATGGTCTTCTTTTTTAATAATGACAAAGGTTGTGTCATTAAGTTTGATTGGTTTGGAAATTTCACCTTTTTTGGCTCCAAAAGCAAAATTAATAACTTCTTTTGGTATATTTTTGTCATCCTTGGAAAAATATCCAAGGTCACCACCAAAATATTTTGTCTGGGAAACTGAATATTCTTTTACTAATGAATCGAAAGTAACGTTTTCTTTAAGAAGTTTTAACCTTACTTTATTAGCCATTTCCAATGAGCGGACGACAATTTCCCTTGCTTTTACCTGTTCCGGAATAAAGAAATCTTTAATATTTTTTTTGTAATCTTTTTTCAGTTCTTCTTCTTTTATTATTACTTTATTATTTACTTCCTCTTTTTTTAATTGATTAATCAATAAAGATTTCTCTCTTTCTTGAAGCTGACCAAAAACCGCGTTTCTTAAAAAGCATTTGGTAGATTCCGCTTCCCTTAAAATAAGATATTCTTGAATAAGATTGTCGATTAACCGAAGTTTACCTTCTTCAGTTTCCAATTGGGGACGGATAAAAGGTGGTAGGCGGGAAATTTTTTCGTTTAAATCGTTAATGGTTAATGTTAAATTATAAAATCGAGCAATTTCGTTTTTATTTTCTTTCATCGCTTGGGTATCAATAAAAATAGAAGCGTTGGCTTTTAAATTTTTTATCTTTTCTTCAAAATATTTATTTATCTTTTCATTTTTTATGCGCAGTTCAATATCATTTTCTACATCCTTATATTTCTTAACTTCTTTTGGTCTTTTATCTTCGCATTTTAAAAGTCGATAACCCTCTTTGGTCTTTATTGGTTTAGAGATTTCACCAACCTTTAGTTTAAAAGCCACTTTTTCAATCTCTTTCGGATAAGTTCCTTTTCTAAAATAACCCAAATCACCACTTTTGTTGGTTGATAAATTGATTGTCGTATCTTTAGCAACGCTGTCAAAAATTAACTCGTTTCTCAACATCTTTTTTCTTAAACTTTCCGCAGTGGCTAAATCTTTTACCAAAATTTCCCGACATTTTACTTGTTCTTCTTTTATATAGTTCCCTTTGTTCTTTTTATAATAATCTTTTTTCTCTTTTTTACTTACTTTTACTTTGTTAACAACTTCATCATTATACCATTGATTAAACATTAACATCTTCCGCTGCTCTTCATAATCAGCTTTTATTAAAGGAAAAAGATTTCTTTTTTTGGCTTCGCAATATAAAAGTCTTTCGTCAATCATTTCATTAAGAAGTTTTAACTTATCTTCAAATTTTTCATAAGCACTGGGATTACGGGATATTTTTTCATCAAATTCTATTTGGGTAAAGGGATAACTGTCAACATAGGCAACCCTTTCTAAATAGTTCTTTTTGAAACATCGTTCAATAGCTTCCAAAGCATCTTCCGCATATTTGGATCGGTGATAATCTACCGCCACCTTTTCAAAAATTTGGGCAGCTGTTAAGTAATCTTCAGCCAGTTCTTTTAATAAACCTAAGCGATAATAAACTTCCGGTAGATATTTTGTTTTTTTATAATTGTTAATTATTTCGTTGTAAATCTCTTCGGCTTTCTTATAATCCCTTAATTTATCAAAATAGATATCTCCTTTTTCTAACAAAAGTATTACTTTCCTTTCCGGATTTTTTTCTAAAGAAAGTAAGGAATCTAAATAAGCAATTCCTTTATTCCATTCCTTTTCAAGATAAAAGTTATAAAGGGGAGATAAAAAGTTATTTTGAGCCACTAAAAGGCTAATAAAGGATAAGATTAAGATTATCTTTTTCATAATTTCCTCCTTATTAATTTAAAAAAAATTATAATAAAAATTTAGCTCTTATCAAGTTAAAATCATTTTGAAAATCTGCATGGCAATTGCCGAAACCAAAGGAATTAAAACATTATCGTTCACTTCCAAAGGAAGAATTTCAATCAAAGTAGCCACACCAGCGCCAATAAGACCGATTTTTAAAGGCAGATTATGTTGGGGTAAGACCGATAAAATATAGGCAACCAAAGCGCAAGAAAAAAAACAAGCAATTGTGCCCTCTAAAGTTTTTCTTAAAGTAAAAATCTTTATTCGCCCACGGCTTAGACCGACCAAAGCTGCCATGGTATCGCCAACTGCTAAAAAGGCAATGGAGGCCATAAAAATTCCTTTATCTTCAAAAATTAACATATTTATGAAAGAAGCCAGCATTAAATAACTGCCGCCAGTTAACGAAGTAAATTCTTTTTTTCGTAAAAGTGAGCCAAAAAAAATAATAAAAATACTTTTTATCGGATTGATATGAAGCCGAAGGAAATCCACCGCGAGGAAAATTACCATAGCTAAAAACATTAAAAAGATACTTAATTTCCGCGGTAAAAAGTAATAAAGAATAGGAATTAAAAGGGCAAAAAGATGAACAAATTTTCTTCCATATTCCGGATTTAAAATTTTATCCCTCCGCTTATTTTAATTGCTGATGCTGGTAAATCACTTTCTAAATATTTTTTACTTTCGTAACCATAATCAAAATATAAAAAGCGATAAACTATTCCAAAACCAAAAGAAAAACAGCGGTGATAAAAACCGGCCCGTAAGAAAACCAAATCCTTTATTTTATATTCTAAACCAAAATTATTATTCTCCCATTCGTTTTCATAGGCTAATAGAAAATTACCAAATCTTTTTGATATACCCACTGCCAATTTTGGTTTCATATTTTCTTTCTTTTTATCCGACCAAAGAATTGGTGAATTAGTAATATTTTTTATTCGCAAACCTAAAAGAAGCTCCGGTAAAGGAATTAAACTTATCCCAAAATCAACGCCGCCACCAAAGCCTCTTTTAGTTCCCAAATTACGAAAGATAAATTTTAAATTAAAACCGATTGCCCAAAAATCTTTAAGAAAAGAAAAATTATAATAATTAATTAAATCGTAAGCAAAAATATTTCTAACAAATACCGGTTGGTTATTAGAGTCATTAGGTGGCAAATCGGGATATGGTAAAGAACAATAAGGAATATTGGGGATAAGATTGGCATAAAGACCGAGACCTAAAGCTGAATTTTTTTTAGGATAGGTGAAAGAAAAATATTCGGTTTTAAATTCGCCACCAAAATTTTCTGAGTGATAAAAATAGAATTCTTTTTGATTATTTAAAACCGAAAGCGAAGGATTATAATAAAAAGAAGAGCCATCTTTTTTTAAAGCAACCATTGCCCCACCAATACCTACACCACAAGCGGAAACTCCTAACTCTTCAAATTCATCAGTATATTCTTGAGAGAAAGAATAAAGAAAAATAAGGAAAATTAAATATTTTTTCATAAGATAATTTTATAAGTAAATTTCTAAAAATCAAGTTCATAATAATAATTTTTCTTTTTTTTTCGCTTTTCTCTTTTGATAAATCGGTAGAAATTGTTTTTTTTATCTTTTTTGCTTTCCTCAATTTCTACTGACAGGTCCATTATATCTTCTAACCCATTCTTGATTTTGAGCAAAAATAATTGTTCTCCTTTTTTTTAAGCTTCTTCTAATAATTTAAAAAAATATTTTCCCTAAGACCCCAATGGTAGAGGGGAGCACCACTTTCCTTTTTTAAAAAATTTACAAAAATCTTAAATAAAAAAAAGGCACAATTTTTATTTAAAATTTTCGCTTTCCCCTTTATTTATAAATTGGTTTTTAGCATTTGTTCCCATCTCGCTCTCTTTCTTTATGTAAAAACCGCTTTTTTCACCTTCAAAAGAAGCCCTTTCACCTTGGGTCTTTACATACCCCTTTACACCAGAAAGTATATTAGAAAGATTATTTTTAATAAAATTATATATAATGTTAAATAATTCTTTAAAATAATATTTAGGAGCATAATAAAAGGATTTTAAGTTGTTTCTTAAACAGTATAATAAGAAATTGCCAATAAACCAGCCTAATTCTTTGGTATTAGCACAAACAAATATTTTGTTGTTTATTGTTTTATAAGAGATAGTAATTAAATTGGCATTTTGTAATCTTTTATAAGATTTGTGGACGGTTTGCCTTGATAGTTTATTTCTTTTAGCAATATTTTTCTTT
>Ga0197143_1000921_pt1 | contig 27076 bp, 21 predicted proteins | sample GBS70_MetaG_FD_148603 | JGI IMG/M metagenome (GOLD analysis project Ga0197143, IMG submission 148603) | Sediment microbial communities from Great Boiling Springs, Gerlach, Nevada, United States - GBS 70_MetaG | ecosystem: Environmental > Aquatic > Thermal springs > Hot (42-90C) > Sediment... | reverse complement strand
AATTTTTTTCTATTGCTATTAAAAAAGCAATTACATCGTGACCGGTCTCTTTTTCAAACTCTTTCATTTCTGATAAAGAAAAACTTGCCTTCTCAATTTCTAAAGCGGCTTCTTTAGGAATTATTCCCATTTCTGCTTGAACCTTTGCCACCGTTTTTTCCACTAATAGCCAATATTCATATCTTTTCTCTTCCTTCCACAACTCTGCCATCTCTTTCGTCAAATACCTTTTAATCTCCATTGCTATAAATATAAAAGTTTTTACAATTTTTTCAATAACTTGACTTTAAAATAAATTTATTTTAAAATAGAAAATGATTATTGGTTAATCGGATATAGGGTGGTCTGATTAATCAAAAAATATTTCACCCTAATTTATTCTGTCGGAGGTGAAAAATGCAAAATAAAATTCTTATCTTTTTAATAATTTTATTTTCTTTTAATTTAAATATTTTCGCAGAAAATTTTATCCCCATTAACCAAGAAAAAAGTTTTATCTCTTATCAAGAAGCTATCAACATCCCAAAAATGTTTTCCTATCAAGGGAAAATCACTGACACCTTAGGTAACCCTATCCCTGATAGTATTTATTCTCTCACCTTTCGCCTCTTTACCCAACCAACCGGCGGCTCACCCTTCTGGAATGAAACCCAAGAAGTAGAAGTAAGAAATGGTTTATTCTCAGTATTTTTAGGCGCAGTTAACCCAATAGAATCTGTCCCTTCACTCGGCACCATATATCTAAGTTTACAAATCGGTAATCAACCAGAATTGACACCAAGATTAAGAATAGTCTCCTCACCTTATTCCTATATTGCCAACCGTTCAGCAATCTCCGATAGTGCCTTAGGAACAAACCGTATCAGCGGCTTAAATTTAAATGACCTTGATAACCGCTATGTGAACGAAAACCAAGAAAATTCAATTAATAGCCAAATGATTGTTGATAATACAATTTTAGGACAAGATTTAAATCAAATGGGAGCAAATATTAATCAAGTATTAAAATGGAACGGCACAACCTGGCAACCAGCAAATGATGAAGTTGGTGGTGATAATGCCTGGGTAAGAGGAACACCTGATTCCGTGCTTTATACCATCCGACCATTAGGTATTGCCCGTGGCGGAGTTAACAATATGCTTTATGGTAATTATCGCTATACTCATGTCAACTTTGGAGTTGCTTGCACAACCGGGAGAAGTGGACAAAATGACGTCTACTGCACCATTGGCGGTGGTTATAGAAACCGTGCTGAGAGTTCTTTTACTACAGTTGGCGGCGGATACGGAAACACTGCTCGAGGCAATTATTCCACAGTGGGAGGTGGGCATCATAATGTAACTATTTTTGATTTTGTCACAATTGCCGGGGGCGATTCTAATGAGGGAGTGCATTATTCTGCGATTGGTGGTGGAAAAAGAAATCAGACGCTGGTTATCGCAGCTACTATTGGTGGTGGTTATAATAATACAGCTTGGGGTTACTACGGAGTAATCGGCGGCGGTTATGGAAATGTTTTAAGTGGAGTAGATTGCCCAACTATTGGCGGTGGACGGAATAATTTTGCGGGAGGCAACCATTTTGCCACGGTTGGCGGTGGATACAGAAACTGCAGCTACGCCTTCTCTGCCACAGTTGCTGGCGGTTATGGCGATACGGTTAAAGCCAATTATGGTGGAATTCTTTCCGGTTATTCTAACCTAGCTGGAGATGCTCCTGAAGATACTGCAGCAATAGTTTGCGGCGGTTATGACAACTCAGCGATTGGAAAATTCTCCTTTGTCGGTGGCGGATTTAGAAACACTGCCTCGGGCAACTATGCTACGGTTGGCGGCGGGGAGACAGACACCGCCTCAGGATACGGTGCTACGGTTGCCGGCGGAAGGTATAACCGTGCGTCGGCTGTTGATGCCACAGTGGGGGGTGGTTATAAAAACATTGCAATGACTAACGCTGCCACAGTTAGCGGTGGATTTGAAAACACCGCATCAGGCGACTTCGCCACGGTTGGCGGCGGATATCACAACACCACACAGGCTCTTTTTGCTACTGTTAGCGGTGGCAGTGGCAACACCGCCTTGGGCAGCTATGCCACAATTGGTGGCGGGAATGGAAACCGTGTCTCGGGCAGCTATGCCACGATTGCCGGCGGATATGGAGATACTGCAGCGGGACCCTATAGTTTTGCGGTTGGCGACCGTTCATTTGTGCCATCAAGTTATTTAAACTCGGCAGCCTTTAATGGTCAGACAGCAACTGCCAGCAACCAATTAAGATGTGGCACACTTTCTAAAGCCGGTGGCTCTTTCACCATTGACCACCCAGTTGACCCCTATAATAAAATCCTTAATCACTATTTTATTGAAGGTCCAGAAATGCTTAATCTTTACCGAGGCTCAGTAATTCTTGATGCCAATGGCAGAGCAGAAGTAAAATTACCAGACTATTTCTTCCACACTCAATAAAAACCCCATATCCAATTAACTGGTGTCGGCACTTCTGATGTTTATGTATTAGAAGATATTAAAGGAAATACCTTTGTTATCGGTGGTAAACCTTACACCAAAGTCTATTGGCAAGTTACCGGTGAAAGAGCCGATGTCTCCGCGGAAGTAATAAGAAGATTAATGCCTGTGGAACAATTAAAAACCGGTGCCCTTTCCGGAAGAATGCTTGATGACGAATTCTTGTCCAGCTGTATGGAACAATTAGAAAGAGAAGGTAAAGCAGATGGCATTAATTTCCGCACCAATGAAGGCAAAAAAAGATACGAACAAATGAAAAATTTACCAAAAATTGAAAGAAAATAAAAGAAATTATGAATAAATTTATTACCTTATTTATCTTCTTTTTAATCGCCTTTTCTCAATCTTATCTCTGTGAATGGCAGGTAATCGCTAATGGCGGTGGTAAGACTACCTATAACGCTTACCAATCACTATCAACCTCGGGTCAATTAGCTATCGGGAAAATGAGTAATCATAACCTTTTAGCTTTTTCTGGCTTCTGGCTACCTATCTTCGGCGGTCAACCAAGTATCAAAGAAGAGGAAGAAATTAAAAATCTACCAATAATAACTAAATTATACCAACCCTTCCCTAACCCTTTCTTCTCCTCAACCATTATTGCCTATTCCTTGGAAAAAGAAGAAGATATCAAAATCTTAATCTATTCCCTTAACGGCTCTTTAGTCCGCATCTTATTTAACGGTAAAGAAAAAAGCGGTAACTACCTAATCAAATGGGATGGAAAAGATAATAAGGGAAAACCTGTCAATAAGGGTATCTATTTCTTAAGATTTATCACTAATAACTATCAAGAGACAAAGAAGATAATTAAAGGAGATTAATCAGAAGCGGTAGAGGATTCTTATTCTTTCGCCTTTTCTTTCAATAATTAATTTAAAAGTATTGCCTTTGAAGTTTTCTATCTTTCTTTTTAAATCTACGGCACTTGTTACTTTTTCGTCTTGAAAGCTTAAAATCGCATCACCAACATCTAATCCCAGGGCTTCAGCAATACTATTCTCTTCTATCTTCAAAATTACTGCGCCGTAATTTGTCTGTAAAGAATATCTTTTCTTTAAATAATTATCAATATCGCTCACCTCTATTCCCCATTTTTCAATCTTTACTTTTTCTATTTCCTTTTTCTCTTTTATCTCTTTTTTGGCTTCTTCAATAAATTCTTTTACTCTATTTATAGGAATGGCAAAACCAACACCTTCAGAACCACCAGCATGAGATAAAATAAAAGTATTTATTCCAATAACTTCACCTAAGATATTAACCAAGGGACCACCTGAGTTTCCCGGATTAATTGCGGCATCAGTTTGAATCATATTTTTATATATTCTTCCTTCAGTCCTTCCCCTTACTTCTCGATTTATTGCGGAAATCACACCCACAGTAACGGTTGGCTTAGTATCTTCAATTAAAAAACCGAAGGGATTACCTAAGGCAATTACCCATTCACCAATCAATAAATCGTCAGAATTACCTAACTCCGCATAAGGTAAATTTTTGCCATTAATTTTTAATAATGCCAAATCTTCTTCGGGATTTAAAGCAACAATCTCACTTTCAAAAGAACGCCCATCAGGCAAAGATACCTTTATTTCCGTAGCATTCTCCACCACATGGGAATTGGTTACAATATAACCATTAGGGTCAATAATTACCCCGCTTCCCAAACCCTTTATCTCTTCTTTATATCTTCTTTGGGGAAAGAAATCTTTAAAGAAATCTCGCCAGAAATCATCAAAAAATGGCGAAGAGAAAGGCGAATAGGTAACAATCCGTGTCTGGGTAACCGCAATAGAAACAACTGCCGGACTCACCTTTTTTGCTGCCAGAACAATTGCATTCACTCGCTGATTAGCTAGTTTTTCTTCCAATTGGCTTACTAAAAACAATTTCTCTTCTTTAACCGGTGCCTTTATTGATTTAAAAGAAGGATAATAATTAAAACTAATAACAACTCCTAAAATAAAACCAATTATTAAGAAAAGAAGATAAACTAATCTTTTCATCCTATTAAAATTTTATTTAAAAAAATAAGAAAATCAATCAAAGGAAATATTTTCACCTTCTTTTAAAGATTTGCCCGTATAATAGATAAAAACATCTTCTAAGGTTGGTTCTAAGTTGACAATTGACAAAATCTTACAATTTTTGTTATTTAAAATTGTCAAAATATCATTTAAAATTACCTCACTTTTTTGGGTAATAAATTTTGCTGTCCAAATACCATTCTCACTAAACAAGGTGAAATTCTCAATACCGCTAATCTTTGAAAAATCTTCTTTGGCAATAAAACCTAAAAATCTTATCTCTAAGATATCTTTATGGGGAATAGCATTTTTAAATTCCGCTGGCGTCTTTATATCAATAATCTTACCATTGTCAATAAAGGCAATCCTTTCACAAAGTTCATCGGCTTCGTCCATATAATGGGTTGTTAATAAAATTGTCTTCTTCTCTTTCTTTATCAATTCTTCTTTAATAAAATTTCTGATAAAGCGGGCGAAGGCCGGATCTAATCCCAAGGTTGGTTCATCCAAAAGTAATATTTTGGGATTATGCAACAATGCCCTCGCTAATGACAATTTCTGTTTCATACCCGAAGAATATTTTTCCACCCTTTCATCAGCCACATCCTTTAAATCTAAAAGTTCCAAAAGATAGTTAATCCGCTTATCCCTTTCTTTACCCGAAAGACCGTAAAGGGCAGAAAAAAATTTAAGGTTATCAATCGCCGAAAGTTTCCAATAAAGGGTTCTTTCCCCACTTGTGAGTAAACCAATATTTTGCCGGGCAAATTGGGGATTTTTAGCAATATCCTTATCAAAAATTTTTATCGTCCCTTTATCCGGAATTAATAAAGTAGCAATACATCTCACTAAGGTAGTCTTTCCCGCTCCGTTGGGGCCAAGAAGTCCAAAGAGTTCACCTTCATAAATGGTTAACGAAACATTATCCAAAGCAACCTTCTCTTTTTTCTCTTTTTTAAAAAGGTAATTAAAAATTGAAGAACGCCTTCTAAATTTCTTACTTACTCCAATAACTTCAATAGCAATATTCATTTCTTTATTGCCAACTCAATTACTTCTTTCATTAAACTGGCTGAATTTTCCCAACTAAATTTCCTTGCCCACTCTATCGCTTTCTTCCCCATTTCTTCTCTTAATCTCTCGTTTGCCAGTAAGATTGCCATTTTTTCGGCTAAAATATCAACCGCTCCGTAAGGATAGAAAAAGCCAGTTTCGCCTTCAATCACCGTCTCTTTTAATCCTGGGCTTTTTGCGGAAATTACCGGTGTCCCGCAGGCATTAGCTTCCATCACAATTAAACCCCAGCCTTCCTTTATTGAATTTTCCACTAAAAATAAAGATTTTTGATAGATATTAATTTTTTCTTCTTCGGAAACATAACCAGTAAATTCAATAACTTTTGTTAAATTTAATTTTTTAGTTAAAGTCATAAGCCTTTCTTTATCATCACCTTCACCAACAATCAAAACTTTAAAATTATCTATCTTTTTATCTTTTAAAATCTTTACCGCATAAATAAGATGGTGAACCGATTTGTATCTTTTTAAACGACCAACATGGCATATAATCCTTTCCTTCTTTTTAGAAAAATCTGGTTTATATTTATTAAAATCAATGCCCGGCGGCACCACATAGATTTTATTTTCCAAATTCTTTCTTTTAAACAATTTAAGCAAATCCTCCTTGGTACTTTCCGAAAGACAGGCAAAATAGTTATCTTTATAAATATATGGGATTAAAGCTTCGGTAAAATAAACATAACTACCAAAAAAGATATTTGTTTCAAAAAATATTGATTGTCGAAAAAGGTGCATCACCAAAGCTAAAACCGGAATATTTTTTAAAAAATAAGGTGAATAGAAAGGGATTTTATTCAAATCGTCAATCACAATATCTGGCTTTTCCTCTTCAACAACCTCTTTAATTTTTCGGTAGACCGAAAAATTAAATGTCCATTTATTACCTATTCGCCTTATCTTTATTCCTTCCATCTCTTCCTTTTCTTCGCTTCCCGGAAATTTTTCTGCCAGATAGGTAACCTCGTAGTCCATTTTATTTAACCTTTTAAAAATCTCCCAAGCATAAATCTCCGCCCCACCCGCCAAAGGATTTTTAGGACACCGCCAATTGATAAGCAAAATTTTGGGCATAAGAAAAGAGAGAATAAAATGGGCCGTGCAGGACTCGAACCTGCGGCCACCTGATTAAAAATCAGGTGCTCTACCAGCCTGAGCTAACGGCCCTTTAAAGAATTATAATGAAAGTCGTATTAAAGTCAAGAAAAGATTAAAACCAATAAGTAGCGTAGCCGATTTTCTTTATCTTAAATCCTAATTTTTTATAAAAGGCTAAAGCTGCTAAATTATCTAAACCAACAATAAGTTCTATCTTTTTAACAACTAATTTTCTAAATTCCCTTTTGGCAAATTCAATAAGCCCCCTGCCAATACCAGCCAATCGATAATTTTTCAAAACAAAAAGTCCGGAAATTACTCCCGCTGTTCCTCCCGATTCTAAACAAAAATACCAACTCATTGACAAGGTCCCAACTACTTTATTATCAGCTATTGCCAAAATAACTTTAAAATTATTATTTTCTTTTTCAAAATCAATTGCTTTAAATGTCCTTTTTAAATTTTCAATTTCTGAAGATTCCCAAATTTCGGGCTCGCTTTCTTCAGCTTCTACTTGAAAACGCAAAATCGCCTCTTTATCACTATTTTTTGCTATCTGGTATCTTACTGCTATTTTTCTTTTTGGTGGTCTTTTCCTTTTAACAACAAATTTATTTTTCTTTGGCTCCCATTCATAATAAGGAGTCATAGACTTATTATAACAAAATATTTTTGATAAATCTAATAATTGGCAAAATAAAAAACAGGCTTCCATCACTTTTTTAATTCTCTTGCCTTTTTATTCTCTTTCCTCTTTTTAATTTCCAAACTTGATTAAAAAATATTATTATTATTTAAATATTTTAAAAATGAGAAAAATTATTTTACCAGAGAGTGATATTAAAAGACTAAAAGAAGGGGTAAATTATATCTTCCTTAAGAACGCTAAGGATACCCATACTAACAGCCAGTTTATAAAAGAAACAGAAAGAGTTAATTTTTAATTAGAATTTAACTCCTTTAACATAAAGGGTTTATAGAATATTTAAAAATAGGGAGAATAGGCACTCCCTGAATGGTTGGGGTGTTAAAGGGAGATTTTTTATTTTTATATACTTTTTGTATTTTCTTAGGCATCTATATTAATCAGGATGGTAAACAAAACGGGCATCTATTGCGCAGGCACCTTTACCTTTTTCAAAGACTAAAAAGGGATTAATGTCAATTTCTAAAAAACAAGGGAAATCAATAGCTAATTGGGAAACCCTTTGAAGAACTTCTACTATTTTTTCAATATCCGCTGGTGGTTTTCCCCGAAAGCCTTGTAATAATTTATAACCTTTAATCTCCTGCACCATTCGCCAAGCGGAAGATTCTCTTATGGGACAGATTCTAAAAGAAACATCGCGAAAAACTTCTACATAAATACCACCGATACCAAACATTATTAAAGGACCAAATTGGGGGTCCCTTTTTATACCAATGATGGTTTCAATACCGGAAGAAGCCATTGGTTGAATTAACACCCCTTCAATTTGGGCGTCAGGTTTTTTACTTTTTACATTTTTTAAAAGTTCAGAAAATTTTACTCGCAGTTCTTCTTCATTTTCAATGTCTAACATCACACCGCCCACATCGGTTTTATGAAGAATGTGGGGTGAAACAATTTTTAATACGCAAGGATAGCCAATTTCCCTTACCTTTATTACTGCTTCTTCTCTATCTTTTACTAAAGCAAAAGGAAGCACCGGAATTTTATAAGCCGAAAGAATTTGATAACCCTCGGGTTCTAAAATTATTGGTGGATTTCTCTTTTTTACTTTTTCAATTATTGAAATTATTTTTTCTTTTTCCACATCTTCAAAAACTTTTACGCCAGTTATCTTTTTATTTATCCAATCGTTAAAATAACACATCAAACTGAGAACTTTAGCGGCACTTTCGGGAATCGGATAATAAGGAATTTTGGCCTGCCAAAGGGTTTTTATCACTTCTTTAACATTCTGTAAAGAAAGCAAACATCCCATTATTGGTTTTGGATATTGAGAAGCTAATTCAACCACCTTTTCCGCCACCCTAATGGTTTCGGTTATTTGCGTTGGGGTCCAAATCGCAATTATCGCATCTACCGCTTCTTCTTCCAAGATAACTTTTAATGCTGCCGAATACCTATTCTCATCCGAATCACCAATCACATCTACGGGATTATTGGTATTGGCAGTAGGCGGTAAAATCTTTTTTAATTTTTCTTTTGTCTCTTCCGATAAAGTAGCCAATTTTAACCCGTTCCTAATACTGGCATCGGTTGCCATAATTCCCATACCACCGGCATTAGTAATTATTGCTACTTTTCTTCCTTTAGGGAGTGGTTGTCCGGAAAATGCCTTCGCGTAATCAAAAAGTTCATTTACCGTGTCTACCCGAATAATTCCGCATTGACGAAAAAAAGCATCGTAGGCTTCATCGGAGCCAGCCAAGGCACCGGTATGGGTGGCTGCTGCTTTCGCGCCTTCCGGAGTTCTACCGGATTTTATTGCTAATATCGGTTTTTTCGCTTCTTCAGTTACTTTTCGGGCTACTTCCAAAAATCTCAAAGGCTTTACCAAATCTTCTAAATATAAAAGAATAACCTTTGTGTGCTCGTCGGTCATGAGATATTCCAATAAATCATTTTCATTCACATCAGCTTTATTGCCGATAGAAATAAATTTAGAAAGTCCAATACCTTCAGCTTCTGCATATTCTAAAGCTGTTAAGCCAACTGCACCACTTTGAGTGATAAAAGCAATATTACCTTCCTTGGGCATAACCCGACCAAAGGTGGCGTTTAACCGAATTTTCGGGTCGGTGTTAATAATACCAACACAATTAGGCCCAATTAAAGCAATATTATATTTTTCTACCAGTTCTTTTACTCTCTTTTCCAACACTGCTCCCTCTTCTCCGGTTTCTTTAAAACCAGCGCTGATAACCACAATCCCTTTAACCTTTTTTTGACCACACTCTTCAATTACCTCGGGTACAAAAATAGCCGGAACCATAATAATCGCTAAATCAATTTCATCCGGAATATCAAGAATAGAAAAATAAGCCTTTACTCCTAATACACTTTTAGCTTTTATATTTACGGGATAAACTATTCCTTGATAACCGTTAAGTAAAATATTGGCAAAAGTAACTTGACCGACACTGCCAGGTGTAGTGGAGGCACCAATAACTGCTATGGAACGGGGATTAAATATATATTTAAGGTTTTCTTTCATAGAAGAAACCTATTTCTTTTCGCCAAATTCCATTATTAAAGTATACACTCCATCTTCCCATTGGGCTTTTACCGGATAGCCAACTTTATAGAACAATCGATAGGCTCGCACATTGGTATCTAAAACATAAGCGATAAAACCTTTTACTCCTTTCATTCTCGCTACCCGGATCATATATTCAAAGAGCGCAGTTCCAATACCTTTATTTTGCCACTCATCAGCAATCACAATAGCAAATTCAGCAAAACCAGTAGCGGTATCAACAATATACCGAGCAACTCCTAATATTTTTTCTTCGCCGGCCTTTTTCTCAATGGCTAAAATTGCTAATTCTTTTTCATAATCCACATTCACAAAGCTTTTCAATTTCTCATGAGGCATCGCGGTGAGGTAAGAGAAGAAACGATAATAAACTGTTTCTTTAGAAAAGGAATAAAAGAGTTCTCGCATCAAAGGTTCATCAGTAGGCTTAATTGGACGGAAGAAAATTTTTAATCCGGTTTTAGTTTCTCCCCAACTTTCTAACTCTTCGGGATATCGAGCCTGGGTCAAAGAAATTTCTGGCTGATCAGGATACACATAATTTAACTCTTTTGCCTTTTTTAAAAGTTCACTTCTAAATTTGGGATGGGCAATAGAAATCAAAGCTAATGCCCTTTCCCTTATACTTTTTCCGTGGAGATTAGCAACTCCCCATTCAGTTACTACATAATGGACATCTGCCCTGGTAGTTACCACCCCAGCACCTTCACTTAAAAAGGGAACAATTCGCGAGATAGTTCCCCCTTCGCGGGTAGAAGGTAAAACAATTATTGGTTTACCATCTTTAGAACGAGCAGCTCCCCGAATAAAATCCAATTGACCACCGAATCCAGAATAAAAACGGTGACCAATAGAATCTGCACACACTTGCCCCGTTAAATCAATTTCTAAGGCAGAATTTATTGCTACCATTTTTTCGTTTTGGGCAATTACGAAGGGATCATTGGTATAATCAACTGGATAAAACTCAAAAAAAGGATTATTGTTCAAGTAATCATATAATTTTTTACTTCCCATCGCAAAAGAAGCGATTACTTTTCCGGGATGTAAACTCTTTCGGGCATTAGTAACTACTTTAGTTTCAATAAGCTCAATTAAACTATCGGAAAAAACCTCAGTGTGAACACCCAAATCTTTTTTATCTTTAAGAAATTCCAAAATCGCATTAGGAACACCACCATAACCTACTTGAATGGTAGAGCCATCTTCTATTAAATCAGCAACATTTTTAGCAATCCTTCTAACAATTTCCGGAGGAGCTGTCACTTGATATTCAATTATTGGTTCTTCAGAATAAACTATATATTCAATATCGTCTATATGAATAAAAGAATTACCAAAAGTGCGGGGCATATTAGGGTTAATTTCCGCAATTCTAATTTTGGCACACTCAGCTGCTGGCTTCGTAATATCCACAGAAATACCAAAACTACAATAGCCATGTTCATCAGGTAAAGAAACTTGAAATAAAGCCACATCTATTGGAATTCTTTGGGTTTTAAACAGCTTAGGTATCTCATGCAAAAATATAGGAGTATAATCAGCCTTTCCTTCCCAAACGGCTTTTCGGACATTAGCACTGATAAAAAAGGCATTAGCCCGAAATCTTTCAGCAAATCTTTCCTGCACATAAGGAGCAACACCCAAAGTCAAAATATGAAGAATCTCCAAATCTTCTGCAGGAACTTGAACCAATGCCCGCACTAAACTTTGAGGAGTGGCACAGGCAGAGCCAATAAAAATTCTGTTACCTGATTTTATTACTTTTACTGCTTCTTCCGGTTTTATTAACCTTTTTTGCCAATCCTTGGCCATGATTTATTATAAATAAATATATCAAAATATCAATTATAAATTATATTCCTGAATCTTTCTTCTTAAAGTATCACGGTGAATACCCAAAAGGCGGGCAGCTTGAGAAAGATTACCGTTACTTTTCTTTAAAGCTTCTTTTATCGCTTGTTTTTCAATCTCTTCGAGATTTAAAGTATGAAAAACCTCCTCTATAGAAATAACTTCCTTCTTTTCTTCTTTTGACTGTAAAAACCTCATCATCCCAATAGTAGAAATAATATGACCTAAATCAATTTCTAAAACCCCATCGCTCACTGCTCGCTCATAAGCTCGCTCCACAATATTACGAAAAGTGCGGATATTACTTTCAAAAATATCGTTCTGCCCATTGACATATTCGTAGACTAGTTTAGTTAAAAATTTAAGGGCTATTGGCGAGATAGTAAGATTCCGGTTATCCCTTTGGTTCATTTCGTTGATAAAAAATTCCGCCAACTCTTTCACATCTTTTTCAATTACTTCTAAATCCTCATTTTGATATCGTTCTTTTAAAGAAGGAATAAAAATACAATGTTGAATAAGTCGAGAATAAAAATCCGGTCTCAATTTTTTTCGTAATTCTTCTATTGTCCGATTAGTAGCTGCAATTATACGAACATCAACCTCAATCTCGTAAGAAGAGCCTATTCTTTTTATTTTTTTATATTCTAAAGCACGCAATAATTTTATTTGAATCTCGTTAGGCAATTCGCCAATTTCATCTAAAAAAATGGTTGAATTGTTGGCCGCTTCAAATATTCCTTCCCGGGTACTTATCGCACCGGTAAAAGCTCCTTTTTCGTGACCAAAAAGTTCGTCTTCAATAAGATTAAAGTCTAAGGCATAAATGTTTACTGTTAAAGGAGCTCTTTTGTGAACAACCTCCGGATCGTAACGATAACTTAATCGGTGTAAAGCATTAGCCACTAATTCTTTTCCCACACCGCTAGCACCCAGTAAAACACAAGTAGCATCACTAATAGCTATCCGTTCAATTTCTTTCACTAAATAGGCCATACTTCGCGAATTACCAATAACCATTTTGTGGTACTTTTTCCAAGTTTCTTTCTTTTCTTTAGTTACCGGCAAAAGTGCCATATTTTCAATATTTTTAACAATGGCCGGATAATATTCCCTCCCGGTTATTTCGGTTGGTATAAAAGAACATTTTCCGTAGCCGGGATAAACTAGAAATTTAGTAAACTCTTTAGTATAATCTAAACCCACCCGCAAAGAAACGAAAAGAACCGGAACAATCCGATCTAATTCTTCGCGAATTTTTAAATAAATAAGAAATCCCTGTAAAGCTATTTCGTCAAAAAATTCTAAATGGCTTAGTTGACAATCTTCTTTTTTTAAAAGTTTATCACTATCTTTTAAGTGGGTATAATCAACATCCTGAATGATTAAAGAAACGAATTCGCCCCGATTTTTTAAATACCATTCTTTTAAATCATAATAATTTTGACAATAAAGAAATTCAAAATTATGATAAATCTTTTCAGCATTTTCTTTTAAGAAATTTATTAATCCTAAATAGGCATCTTCCAAATCGTCAACCACGATAATCAAGGGCTTATTCATAGTGAAATTTTAGTTTTTTTAATTATTCCTTCAATAATCCCAATTAAATCAGAAAAAATAACGAGCAATTTTTCCTCGGTTCTTTTTCCCAAAGTTATTTGCAAATAGTCAAAATAATCTTCTTTAATTTCCCTTATCTCTGCCGCCAAATGGCCATTTTTAAGATTAACCGAAGTTTCCGCATCAGAATAAAAAGTTAGCACTACTTTTCTTTGCCAATCGGTAATAATCTTTTTTTCTAAAGTAATAATCGCTTTTTTTTGAGCGTAACGAAAATGGTCAATAATCAAATGAGTTAAAAAGTTAATTAATTTATTATCCAAAAATATTTGGTAATCTAAATTTTCTTCACTGCTAAAGGGGTCATAAATTTCTAAAAAATAATAACCTTCCCTTTCTAAAAATTGGTTAATTTCAAAATTTTTAATATTTAAAAAAACTATTTTTTGAGAAATGTTGTGACTAATTTCTTTAATAATTTCCTTTAAGTTTCTAATATTTTTATTATTCAGGAATTTTTTTAAAACTGCTAAATAGCTTTCTGTAAAAAATTTGGGCTCTAAAGTAGTTTTTAGATAAAAAAATTCTTCTTCTACTGGTTTAAATTCTTCAACAATCTTCTTAATCGCATTTTGGGCCCCAATAAAATTTCCTTTCAATAAATAATTATGATTAAGAGCAATAAGATCTTCGGCGATTCTACATAGTTGAGGAAGTGGGCGATTTTCAATACGTCGTTTTTTATTTCGCAGTCGATAAAAAAAGGGACGCACCACCAAAACAATTAACAAAACAAAAAATACTGATAAAAAACTACTTAAAAGCAACTTCTGCTGAACTTTTGCTACATAATATTTTTTTATCATTTTTTCGATCTTCTGGTTAATTTCGTCAAAAGCTAAATTAACAATCGCACTTAAATTTAAAAGAGTTATTAGTAAATCTTGATAATTATATAAATTCTCATTTTTTATCCGATTAATCAATCGAGTGTAATAATCTTTTTGCATTTCTTCCAGGGTTGATAAATTATTTAAAAAGTAATAAGAATATTCACCATTATTAATCACTAAATCTTTTTTCCCGTCGCCGTTCAAATCCAAAATTCGGTAATCTTTGATTCTCTTAATTGGGTAAAACTCGTTTATCTTTTCGTAATAAGTAAGAGCTTTATTAATAAAAAATAGATTATCATCAGCTTTAATAAGATAGCCTTCTTTTAAAACTTCACCCTTGACGCTATCAAAAGTACCGAATATTTCAATTTTATTGCTATGAGTATGAGCGGAAATTGAACGATTTTCAATAAGACTAATTATCGTTAACCCTTTTTTTTGTGGAGCGCAAAGAATAAATTTTTCATTCTTAGGAGAAAATATTTTTTTGGTTTTTCCATCTTTTTCTAGGAGAACTAAAGAGTCAGGGAAAAGAAACAGATATAAATCCTTATTATTAACAAACCATATAAAATTGCTTAAACCATTAGTGTGTTCATAAAACTTCTTTTCTTCTTCGGAAAAACAAGAAATCTTATCATTAAAAATTAGATAAAGTTCTTCTCCGCCGTCAAAATTCCGGTCGGCTAAAAAATATCTTTCAATTTTTTGTTTAAACTCTTTATAATAAAGAAGTTCTAAATTTTTATCCAGTAAAGCAAACTCTTTATCACCAATCGCTAATAAATAAAAATCTTTTTTCCCTTCCAGTAATTCTAAACTTTTGATCTGAAAATAAAGATTAACTGGTTCTTTTTTACCCGTTTTATAAACTTTATTTTTAGAAAAACCGTAAAGAAATTTTTCGAAATCTTTTCGGTAAATAATATCTTCCATCCGAGAAAAGACTCGCCAATCTTCTGGAGAAACAATTTCTTTAATTAATTCTTTTTTTATTTCTTTTTCATTAATCTTTTTCTTCTTCTCTAATTTTAAAAAAGTAAAAGCAGAAAAAGAATTTATAACTAAAAAGAAAATAACTAAACTACTCATAAAATTTTAATTTTTCAGCCAAAACGACCAAAACGTTTTCTTTTTTATTTTTTTTGGTTACTACTAAATAATCGCTTATCGGTGAAATCAATTCTAACTGGGCAATATCTTTTAATTTATTATCTAAAAGCAAAATGTTTCCGGCAATAAAATTATTAGGCAAAGGCAGGGAGTTTTTTTGTTCATAGGTAACTAACAAAAGTAATTCTTTATTTTTATTTTTATCATCAATAAAATCATCAGCTGCTAAGAGGAAGGTATTAACTTCTGGCCTCACCGGTATTTGGGGTAGAAAAGAGAGCCTTTTTTTTAAAATTAATTTTTCTCTTGCCCATTTAAAAATTAATATTTCACCTTTTTTCCCGAAGGCGCTTAAACTCATTTCTTTTATCCCATCATTATCTAAATCACAAATTTTTATTCCGCTAAAACCCAAAAAATAAAAGCTACCTTCAGGAAAGGTTTTAAAAATTTTACCGTTTTTTAATGTTAAGAAATAAACGCGACCTTTTTCTTTATTTTTATCGCTGGCAGCTAAGACCAAAAAACTGTCACTAACCACAAAGTCAGTAATTGATAAATTTTTAAGATGAAATTCCCATAAGGTGTTCAATTGGCTATCCCAGAGAATAATTTTTTTAAAATCTTCGGTAATTCCCAAAATAAGAGTATCCAAAAGATTATTAACAAAAATCTTTTCTTTTATTACCTTTTCTGCTAACAATCTAAATTTTTGATCATAAATTCTTATTTTATTTTCCTTTTTGTCGTTAAGGCTTAAAATAATTAAAAAAGAATCTCCTTTTTTTTTGAAAAAATCAAAACTAATAATATATTCATTAAGTCTTAATTGCTGATAAAGAGAAAACATTTTATTTTTAAAACGATACAATTTTAAAACATTACCAAAGGGAATTGCTATTAATTCTTTATTTTCATATTTAAATTTTTTGGCATAATTAAAAGAAGTCTCTAAATACCCTAAATAATTCCCTTCGACATCAAAAATTAAAGGTTTAAAAAACCTTTCTCCATAAAGAATTATTTTACCACTATTTTCTAAAAAAAGTAAAGATTTTTTGTAAGAAAGTAATGAAAAAAAGGTATTTTTAGGGGTAACAAACGACCCGATTTCCTTAGTCAAGATAAATTCTCCATAAAGATCAGCTTGACAAAAATAATTAAAAAACAAAAAACTAAAAAAAATTTCAATCATTTATTTATCTTTCCGTTACGGAAAAAATTCGCCCGGTAAGCATACCATTCACTTTTAACCAATTCCCCATCAATGTTAAAGGCATATAAATAACCATCCCAAGAAGGGATAATCAATTTTCCATTAGCAAAAAGAAAAGAAGGAGTTTGGTATAAATCCTTTTCCGAAGAGGCGATTTCCAAACGGAACAACAATTTTTTTTCGGTTAAAGCATAAAAATAACCATTTTCGTCAACAACAAAAATTATTTTTTCATTACCCTTTTTGATAATTAAGGGAGAGGCGTTAATTCCATCTTCGGCTTCAAACAAAGCTCGCAATTGTTTATGGTCATAAAGATATAATCGTCCACCTTCATCACCAAAATATATCTTTCCTTCTTCGTCAATTACTGGTTCACATTTTATAGCATCCTCATCAAAAGTAAGAATTCTTTTTATTAATCTTCCTTTTTTCTTATCTAAGAAATAGAGATAACCATCTTCACAGCCGCAAATAATATAATCTTTAGTAACGATAGGTGCGGGAAAGAATTCGTCATTTTCCAAAGAAGAAAATTTAAAATTAATTTTTCCTTTTGAATTTAAAGAATAGATAACTGAGGCACAGGAAAATATTAGATTATTCTTCTCATCAATAGAAATATCGCTGAGCTCTGAAGGAAATTTTAACTCTTTAATTTTTTTACCCAGAAGATTAAAAAAATAGAGAACGCCATCATCAGCGGAGATAACTATTTTATCTGGGGGTAAAAAGGAGGGAGTATTATAAATTTTGCCAGATAACTTGTTTTTAAAAACTAATCTCCCTTTTTTATTTACACAATATAAAAAAGAATCGGCCCCAAAATAGATAAGACTTTCAACCACTAAAGGACTACTATAAATTTCACCACCAGCAAAATAATTAAATTTTATTTGACCCAACAAATCAAAGGCATAGAAATTACCTTGGATATCGCCAATATAAAAAATATCTTCTTTATCCAAGGCACAGCTACCATAAATCATTGCCGGAAAGGAAATTTTTCCAACCAAAAGTTCTTCAAAAATGGTAACGGTATCGGTAGTAAGCCAATAATCGCTACCAATTTTCACTTTTATAATATATTTTCCTGGTTTCTCATATTTATGCTCAGCTTCGTAAATTATCCATTTAACCTCTAAACTTTCAATTTTACCGTCTCCCCAATCAATTTTTAAGGGGATGGGGAAATTTTTAAATTTAAAATAAAGAAAAATGGGTATCTCCTTATCACCCCAAGAGGAATGGCTGAAAGAATCAATCGGAACCGCTGTGAAAAAAAGATAAAAAATAAACCAAGTCATTTAGATATTAATTTTTATAAAGTAATTCTCTTTCACTTTTTTTAAATAATCATCAATGATTTCTTTTAATTTTTTTTGATAAAGAAAATTTCTTAAATCATCCTGAATTTCGGAAAAGGATAACAGCCTTTCTTTTTTCTTTTTTAATATCTTTATCAAATGGAAACCTTCTTTGGATAAAATCGGTTCCGAGATATCTCCACTATCTAATTTTTCGCAAACTTCTCTAAAAGGTGAAGAAAGAAGCTCAATTACAAATTCTCCTAAATAGCCACCCTTTTCTTTGGTTTCTAAATCATAAGAATATTCCTTTGCCAAACGGACAAAATCCTCACCTTTTAACGCTCTTTCTCTAATTTTCTCAAGTAATTTCTTAGTTTCTAAAGTATCTTCTTTAGAAAGTGGAACTTTTATCAAGATGTGGGCAATTTTTACTTTCTTTTTATCTTCGTCTAATTTTTTAACAATATGATATCCATCTTGACTTCTAAAAGGCAAAGAATACTCATTAACTTTCAATTTTTCTATTGCCTTTCTAAATTCTTCGGGCAAACTATCAATAAAAAATTCTCCTAAATAACCACCCAATTCTTTTGTTTTTTTATCTTCGGAAAAACTTTTACAAATTTCTTCAAAATCACCGCCTCGCAATAAAATTTCGTAAATCTCGCTAATTTTCCTTTGAGCTTGCTCTTCTTTTTCCTTTTTAGGTAATACCGGAAAAAAAATATGGGCAATTTCGCAAACTGCTGGCATTTTGGCGAAAGAATCTTTGGTTGTTTCGTAAAAATTTTTTAATTCCCAAGGAGTTATCGTAATATTTAATAAGTTCTTTTTGCTTAATAATTTTTGAATCAATAATTCCTGACGAAGGTTATTTTGGAAAAACTCTTTAAACTCTTCAAAAATTTGCTCATTGAAAGAGGGATTTTCTTTTAATTTTGCCAATCGTTCTTTTAAAATCTCTTCTAATTCCTTTTCTTTTAAGAAAATTGTTTCTTTCGTTGCTTCTTTGGTAATAATCTTCATATTAATTAAATTATGCAGCAAAGAATCCTTTAACATCAAGGTATCGCTTCCCGGAGGAGAAAGATTTTTTATTAAAAGATAATTTTTTTGAAATTCAGAATAAAGGATAATATCGTCATCAACATAAGCAATAATATAATCGTAAGGAAAAGCAAAAATAAAAGTAAGCCAAAGAAACCAAATCATTTAAAAAAATTTTCCGGATAATAGCTCACCTTGTATTTTTCTTTTAAATCAAGAAGGAGTTGATTAAGCATTTCATAACCTTTTTTATATTGCAATATTTGCCGGATATAATTTTCTACTTCGCTTAAAGAAATATCTTTTTTTACTTTTTTCTTATCAACCAATTGAATAATCTGATACCCTTCCTGAGATTTAAGAACCGAAGTGAACTCGTTTACCTTCAAGGAAAAGATTTGCTCTTCCAAAATTGGGTCAGTTAAAAAACCCCGGGGAAAATATTTGGATTCCTCTCCCGCAGGTAAAAGTTGGTCTTGAGAGTACTCTTTGGCCAAAGAGAGAAAATCTTTTCCTCTCTTTAATTCTTCATAAATTCTATTAGCCAAATTTTCATCTGATACCACTATTCTTCTTATTTTAACCTCAGAAAGAAAATCCTCCTTGTGTTGATTGTAATAATCTAAAATTTCTTTTTGAGAAACGGTAATCTTTTTAGTTTCTTCTTCGATTAAGGCATTGGCAAAAAAATCTCTTTCCAAAGCACGTAATTTAAGTTGTAACATTTTATCTTTAATCAATCCCTTTTCTTTAGCTGCTAAGTAGATAAGTTCACTATTCACAATTCTTTCTAAAATAGGAACCAGATTTTCGGGGGTTAAAGTAACATCAGCAGGAAGTTGAGCAATGATCTCTTTTTTGGTAATTTTTTTATTCCCAATTTTTATAACCGGCTTTTCTTCCTGACACGAAGAAAAAAGGAAAATTATAAAAACTAAAAAACTCACTTTTTTCATTTTTAACTCCTTTTAATAAATATTTATCCAATATTAAAGAAATTTTAGGATAAAGTCAATAAATGGCTTATTTAAAAATCTTCTTCCTCATCAAAATCTTCTTCAAAGCCTTTCCTCACCTGCCCCATACATTCTTCATAATCAGGGCATTCCTCACAACAATTTTCTTTTAAGTATCCTTCCGTTTCGCAATCATTATAATCAGGACAGATTTCACAACACATTTTACCTCCTTTATTTTTTCTTTTTTAATTTTTTATTATAAATAACCTTTTCCCTTTTGTCTTCTTTCGTCATTGCCATACAAGAGTCAAAATAAGAACATTTTTCACAACAACTTTCATTCTTATTTTTACAAATATTAAAAAGATTACAAACTTGACAGCACATATTTTATTTGATAGCGAGAATAACCTCCCGAACGATTTCAGCACAAAGGGAGGCATAGGAAAAAGAGTGATTTAAAAGGGGAGAAAACTCAACTATATCAGCACCAACAATCTCTAAATTTCTCAACAATTGCAAAGCAGTGACCAATTCAGAAAAATTAATTCCGCCTGGCACCGGCGTCTGAACCGCTGGTAATAATCCCATATCTAAAACATCTAAATCTAATGATAAATAAATTTTTTTATTTTTCAAGGATTTTATAACTTTTTTTAAAGATTTTACCACATCAAATAAAAAAAGGTTTTTATTTTTTTTCAAACAATCTTTAGTTAAGGAACGGATACCAAATTGATAAAGATTACCTTCACCAACCAATTCTAAAATCCTTTTGGCAACAGTAGCATGACAAAACTTCTCTCCTAAAAATTCTTCGCGTAAATCTGAATGGGCATCAAAAATCACCACTGAAAGATCTTTATAACATTCTTTAAAAGCCATTACTACTGGTAAAGAAACAGTATGTTCACCGCCAAGGATAATCAATTTTTTATTCTCTTTAAGTAACTTTTGAATAAAATTTTTTACTTCGGAAATAAATTCTTCTGGTTTTTCTTTTTGAAAATAAAAATTTCCTAAATCACAAATTTTTAATTCACTTAAATCTCTTTTAAAATAGGGACTATAAGTTTCAATATTCTCTGCTCCTTCCCTAATTAAATTAGGAGCAAAACGGGAACCGCTAAGAAAAGAAGAAGTTCTATCATAACCAATTCCTAAAATTAAAATCTCCGCTTCTTTTTGGTTACTATTAGCAAAATAAAAAGCCATTTTTAAAATATATTAAAAATTGATAAAAAATCAAATTATTTTAAAATACCCTAACACTCAATATCCCTTTTTCCAGACCAAAAAGAGAACCTGTTTTCCCTAAAAATATCAGCTCGTCTTTCCAAATATCAGGATCAAAATGAAGAAAGAAAAACTTTAAAAAAAATCACACATTACTAAAAAATCACTTTTTATGTAAGGGAAAATATCCTTTCTTTTTTGTTTATAAAAATTAACAACTTCGGGATTTACTAAACCTACCGAATCCAAGATTTTTCTTCATAAGAAATAACCAAGGACGCCAATATCATGGGTCGCAATAACTGCTTCTTTTTTAGTTTTTTTCTTTAAAAATAATTTGCTAACTGAATAAGAACTTCTTCAATGCTTTTAATAGATGGTAAAATGGAAATTATGAAAAAAGAGATTAAAAGTAGCTAAAAGAAAGATATGGAAAGGGAAGTGGCTCCAACATTATAATATTGACCACAAAAGGTTAAACCACCTTTATATAAAATTTTTTAGCAAATTGGAGAGGGAGATGACTATCATCATAAACAAAATTTAGGTTGGGGTTATTCTTTAAATAAAAAATAGAAAACAAAATAATAAATATTCCTAAAGAGAAAAACTAATGGTGGAAAAGATTTCATCCTTAAAACTATAAAGAAAAGGCAAATAATATCCATAACATTGACGAAAGTATTGTATTTTTCTATAATTATTTATAAGTGGAGGTTATTTATGGCTAACAGTTGGAAAGGTCCCTTAATCAAGATTGATGATTGGCGTTATAAAGTGCCCAAGTCTTACCGGGCAGATATGCGGGTTGACGGTATTGTTTATTGTGACGAACGACTTTTAACCCATATTAAAGAAGAAATGGCCTTAGAACAGGTTTGTAATGTAGCTACTTTGCCAGGAATTTTAAAGTATTCTTTAGCAATGCCCGATATCCACTGGGGTTATGGCTTTGCTATCGGTGGTGTAGCTGCTTTTGATGTAAAGGAAGGGGTAATTTCACCGGGTGGCGTTGGTTATGATATCAACTGTGGTGTAAGACTTCTAAAAACCAATTTAACAATTAAGGATTTAAAAACCGAACTTTTAGAACAACTGGTAAGAAGTATTTTTCATAATGTTCCTTCGGGTGTCGGTTCTACAGGAAAAATAAGAATTTCCCAGAGAGAAGTAATGGAAGTATTAGAAAAAGGTGCTCGCTGGGCTTACGAAAAAGGATTCGGCACCGAAAGGGATTTACATTTTACTGAAGAGAATGGTCAAATGAAAGGTGCCCGACCCGATTTAGTATCAAAAAGGGCTTTAGAAAGAGGAACTCCCCAACTGGGTACTTTGGGTGCCGGTAACCATTTTTTAGAAATTCAGGTTATTGAAGAGATTTATGATGAAGAATCTGCCAAGGTCTTTGGTTTAGAAAAGGGAATGATTACCGTGATGATTCATACTGGCTCCCGTGGACTTGGTTACCAAATCTGCGACGATGCCATAAGAAATTTAAGAAAGGCAGTTCAAAAATACGGAATACACCTCCCTGACCAGCAACTGGCTTGTGCACCGATTGAATCACCGGAAGGTAGAGAATATTATAGTGTTATGGTTTGCGCTGCCAATTATGCTTGGGCAAACCGCCAATGTATTACCCATTGGGTAAGAGAAGCCTTTAGTCAGGTGTTAAAGAAACCAGTGGAAGAATTAGGGATGGATTTGATTTATGATGTTGCCCATAATATTGCAAAGTTTGAAGAACATATTGTAAATGGTCAAAAAAAACTTGTCTGTGTCCACCGAAAAGGTGCTACCCGAGCATTTCCGCCTAATCATCCCCAAATTCCCGAAGAATACAGAAAGATTGGTCAGCCAGTTATTATCCCGGGTGATATGGGAACGAACTCTTATCTTTTAGTAGGAACTCAAAAAGCCTTTGAAGAAACCTTTGGTTCAACCTGCCATGGCGCTGGAAGGGTCTGGTCAAGGGAAAAGGCATTAAGGGAAACCAAAAATCGCGATATTGCCCAAGAATTACGAAGGAAGAATATTATTGTAATGGCCGCCAGTAAAGAAGTTTTAAGAGAAGAAGTTCCGGATGCTTATAAAGATGTTGATATTGTTGTTGATGTCTGCCATAATGCTGGTATATCAAAAAGAGTTTGTAAAATGCGACCGTTAGGGGTAGTTAAAGGATAGATGATTGATGAGGGTGTTGTTAATAAAATCAACAATGCTCCCACGACTTGTGGTGTTTATCTTTTTAAAAATAAAGAAGGAAAAATCATCTATATTGGTAAAGCCCGAAACCTAAAAGAAAGATTAAAATATTATCTTTCTCCCCAACCAGATACAAGAAGAAACTCTTTAATAAGGGAAATTTCTGATTTAGATATTATTGTCACTTCTTCAGAAAGTGATGCCTTAATTTTAGAAGATAATTTAATTAAAATAAATAAACCAAAATATAACATCCGCTTAAAAGATGATAAAAAATTTCCCTATTTAAAAATTACAATTAATGAAGAATTTCCCCGTATCTTTCCCACAAGAAATTTAAAAAAAGATGGTTCTATATTGTTTGGTCCTTATACTTCGGCAAAAAACTTAAGGCAGGCATTAAGATTAGTAAAAAGAATCTTTAAAATAAGAACTTGCAATAAAAAATTACCACCAACAATTCCCGAAAGGCCTTGTTTAAACTATCGGCTTAATCTCTGTTTAGGTCCTTGTCAAAATAATGTGGATAAAGAATTATATAAAGAAAGGGTAAAAGAAGTGATTGAGTTTCTCTCGGGAAAAAGTGAAGATTTAATGGCGGAAATTGAAAAAAAGATGTGGGAAGCAGCAAAAAAAGAAGATTTTGAAAAAGCCGCAATTTTAAGGAACCAACTTTTTGCCTTGCAGGAATTAAGAAAGAAACACGAAGTTATTTTTAACGAAAAAAAATCAATGGATGTGGTTGGCTTAGCGAAAGAGAAAAATCTGGCAGTATGTCTCATTTTAAAAATTAGAGAAGGAAAACTAATAAGTAAAGAAGAATACCCTTTTAATCTGCCATTGACCAATACTGATGAAGAAATTTTAGAATCTTTATTATCTTCAGTTTATCTTCACAGTTACGATATACCTGATGAGATTATTTTGCCAAAAAAAGTAGAAAATATAGAAATTTTTATTGAAACGATTGAAAAGAGAAGAAAAATAAAAGTAAAAATAACTGTTCCCAAAAGAGGAGAAAAGAAAAAACTTCTCTCTTTGGCTATTAAAAACGCCGAAATTAAACTATTAGAAATCCTACCGACTCCCCATTTACCTAAAGCCAATGTGGAACTGGGTAATTACCTTTCACTAACAAAAACACCGATAAGGATTGAAGGGGTTGACATCTCCAATTTAGGTGGTAAATATGCTTGTGGTTCCATTGTTGTCTTTGAAGGAATAAATCCTAAAAAGAGTGAATACCGAAAATTTAAAATAAAAACCATTTGTGGACAAGATGATTACGGAATGATGGAAGAGGTTTTAAGAAGGAGATTAAAAAGATTGATAGAAGAGAATAAACCGTTACCCGACTTAGTATTGGTAGACGGTGGCAAAGGTCATTTGGCAGTTGCCAATAAGGTTTATAAAGAATTTAAAGAAGATATTCCCATATTAGCCTTTGCTAAAAAGAGTGATACTTTATATTTTGAAGATGGTAAAGTTGTTTCTATTCCTGCCTATTCACCGGCTTTGAAATTATTAAAAAGAATAAGGGATGAAGCTCACCGCTTTGCTATTACTTATCATAAAAAATTGAGAAAAAAAGGTATTAAAAAATCTATTTTAGACGAAATACCCGGAATTGGTGAAAAAAGAAAGCTTTTACTTTTAAATACCTTTGGTAGTCTTGAAGGGATAAAAAATGCCAAAATAGAAGAGATAGCCAAAATAATACCCAGAAAATTAGCCGAAAAAATTTATCAATTTCTGAAATCAAAAACTCATTGATTTTAACTAAATTGGGGCTTATAATTTACTAAATGAAAAATTAATAATATTAATGTTCTCTTTGGGCATTAGATTCCCTTAATTGTCGGGAAATTGGTAGTTTTCCTTTTGGTTCAACTACGGTAGCAATTGACCCTTATAGAAAAATTGCTTTTGTTGGTTCTGGTGGCGGTGTTTTTATTCTTAATATTTTAAACCTTCCAGCCCAGTAAAACTTTCTGACAAAATCCGCACCCGCGGTTTAGTGTATGATGTTTTTTATAAAGAAAATAGACTTTATATCGCTGTCAATGAAGTCGGTTTAGAAATTGTAATAAATCCTTCTTTGCTAATAAAAATTAGTTCTTATAAAACCCCCGGATATGCCTGGGGTGTGGGAATTTCTGGAAATTATGTTTATGTGGCCGATGGCGACGCTGGTTTAAGAATAATTGATGTGAGTAATCTTCAAAACCTTTATGAAATTGGCTATTACGACATTCCTGGTTCTGCCCGAAATATTGCTGTGGCAAATGATTATATCTATGTAGCTGATGAATGGACTGGATTACGAAGTATTGAATTTTATAAAGTAGAAATAAAAAAATTCCAAATTTTATTTCTCATTATTTAAAACTTGATGAAAAAGCAGATTTATTTGATATCACCGGCAAAAAAATTATTCAACTAAAATCAGGTATAAATAATCTTTATTTCCTTCCTAAAGGTCTCTATTTTATAAAATACCAAAATAAAAATATTAAAAAAATATTTATCCATTAATTTTAAGGAAAAAATTTTAATCAAGTTATAAAATTGACCCTCTTCTACTCATAAAACTGCCTATTTTCAGCTATTTTTAAAATTCCTACTTAAAATTGGCATTTTTGTCATATCTATAAATTGATTTTTTAACATTTTTAATTACCATATTTTGCCTGCTTTTTATATCTCCTTGGTAATAAAATATTTACTATTCTTTTAATCAACCGATTTTTTTAAAACCGCAGAAATCCTTTCACAGATGGCTTATATTTCTAAATATTTCAAAGAAGACTTTTTTATTTGACAAAAAAATAAATTTTTATTATAATATTTTTGTTGCTTAATAAAGGGGGAAACAATGAAAAAAATAATGCTTTTTTTTATTTTTTTCATTGTTTGGGCAAGCGATAATGCTTTTCTTCTCCATCACGCCCAACTTCCAGGGTCTGCCTTCCCCTCATCTTTAACCACCAATGATGAAATAACCATTCCAAAAATGTTTTCTTATCAAGGTAAAATAACTGACAGCCTTGGCAACCCAGTTCCGACCGATACTTATCAGTTGACATTTCGTCTTTACACCCAACCAGCCGGGGGCACCCCATTTTGGAACGAAACCCAAAGAATTTTAGTAAAAGATGGGCTTTTCTCGGTTCTTCTTGGTGCAGTAAATCCAATTAATACCGTTCCCGAAAATGGACAAATGTGGTTAAGTCTTCAAGTTGGTAACGCACCAGAATTAACACCAAGACTAAGAATTGTTTCATCTCCTTACAGTTATTTATCACAACATTCAGCATATGCTGATACCGCTGAGTACGCACGAGTTGCCCCAACACCTGATAGTGTCCGAATCGCCGCCAACAGCCACCGCCTCCAAGGAAAAGATACCTCTGATTTTGATAACCGCTTCGTCAACGAAAACCAAGAAAACTCAATCACCAGCTCAATGATTGTCAACGGCACAATCCAAAGAAATGATGTCGCCCTTAACTTCAAAGCACCTTTCGCCGATACCGCTGACTACGCCCGAATCAGCCCAGCAAGCGAAAGCTCCTTAGTCGCCGCCAACAGCCACCGCCTCCAAGGAAAAGATACCTCTGATTTTGATAACCGCTTCGTCAACGAAAACCAAGAAAACTCAATCACCAGCTCAATGATTGTCAACGGCACAATCCAAAGAAATGA
>Ga0197143_1000920_pt1 | contig 27079 bp, 27 predicted proteins | sample GBS70_MetaG_FD_148603 | JGI IMG/M metagenome (GOLD analysis project Ga0197143, IMG submission 148603) | Sediment microbial communities from Great Boiling Springs, Gerlach, Nevada, United States - GBS 70_MetaG | ecosystem: Environmental > Aquatic > Thermal springs > Hot (42-90C) > Sediment... | reverse complement strand
AATTCCTTTAACCTTTCAGGAGTCATCTCCCTTGTCGTATTCCCAACCCTTTCATAATATTTACCATTAAAAGAAATTGGAATAGGTGATGGCTTAACAGAAATTTTTATTATTTTCTTACCTTCTCCATCTTCAACATATATTTCTGGATAAATGCCAAGTTTTGAAGTAATCCTTGCGATATGTTCCTCAGTAAAAACATTCTGCCTTCTTGAAATCGACTTAAACATCTTGGGAATAACATCTTTTATCTGTTTAGGATATTCCTTTTCAAGAGCTTCAATTGCTTTATCAATTATCTCTCCTATGTCTTGTTGATTGGCATTCTTCTTTAAATGATCCCATCTGGCAATCTCTGGGATATAAAGTGTTCCATTAGCTTGATAACGGTCTCTATCCTCTGAAACTTGAAGCCTAAATTTCTCCGGAAATTTTTCAGCCTCTGTTTCAATCTCCTTTCTTTTTTCTTCAAAAGCGAATGAAACATATCTCAAGAATATAAGACCCAAAACAACATATTTATACTCATGAACCTCTATTTTTTTTCTTAATTTATCTGCAGCTTTCCACAACTTGTCTTCAAAATTTAAATCATTATCTTTCACAGCATCCCCCTTTTTAATTTTTCGTTTTTTTATATGTTACCTTATGGTCCAGTTAAAACACAAAACTTGATGGCTCTCTGTAGGGATGGCATTTGGTGCATATCCTTCTTGCCAGTTCTCTTCCAACCCTCCAGGTATGAGCCCTGTGGCAGTAAAGACAATCCACCTTTGCCTTCTCCATGTGGAGTTTATGCTGTCCTACCTCAAGCTCATGGCTATGGCATCTTCCAAGACAGTCAGCACCCTCGAGTTTTATCTTTCCGTGAGGCTTGTGACAATCAAAACATCTAAGACTCTCCATAACCTCACTTTTTTGGATATCTCTATGACATTCAAGACACCTCTTCTCTGATATAAGTTTCTGAGTTGGCTCTTTTGTAAAGGTGTGGCAGTTAAGACATTGAAGACCTTCCATCCCGAGGCCATGAACGAGCCTATCTCTGTGGCACTTCAGGCAGGCATCACTTTCTGGCTTAAATTTATGAAGGTCACCTGTGTGGCATTCACTGCAATTTATCTTTTTTGTAAAGACATGTCTTGCATGACCAAAGGTCTTGCTATCACTAATGGCACCCTGTTCAATATCAGGGAAATGGCATCTCTTGCAAACCTGCCAGGGTTTCTCTCTTCCATGGGTCTCTTTAACTGTCTCTGTTCCTGCTACAAAGGCAATCAGTAATTTGTTTTGTTCTATAAGGCTCAATCTATGGCAGGTCTGGCAGACTATATCACTGTGTCTTGATTTTTCCCAGCTCTTATAAGCCTCCTTCATCAGGTGGCAGGAAAGACAGAATTCGGGATTCACCTGAGTATGTCTGTAATATCTGTAGCCAACAATAATGATTGTAAGGGATATTAAAAAGAGCAGTAACAAGAGGGGGAGCTTTATCTCGTGAAGATAATCCCTTTCCATTCTTCTATTTTTCTTCTTTCGATGGTACCAGTTTTGCCTTTGAGAAGGCCACTATTTCTCCATCCTGATCCTTCATAACGGCCTCAGCCTCAATCAGCCTTGAGCCCCCTGAATTTATCCAGGCCTCCACCCTGCAGGCTGTTCCTGTTAAAAGGGGTTTTTTAAATCTTACTGTTATTTCTGCAGTCATGGCATTTATACCGTTTAAGATACAGGCCTTCACCATTGCCTCATCAAGTACAGTTGTTATTATACCACCATGGATAACATCAGCATAGCCCTGATGTTCCTTCTGAGGAGTAAAATGGGTGATAACTTTACTCTGAGATTTCTCAAAGGAAAGATGAAGTCCTGCGGGATTCAATCTTCCACAGGCAAAACAATAGCCATCATCCTTAAGCTCAATGAGCCTTTTCATTACTTTTATTTATTCATCATCTCGAGGAATTCCTTGTTGCTCTTTGTACCCATCAGTTTGCTCAAAAGGAATTCCATACTCTCGACGGTGCTGAGAGGGCTGAGGGCCTTCCTGAGAATCCACATCTTGTTAAGGACATCCTTATCAACAAGGAGCTCTTCCTTTCTCGTGCCTGAGGCATTAATATCGATGCTCGGGAATATCCTCTTGTCAACGAGTTTCCTGTCAAGGTGGAGTTCCATATTACCTGTTCCTTTAAATTCTTCAAATATAACATCATCCATCCTGCTTCCTGTATCTATGAGAGCTGTGGCTATTATGGTAAGACTTCCGCCATCCTCTATATTTCTCGCTGTTCCAAAGAACCTCTTTGGTTTCTGAAGGGCATTAGCATCAAGTCCTCCCGAGAGAACCTTCCCACTCGTTGGAATAATTGCATTATAGGCCCGGGCAAGTCTTGTTATGCTGTCAAGAAGAATCACCACATCTCTCTTTATCTCCACGAGTCTTTTAGCCCTCTCTATAACGATCTCTGAAACCTGGCAGTGTCTGTTTGGTGGCTCGTCAAAGGTGGAGCTTATTATCTCGGCACCATTAACCTGCCTCTTCCAGTCTGTAACCTCCTCTGGCCTCTCATCTATAAGAAGGATAATGAGATGGACATCAGGATGGTTTTTCCTTATAGCCTTTGCAATGGACTGAAGGAGCATCGTCTTACCAGTCCTTGGTGCAGCTACTATGAGACCCCTCTGCCCGAACCCGATTGGTGTTATCAGTTCCATTACCCTTGTGGAATAATCAGTCGGGTTATACTCAAGTTTAATCCTTCTGGTTGGATAATAGGGGGTGAGATTATCGAAAAGGGGCCTCTTGATGTTTTCCTCTGGGGGTTCGTGATTAATCGCCTCTACCTTCAGGAGGGCAAAATATCTCTCATTCTCCTTAGGCGGCCTTACCTGCCCGGAGATAAGGTCACCGGTTCTCAGATTGAATCTCCTTATCTGAGATGGTGAAACATAAATGTCATCAGGACCGGGTAAATAGCTGTAATCAGGAGACCTCAGGAATCCAAAACCATCGGGGAGTATCTCAAGGACACCCTCAGCAAAGATATTTCCTGCCTTCTGTGTCTGAGCCTGAAGGATGGCAAATATAAGCTCCTGTTTCCTCATGCCCCTTGCACCTTCAACTCCGAAATCCTTTGCAAGAAGAGCAAGCTCTTCTACTGTCCGCTCTTTTAATTCAGATATGGAGATGGTTTCATTAACGGCCTTTGTTTCCTGAGTTGTTTTGCTTTCTGTGTCCATAACTTACCTCTCATATAATGTTTATTTAAGCCACAGCCTCAAGCTGAGCTTTTTATTAACCCAAATTACGTAAACATAGGTTGGTTTCTTTGAGGGACCTTGTCCCTCGGAGCTTCGCCCCAAACCCCATATCTTTCACTACCCAAAAAGTGAATTTTTAAAATATGGAGTTTATTGAATTTATTATATAGACCTGAATTACCTTGCGTAATTCAGGTTAAAAATACGCCAGAATTAATACAGGAATTATTTCTTATCATATTCGCTCGCTTAACCCCTGCGATAAACTGCAGGGAATACTCTCGCTATCCATTTATGGGAAGGATATAAATCTAATCCTATCTTCACTGAACTGTTTAGATTTTTAAATATTCTTATTCTTAATCACATCTGTCCAAAACACACTTGTCTAAGATAATCCTGATGCTGACATATTGCGACTGAACGGTAGTACGATAGGCGATATTTTTATAAGGAATAAATCTTTCCATCATTTAACTCTCGCACTGTTGTATAGGGTAGCTCCTTCAATCTATCTTGGACTGTAATGGTTTACAATGGCATGCAATTGGAAGGTTCTTTCTTTTTTATAAGATAACAGAATAGAATACCCCATGTCAACTTATATTTATAATCTCTGCCTTCATCTGTTCAAGATTAAAAATTGCAAAGGAAGGTCTTCCATAGAGCCAGCCCGCTAGTTCACCCGGGTTTATTATAAAAACACCTCTTTCCTGCCTTATAAGAGGCTCGTGCGTATGGCCGAATATAATAATATCAAAATGACCGCTATCCCTCAAGGCCTCGATAAAGACAGGCTCGTGCATCATTACGATTCTTTTACCATTAATTGTGGTTGTATAGGGCTGATGGTAGATACTGCCATTAAATTTTTCTCTAAGTAAAAGTTTGTCGCCATCATTATTTCCAAATATTCCTGTCAAAGGGCATTGGAGGTCTTTTAGAACCCTTATTGTAAAAGGTGATGTAAAGTCTCCAGCATGAAAGACATGGGCAATCCCTTCAGAATTTATTATCTCTACAGCCTTCCTCAAATTGTTTAAATTATCATGGGTATCAGAGATTATGGCTATTTTCATGGGCTTCCCAAGAGCATAATATTATTCAGGCACAGGATACACCTTTTAATCTCAGAGCATAATTATCAATACCCGTCGAACTCCTTAAACCATTATAGATTATTTCTGCAAGCTTAAGAAGATTCATTGTATCCTCTCTATTATATTCGAGAAGGAGTTCAAGGGCTTCTCTTGAACCCCTTTTATACATCTGCCATAAAAGCACTGCATCATAACCATCAAGACCTTGAACGGACTCATTCCTCTTTATTCCGAAATAGGCCTCCAGTTTCTTCAGACCGCCGTTTAGGCCAAGCCTTCTTGCACCAGAGCAAAGATCAAAATGTGGCTTGTTTATCCTCAAACCAGGAAATGACTTTAGAAGAAAAGGTATGTCAAAGGAACTTCCAAAAAAAGTGATAATGATATCAGACCTGTCGATCTCGTACTGAAGACTCTGCCTTGTGAGATTTTCGCCCTTGATAAGGGCCTTCCAGGAAAGGCCATCATAAAGTCCAACTATTGTTACATAGCCTCCTCTACCTGGCTGATAACCATTCGTTTCTATATCAAGACATAGTACCCGTGACTGCAATTCTTTAAATAGACGCCAGTGCTCGCTCCTTTTAAGGTTCACTGCAAAAAATTCAGAATCTAATGACGAAAGGGCTCTATTAAATGTGTAAATGATATTATCAAAATAAGCCTTCTTTTCTTTTGGTATGCCAGAGATCGAATCAGCCTCGAGAAAATCATTCCATGTTAAGATACCCTGTCTCCATATACGCCTCTCGAGTCTTTCACCGATTCCATGTGCCACTGAAAAGGTATGCCTTATCATAAAAATAACTTCCTTTCAGTTAATCTTAAATAATTATATCACAATTCATTGTTAAATTGAGAGCAAGGGATTCAGATTTATTCAGTCGATCAGGCTTTCTTTATTCCATAAAATCTTTTATCATAAATGCATGGATGTTAAGATACTTAAAAATATCCTTCCTGAAGATGATGGAGAGAACCTTATTAAAAAAAGGGTTATCGAACACTGCGTTACAGAGGCATTTAACTATTTTAGACTTACCCAGGAATATAAAAGATACTACCGTGGTACGGTATTTTATGATAAAGGGATTATACCAGGCTATCCAAGGATCCCGAGGATCCTCCATCTCGAAAATGGCGTAAAGAGATACTTCAAAACACCTTTCTATGTAGAAGAAAAGATGGATGGCTACAATGTAAGGGTTGCATTAATAGAGAATAAACTCGTGGCCTTTACGAGGGGAGGATTTATCTGTCCTTTTACAACTGACAGGATTGACGACCTCGTAGACCCAGAATTCTTCAGAAAATATCCAGGATATGTGATATGTGGAGAGGTTGTCGGGCCTGGCAATCCCTATAATATTGAAAGTACATCTTATGTTTCTGAGGATGTTGCCTTTTTTGTCTTTGACATCTTTTCAGAGAGAGGTATAAAGCTTCCTCCTGAAGAAAGGTACAGTTTAGTCAAAGAGTTCTCCCTGAAGGAGGTAAAAAGATGGGGTCCCTTTGTAGCTGATAATATAAATGAGATAAAAGAGATTGTCCTTGAACTGAATTCTTTAAACAGAGAGGGAATAGTCATAAAATCCATTGAGGGAGATATAGCTGTAAAATATGTAACCCTTTCATCCTGCCTGAGGGACCTGGAGGCAACAACTTATCTTATCACAGAGCTGCCTGCTGGTTTTTACATCCAGAGGATATTGAGGGCAATCTTCTTCAGTCATGAGTTCGGCATACCACTGGATGATACCTATCTCCTTAAGGCAGCAAAGGCCCTTTATCTCAATCCTTTGAATAGTCTTCTGAGCATTAGGGAGGGAGATGAGATAAAAGAAGTATTTACAGTAAGGGTGAAGGTTCAGGATACTGTTCCTAAACTCCTTAAGACCCTGAGCAGGGCAGGGATAAAGACAAGACTTTTAGAGATGGAAAAAGAAAATGGGTATTATAGGGTAAAGTTTGCAAAGATATATACAAGAGGTTCAAAGGAATTGAGACAGAGGCTTAAAGGAAAATCCTTTTTTGACTGAAAGATCTTGACAGCCTCTTTTTTAAAGTGCTAATCTTGAACATGAAGAGACTCATATTTTTAACGATAATATCTGGGATTCTTCTCTTCTATGCAACAGGAGACACAAGAGAAATTTCTTTTACACAGGATGACCGTGACAGACTTATAAGGCTTGAAGAGGGACAGAAGGCCCTTCAAAAGCAGATAGATGACTTAAGAGTATTTATGCTATGGGGTTTTGGTATCCTCTTTGGAGGCATGGGAATATTAATAGGTTTTGTTATATGGGACAGAAGAACTGCTCTATCTCCAGCTATAAGAAAAAGTAAAGAACTTGAAGAAAAAGAAGAAAAAATAGAAAAGGCCCTTAAAGAACTGGCAGCTAAAAATCCCGAGGTTCAGGAGGCCTTAAAGAAGGCAGGACTTTTATAAACTCACTGCTCAGCCTTACCTGTAAGGAGGGCTGTTCTTTTTATAGCTCCAAGAAGATAGTCTTTAAATTTTTCTGGAAAAAGCCATTTTATACCAAGCTTTTCTGCCCATTTTATAAGTCCCTGATCTGCTGTAACAAGGAGGGCATCAAGCTCCATAGCAAGAAGCAGAAGGTCTACATCCTCTTTGCTGTCTATAATCCCCTCTCTCAAGGCTTCCCTGTATTTTCTCCTGAGTTCCTGAATTATTTCCTCAAGGCTCTTCTTTTCAACATCCCTTACTGCCTTTTCAGCAATTCTCAAGCCCTTATTGACCCTCTCACGAATATCCTCTATAAGTTCATAAAGCAAAAAGGCAGGACATTTAAGTTCATGCATCTTTGGAGGCTTCTGGTGGAGGACAACAAGAAGGTCTCCAGGAATCCTGCTACGCTCGACAAAGTGCATAAGCTCTGTGAAGATAGAAGGGGGCATGTAGAACTCGAGGATATGTATCTGGGCTGCAAGGAACAGAAAGGTCTCGAAGGCCTCAGTAGGGTTTTCGCCAAAACTGCTTCTCACATCTGGATTCACAAAAAGGCTTGTATCAAGCACGACCTTCTGAGGTGTTATAGAAAGGCTCTCCTGAATTGTTGCGTTTTCTCTTGACACATTTACTCCTTTTAAATTAATAATACATAATAAAATGAATATGTTGCAACAGCTAATAGTTAGTTATGCTTAAGATTCTCCAGTTTTACTATAACAGGTTCTGAAAGGGGACCTTCCCTTGATGGACCGATAGCACTAACTGAATAAGAAACAGCAGTTGGCAAAGGCCTGTCTGAGCTCTCAATCTTTAAGGTATCAACAAATAATGGATAAGGAGATTCACCTATAATCTCATTGTTACGGTATATTTTATATCCCTTCAACCACTTCTCCGGGTTTTCCTTCCAGGTAAGAACAACACCCTGCTCTGTAACAGCATACCTGAGCCCTTCAGGTCTTGAGGGTACATAATCATAAGGAGAAATAATGAGATCAGCAGGGAATCCTTCTGTATGACCTCTTTTGCACCTTATCCTGTAATGAACAGGCTGAAATGGATCAGGGGTATCGATAAATTCAGGTATCGCGGATTCTCTGGAGATTATTACCTCTTCGGGAGACTCATTCTTCAATAAAACCCTGTAGATGTTATATCTACATTCCTCTTTGAAATCCCAGGAAAGCCTTATGCCATCATTTAATATCTCATATCTAAGCTCCTCTGGTGCTGAAGGATAGTTCTCAAATGGAATGGGAATAACCTTTTCCTTTCTGATACCATCCTGGAAGGAAGAGGCTACGGAATACACCAGATCCTTATCTGGAGGGCTATAATCAATGAAACTCCTCCTCGTGGTTCTGCCAAGACTCTGGCATGAAAAAGGAGTTTTATCTCTAAGCTCGCATCTGGAGATCTCAAAAAAGAGTCCTTCCATTACAGGCTCAGGATATTCCCATTTTATCCATATCCCATCGGGTCTTCGAAGGTATTCCACACCTGTAACCTCCCGAGGAATGAGGAGCCTTTTATAGGGAAGATCGGTCTTTTTCCCACAGCCCGAAAAAATCAGCATTAAAAGGAGGATTTGTAGAAAAAATAAAAAATAATTCATGGAGTATTTCTTAAAAGTCTCTTCAATGTCCTTATCTGGTATCTCACCTGAGTAGGAGATGTCCCTCCTGTTGAATTCTTTGCCTTTACAGAGCTCTCAGGTGTTAAAAGGGAAAGAATGTCAGGCCCTATCAAAGGAGAAAATCTCTTCATATCTTCAAGAGAGAGCTCTTCCAGAGATATCCCTTTTTCAATACAGAATCTTACCATCTTGCCTGTAATCTCATGGGCCTTTCTAAAAGGCACTCCTTTTTTTACGAGATATTCTGCCACATCTGTTGCAAGGCAAAAACCTCCTGCTATTTTGTACATGGCATCCCTGTTGAATTTAATTAAAGGAAGGAGTTCTGAGATAATAGAAAGAGAGGACTTTAATGTATCGGCACTATCAAAAACTGGTTCCTTATCTTCCTGCATGTCCCTGTTGTATGTAAAGGGCAGACCTTTCATGACAGTGAGAAGACTCACAAGATTACCGTAGGTTCTGCCTGTCTTACCCCTTATAAGCTCAAGGACATCAGGGTTTTTCTTCTGGGGCATGATGCTTGAGCCTGTAGTGTAGGCATCGGGCAACTCAATAAAATTGAACTCAGCACTTGACCATATAATTAATTCCTCAGCAAGTCTTGAAAGATGCATCATGGTTACTGCAGAATTGAATAAAAATTCAAGACAAAAATCCCTGTCGGATACACTATCCATACTGTTCAAGGATATCTCTTTGAACCCGAGCCGTTTTGCTACAAATCGCCTGTCTGTGGGAAGGGATGTGCCTGCAAGGGCACAGGAGCCAAGGGGCATGATATTTACGCTCTCAAGATTCTTTCTGAATCTTTCCATATCCCGCATAAAACCCCAGGCATAGGCGAGAAGATGGTGGCTCAGTAAAACAGGCTGTGCCCTCTGAAGATGGGTGTACCCTGGCATTATGATTTCTATGTTTCTCTCCGCCACATCTATGAAAACAGTTATAAGTCTTTTAATAAGCTTTATGATCTCATATATCTCATCCCTCAAATAAAGCCTCATATCAGTCACAACCTGATCATTTCTTGAACGGGCCGTATGGAGCCTTGCGCCAGCATCACCAATGCGTGATATTAATTCATGCTCTATATTCATATGGACATCCTCAAATTCCTTCTTAAAGATAAACCTTCCAGCCTCAATATCCTTAAGGATTTCTTTCAGGCCTTTGATGATCTTTCTGCCATCCTTCTTAGAGATTATTCCACGAGCCATCAACATCTCTGCGTGGGCAATGCTTCCTGAAATATCATACCTTGCCAGTCTTTTGTCAAAAGTGACTGATTCTGTAAACTCCTCTACTGAGGTGGCAGTCCTCTCCCGAAATCTTCCACCCCACAGTTTTTTATCCTTCTCTTTTCCTGCCATTATCTACTCCTTTTTTTATACTAATTCCTTAAGAATATCCCTTGCTGTCTCAAACTGTTCTTTCCTTACCAGCAATCTTACAGGCTCTACAGGCTCTATAAAGCTTGAATGCTCTCCTTTAATGAAATATTCAATTCCCTCTCCATCAAGAAGAGACCTCGCAAAACTGAGAAGTAAAGGATCGAAGGTAGAAAGGACCTCCACAAAATCAGAATCCCTGAATCGCATTGTATATTATAATACGATATGCTCAAAAATATAATAATCCAGAAGATACTTAAAAATGGTCCCATCTCCTTCGAAACCTTCATGGAGATAGCCCTTTATGATCCACAGTATGGTTACTACATGAGAGAAGACACAATTATAGGAAAAGAAGGTGACTTCTACACAGCTCCTCATCTTCACAGGGCCTTTGGTGCAGCCATCATGAAACAGATAGAGGAGTGCTGGCATTACATGAAAGAACCTGAGGATTTTGTGATTCTTGAAATGGGAGCAGGCATGGGTTATCTTGCAAAGGATATCCTCGACTATGCAAAAAATAAGGAGATATATAAGGGCCTGAGATACATAATCCTTGAGCTAAATCCTTATCTAATAAAAAGGCAGGCTGAAGTTCTAAAGGACCATTTAAAAAAGGTTAAGTGGTATAAATCGATGGATGAGTTGGTGCCCTTAAAAGGCTGTCTGCTTTCAAACGAATTGCTCGATTCTTTTCCAGTTCATCTGGTGAAAGTTAATGATGGCATTAAAGAGATATATGTTGATACTGATGGTCATGAGCTCTTCGAGATAGAAGGTGAACCCGTAAGGGATGTCATTGAATACTTTAAAGAATTTTCCATAGATCTTCCAAAAGGCATAAGGACAGAGGTTAACCTCAGGATAAAAAGCTGGCTCAAAAAAGTATCGAGTTTGCTGATTGAAGGATTTATAATTACTGTTGACTACGGGTATCCAGCATGGCAGTATTACAGTGAAGAATATCCCCAAGGAACACTCCAGTGTTACTACAGGCACCAGAAGACAGATAATCCTTATATCAACATAGGGCTTCAGGACATCACAAGTCATGTAAACTTTTCGAGTCTGAAGAAGTGGGCTGAGGAGCTGGGGCTGAAAAATATCGGCTATACCACTCAGGGAAGGTTTATTATATCAATGGGTATAGAAGAGATCATAAAAGAGCTTATAAAGCCTGAAGACTATGCCTTTGAGGTGGCAGGAATAAAATCCCTGATTCTTCCATCAGGGATGGGAGAAAGTCACAAGATAATAGTTCACTACAAAGGTGAGGGCAATCCTGTTCTAAGGGGGTTCAGGCTTAGGAATGAACTCTCAAGGCTCTAAATTCCTCAAGCCACCTCAGGCTTTCAAAATAATCCTCTGGTCTGTGTGCCTCAATTGTATATATACACGGTCTGTCCTTAATTGCATCAAAAAGGCCTGCCATATCAAAGGTCCCCTTTCCAATAGAGGCGTGCTGGTCAGAAGTTCTATCATTATTGTGGAGATGGAGTTCCCTTATATATTGGAGGGTCTCACCAAGCCAGTCCTTAAGAGAGACCTTTGAAAATAGATTGAAATGACCTGTATCAAAACATAGTCCTATCTCTGGAGAGTCCAGGTTCTCCATAAGAAGCCTCAGATTTGATGGCTCATCCTCAAAGATATTTTCAATGCAGATAAGGAGACCACCTGCATAATCAAGGAGCTCCTGCCAAGTCTTCACACTCTCTTCAAGCCATATATCCACCCTCAGCCCATACCTCCATTTTTCATATCCTGAATGAAAGACAATAGCCTTTGCACCAACTGCCTGAGCAATATCTATCGTTGCCTTAAATCTATCCATTGTCACAATCCTTATCTTAGAATCAACAGCCCCTGGAGATAAATCCATAAAAGGTCCGTGAATAGTAATCTCAGGAAGGTAACCGAGGTTCTTAATCGTAGAGATAATCTCAGATGGAGTTACTGTGTCAAGAACTCTGGAATTTATAAATATCTCAAGGTTAATCCCGTGGTTTCTGAGAAGTTCCTGATAAGTATTAAGTTTTTCATAAGGAATATGGGCATGGGGTAAACCCATGCCCATAATGTTACCTTCTCCTCCAGACTGAGAAACCTGACTCATTTATCCTATCAGTGGTTACTCACTACCAGCTGAGGTTACACTGGTAGAAGACTCTTTCTTCTCACCTGACTTTGAAGAACCATTACCACTGCTACTTGCACCACTACCATTTCCAGAATTCCCTTTTCTTGCATAATCTGTAAGATACCATCCACTTCCTTTTAATATAAAGGAAGAATTGGAAATCAGCCTCTTCATCTCACCTCCACAAACAGGGCAGGTCTTTAAGGGTTCATCGCTGAATCTTTGTAAAATCTCTTTTCTTTCAGAACAGCTCAAGCATTCATATTCATATATTGGCATCCCTTTATCACCTCCAGGTTACTATTATAACACACACCTGTCCAAGATAAATCTTAAAAGGGCATGAGGCCAACTATTACTTCCGCCATCCCTAAAAAGCACAAAAGGCGACTCCTTAATGTAACTTGTTAAATAACCTGTCATCACCTTAATATACCTTACAAATAACATTAATAACCTCATTATACCTTTAAAAATAAATCCTGTCGCTTCTTTTGTGTTTTTGAGGCCTTATGCCCTCTTTAAAATACCATTTTAATTTATTTTGGACAGCTATGATTATAACAAAAATTCTAAATCCTTCTGTAACTCATAGCTCTAAGGACCCTCTCCTTTGCAAGAGCCACTGCTGCCCTTCTTGGAGAGACCTTTTCTTTAGCTGACCTTTCGAGGATTAGTTCTGTATTCTTTCTTATCTTATCCCTTATGGCATTGAAGGCCTCTTCCTGGGTTCTGCCGTTATATTCCATAACAGCCATTATGACCCCGCCAGCATTGGCAATAAAGTCAGGTACAACGAGGATGCCTTTTTTATATAAGACCTCTTCAGCATCAACAGTCACAGGGATATTTGCACCCTCAAGGATAATCTTTGCCTTTACAGAATCAACATTTTTCATAGTTATCACATCAGGATTTGCTGCAGGGATCAAGATATCGCACTCAATGGATAATATCTCTTCAGGCAATAGCCTCTCTCCACGGGCATAATTTACAACAGAACCTGTGGACTCTTTAATATCCATTAACTCTTTTACATCAAGCCCCTCAGGTGCGTAAATCGTTCCCTTCGTATCACTCACTGCAATAATAACAGCACCCTTTTCTGAAAGAAATCTTGCTACAGCCTTTCCAACGCTTCCAAAACCTTGTATTGCTACTTTTGCACCCACGAGATTCAAGCCATTGAAGGATAGAGCTATTTCAGCGCATTCACTGAGGCCATATCCTGTAGCACCGAGTTTATCAAGGGGAAGACCTCCCAGTTCTTCAGGCAGTCCAACAGCCCTTCTGATCTCATCATATATCCAGGCCATACACTCCTCATTGCTACCCATATCAGGCCCTGGTATATATTCCTCAAGGGACTTTATCCTTCTTGCAAAGGCCCTGAAATAGGTCTCGAGTTTTGGATCTCTGGGATCAGCCAAGATTCCTGCCTTTCCACCGCCATGGGGAAGGCCTGCTATGGAGTTCTTAAGTGTCATTGTCCTTGCAAGCCTTGCTACCTCTTCAAGGTTCACATTGGTTGAGACCCTCACACCTCCAATAGATGGACCAAGGGCAGTATTGTCCACGACGACATAAGCCCTCAAGCCAAGGGAGGGGAAATAATGTTCCTCGATCCTTAAAGGTCCTAATTCATCAAAGGTCATCCCAGCCTCCATTAAAAGTTATTTCCAAATCTTTTGTAAAATAAAAATTTGATATAATATAACATGAAGTTAAGTCTCACCGTAAAGTTTCTCCTCCTGACAGGCCTTCTTCTTACTGCATGCCTCGGTATATCCTTCTACACCATTGCAAGACATCAGGAGGGCCTTATCCTTGAGCAGGCTGAGAATGAGGCAAAGGCGATCTTCAGACAGATTATCCTCACAAGAAAATGGGTAGCAGACCATGGAGGCATCTTTGTAGAGAAAAAACCCTGGCTGAGACCAAACACCTATCTTTCACAGATAGGAGAAGAACCAGAGATTATGGACATTAAAGGCAGGATCCTTATAAAAGAAAACCCTGCCTTTGTAACAAGAGAACTCTCACGCTATGCCAAAGAAAAGGAGCTTTACTGGTTTAAGATAACAAGCCTCAAACTTATTAATCCTCTTAATGCACCTGATGAATGGGAAAGAAATGCCCTCAGGGAATTTGAGGCCTCAAGTAAAAAAGAGATATCAACCTTTCAGACCATAGAGGGCCAGAGATATCTGAGATTTATATCTCCACTCTATATAGAAGAATCGTGCCTCCAATGCCATGCAAAACAGGGCTATAAGATAGGTGACGTAAGAGGAGCTATAAGTATCACCATACCTGTGGAAAAGATATTTGCTGAGATAACCGAAAACAGAAAAAGAATGCTCATTTCAGCAGTTCTTATCACCACCTCCCTCCTTTTCGCCCTTTATATCCTCATAAACAGGATTACCCTCTCACCCCTCAGGAGGCTCAAAAAAGCTATTAAGTCCTTCTCAGAAGGAGAAACACCAGCAGAGGTAATCAAAACAGGTGACGAGATAGAAGAACTTGCAAAGGCCTTCTCACAGATGGCAGAGAAACTCACAGATTATCACAACTGCCTCCATGACAGAATAAGGTCAGCTGTTAAAGAACTTGAAGAGACGAATAGAAAACTCATAGAAACAAACAAACTTCTTGATGAGGCGAATAGAAGAAAATCTGACTTTATCGCAAGGGCATCCCATGAATTAAGGACACCCCTCACCTCTATTAAAGGTGGCCTTGATTATCTCTCCCAGAAACTGACACGGACAGGTATCACTGAGGAAGACCTCGAGTTTATTAACATGATAAAGAGAAATACAGAAAGGCTGGTCAGACTTGTTAATGACATGCTTGATATAGAAAAGATTGAGTCAGGACTTCAAGAACTCCATCTCAAAGAGTCAGACCTGTCAGCTGTTATTAAAGAAAGCGTTGAGAGCTTCAAACCACAGGCAGAGGAAAAGGGTGTGAGATTTTCTCTGGATATTGCCCATTCCCTGCCATGTATTGTTGATGAAGACAGAATGAAACAGGTCTTTACAAATCTTATCTCCAATGCCCTGAGATGGAGTCCACCAGACTCAACAGTAGAAATCTCAGCAGAAAGGAGAAATGGTGAGATCATATCTGAGATAAAAGACAGTGGTCCGGGCATACCACCAGAGGAGCAAGCAAAGATATTTGAAAGATTTTATAAAAAATCAAGGGATGGAACAGGTCTTGGCCTCACTATTGCAAAAGGCATAGTAGAGGCCCATGGTGGTGAAATTGGAGTAGTAAGTGATGGGAAAAATGGAGCCAATTTTTATGTTAGGCTGAAGGCCTGCACTATAAAAGACAATGGTGAGAAGTCAAAAGGTCACGATGGCAAAACCACTCTTACTCATCGTTGATGACGATCCTGATATACTCAGGGTTCTCAAAGCAAATCTCGAACTGAATGACTTCAGCGTTATGACTGCTGAGTCATGTAATACTGCAAAGAGGCTCTTCAGGGAAAAAAGACCGGACCTCATTATCCTTGACCTCATGTTACCTGATGGAGATGGTATAGACCTCTGTAGAGACCTCAGAAAAACCCATCCAGAGATCCCTGTTATTATGTTGACTGCCAGGGATAAACTTTCAGATAAGGTGATAGGCCTCGAAAGTGGTGCTGATGACTACATTGTAAAACCCTTTGAAACCCTGGAGCTTATTGCAAGGATAAAGGCATGCCTCAGAAGAACAAAGTCAGCACAAAAGGAAGAGATATTAAAGATAGGCAATCTCATAATCGATTACAAAAGGAGAGAGGTAAAAAAGAATGGCAGTCTCATCGAACTCACCCCAAAACAGTATGACCTCCTCGTGTTTCTTGCTGAAAATCGTGATAGGGTGGTTACGAGAAAAGAGTTGAAAAATCAGCTATGGAAGGAAGATAAGCTTTACTCCTGGAGCAGGGTAATAGATGTTCATATAATGCATCTGAGGCAGAAGATAGAGGATAATCCTTCTGAGCCTGAATATATAATAACAGTGCCAGGTGTGGGATATAGATTCAGGTCAGAATAAAAAGTCATGCAGTTACTTCACTATCAATCTTTTTCAATCAAATTTTTAACAACTTTTAAAAAATCTTCTATCACCCACAAGTCATCTTTAAGGTGACGAACAACCCTTGTATCATCAACTTCGTGATAAAGATGAATGAGGACATTTCTAAATCCAGCCATTGATTTGAGTTTAATGGCATAATCTGCATCTATATATCCCATATCTTTCAATATCAAAAAACATCCACCATATTCGTCTGGAACTCTTCCAGCAAGTCTTGCTACTATGTGATGGCAAATGTCAATTGTAGCCTGAATAGCTACAATAAAATTATATTTCACTGCATTAAGAATTGTTTTATTAGAAAGAATCTCTGTATCGGGAATTTCAGAATATTCAGAGAGGTTATCTATTGCCCTTCTAACCTCTTCAGAAAGGGTCTTCAATCGTTCAAGATTAAGTTTTCTGTATATGCTCATGGAGATAAAAGGTCGTGAAGTATCTGTTTTCTTTTTGGCATCAGGTCAAAGTACCTCTTCCATGTCTCCTCAATAAAATCATATCTCTTCTCATCGTCTTTTGAAAAAAGCATGCACCCCTTTGTAACATAATACTTTAATCCTGCGGGAGCATAATTAATTACTCTAATATCAAGAGGACCGATTTTAGTTTCTGCCTCAATAAGAGAGCTAAGTTCTAATCCGTAATCAAAAGCCTCCTCCCGGGACACTATTTCTTCTTTAACATAAACAGCAATATCTATATCTCTAAAAGGTAAACCTTCTGCAAATGAGCCATATAAATAAGCAAATATAATCTCCTCCCTATTCTGGAGAGCTATTCTGAGTGTCTCAATGATCTCTTCAACTGTTAATTTTTTCACATTATATTATAACACTTATCAACTACTCATTATCACTTCCCTCGAGGCTGTAATAAGCAAGATTAACATTCCTGATGCCATCTATATCTTTTAAAGAGTCAAGGGCCCTCTTTATCTCTTCCGGGCTTTCCTTCTCAATAAGAAAAACTATCTTTCCATCCTTTGTTTCGCTCACCTCTACACCATGGGCTATTAAATATCCAATGATCCTTTCAGTATCATTTAGGTCATTCAGCTCTACAAATCCACTCGCTATAATCATGTCATCCTCCTATCTTCATTTTTATAAGTCTGCCCTTTGTCTCACATCCCTCAACACATCTACCACAATATATACAGTTTGTATCCCTCAGGCCTGGTTTATCTATATTCTGAGCGATCTTTACACCCATATAACAAACCTGATCACAAAGGCCACACTCCCCGCATTCTCCTTCTTTAAATCTCAGTCTGAGCAGACTTATCTTATTAAATGCTCCATATATCATCCCCACAGGACATAAGGACCTGCACCAGAGTCTCGGCATTATATATTCAAGACTGAGTAGCAACATTATTATACCGCCAGAATAAAAAAGAACCACTGGTTCAAAAGGGAGATTAAAAGAGATAAAAAAAGTCCCTGTCAGGAGTCTGAAAAAGTTAGTGAGGTGAGAAAGATAATTTGTAAAAATCGGGATTTCTTGAAGAGCAGAGAGCCAGAGGAATATTATAATGGATAAATATCCAGTCTCCTGGGGTATCTTTAATGCTATCTTTTTTTTCTGTTCCCTGGCTCTCATCTTATCAATCATCTCAAAAAGAAAATCCATAGGGCAGACCCATCCGCAGAAGGCCCTTCCAAAAACAAGATATATTCCCACAACTGGAAGCACAGAAACAAGGGCCGTTATTGTAAAATCCCTTGAGGCAAAAAGGCTCTCAACATAGGCAAAGACATCTATGAGCCTTACAAACCATAGGGCAACAGAACCTGTTAATCCACCAACAAGAACTTTCATCCTGAGAAATTGCAGTAAGAACAAGAGTATTATTCCCAGTAGAACAAAACGTCTGAGTTTTGAGAGCCTTAACAATCCCTCCATCCACCTCTGCTCTACTGCTCTATCTATATTCACGCTCAATGATCCTTCCTCTTGCCATAATCTCTGGCATATTCTTTGAATATACAATGGCGTATCTCTCCTCCTGAGACATCTCTATGAGCCTTTTGAATTCACTGATATAGGAGGACCTTATTTCAGAATACTTAGCCTTTGTAACAACCTTTACAGCAGAGCCTCCGAGGGGACAGTATTTTACACAGAGACCGCAGCCAACACAATTCTCATTTATAAAAGGCTGATTTCCCCATTCGCTGTTATAGAAATCAAAGACCTTTGCACCAAGAGGACAGGCCTTACTGCAGCTAAGACATACATCACCATTCCAGCCAAAACAGAGACCAAGGTCAATAAGGGCCTGACCCATCTCTACATTCTCTTTTTCGATCTTCCTGAGGGCTCCTGTCGGGCAGTGTTTCGGGCATTCCATACAGAGGCCACAGGGAAAGTCCCTCATGTCTTTTATATAGGGTGTGCCGAGATTTTTTATATCACCTGAGCCTATTATCTGAATTGCATCATATCTCATTACATGACAGACATTTACACAGACACCGCAACCTATGCATTTAGCTCGGAATTTCCTTTCTGATAATGCACCAGGCGGTCTGATAATGCCACCAACATCTATGTGAGGTAATGGACCGGATGCTTCCTTAATCTCTTTTTTATGAGAACAACCTACACCGTTACTAATCAGTACAGGTGCTATAATGGAAAATTTCAAAAACTCTCTTCTTGTTAACTCTATCATGGGCTGAATAGAGGCTGAAGAAAAAAATTCCTTAAAAGAAACTTCAGTCTGTAGTCTCTTGCCTTAAGCCTGAGATTGGGGGACAGCTCTCCCCCAATCTTTAAGCTATTACATTACCAGGCTCTGCCTGTTTTGTCTTTGTCCTTCCCTTATAGAGCTTTACAGCAAACATCTTGTAGTCTGCCTGGAAGCTGAAGGGATCAAAGCTATCCCTCATAATCATGTTAATCAACTTGTACTCATCAAACCAGGGGACAAAGACATAATCCCACCTCGGTCCACCTGTTGCCTTTGTGACATCAAGGACCTTTGCTGGAAGTTCGATCTTTCCGCGAGGAGACTCCACAACAACAGAATCACCATCCTTTATCCCGAGTTTCTTTGCAAGGGTCTCGCTCATCTCTACATAGGCTCCTGGCACTGCCCTGTTTAGCTCTGCTACCCTTGAAGTCATACTTCCGGAATGCCAGTGCTCCACCACCCTTCCTGTACAGGCACCGTAGGAATAGCCCCTTGTATCAATAATCACAATCTCGGTACCATCATCCTTCTTGTAGGCATGCCTCAGATCTGGAAACTCAGCAGGGCTGAGGGCTATAAGCTTGAGGGCATCTTTGTCCCTGTCAGGGTCACCAATAACATTAGCAGTATATTTTGCAATTTCATCAAATGGAAGGGTGCTATTTTCTTCTACTTTTTTAGGGTTAAATCTTCTTTCAATAATCTGGACTGTCCTGTATTTTATAAAGCTATTTCCATCGAACTTACAGGCCCACCAGGGGTTTGCCCAGGCAATAGCCCTTCCATCCCAGCATGGAACCTTTTTGCCATTAGGCAGATCAACCATGCCGTGTATAAAGGCATTGGAGTTATAAAAACTGGCATACCAGCCCTCTGGGAGATTCTCCTTTTTATGATATTCTCCGTCGTTCTTCATTGCCTCAACATTCTTCTCAAGCCATGCTCCATAAACAGGATTGAATTCCTTCATGTTTTTGAGATAGAAAGAGGTCTTTGCCTCTACATGGGGGTCATAGGGATAGGCATACTGGATGCGGGACTGGTATCTCTCATACCTTGCCTTTATCTCGGGCTTAGTGTGAACATCATCAGGAAAAGGTATCCTGTAACCCCAGTTCTGTTCAAGTAATAAATCTCTCTTCATACCATGGAAGTCATAGCCCGTGCCTTTTGAGAGTTCCCTCAGCTCATCCCAGATATTCCATGAAAACTTCCTATTCCACTCCTTTGTCTTTGCAGCCTGAATAGTCTTTTTGAGCCAGTCTGGACCGTCGTACTCAGGAGGCCAGAACTGGGAAATATGACCCTTTGGCACAATCCCTTTTTCTTCAAGCCTCCTCATTATGCATGCAAAGATCGTATGGTCTGGCATTGTATTCCCGTAGGGCTCAATGACCTGTTTAATTACCTGATATCTCCTCTCAAGATTTCCATAGATAAACTCTTTTTCAAACCAGCTCGATGCACCAAGGACTATGTCAGAGACCTGGGTTGTGGCATTTGGAAAGGCCTCAAGGGTTATAATAACTGGCCAGGGCTCACCTTTCTTTGCCTGTGCCATGGCAAGCCTGTAGGGCCAGGAATAAGGGAGGCTCTGTCCTGCATTGACGGTGGATATAAACTGGACCTTTATCTGACCGGCTCCAAGACGCCTGAACATCTCAACAGTATGAGGCCCGGGTTTGTCATGAATCTTTATCCTTTCAATCTCAGCCTTTATATCACTTTCTGAAAGGCCTTTCTTCTTCAGGTATTCCTGAGCCCTTTCCCTCCATATCTTCTCCACTGCCTGCCTGTGAAGGGGGTTTGCAACAACCCTTCCATAAGGAAGGGCATGACATAGAGCACCAGGTGCCCTTATTCCACCACAGGCATTTGGTTGACCTGTAAAGCTGAAGGAATGTCTGCCTGGCTTTACGGCCTTACCAGTAATAAGATGAAGCATGTGGAGTGTTGCATTCACCCAGGTGCCCTGAAGTTTCTGATTCACACCCATACACCAGGCAGAAAGGGTATAACCCTCAGCAAACCACCTTGCTGAAAGCCTTATGGCTTCAGGTCCACTTATCTTTTTCCACGACCTCGTTGTCCTGTCATAGAGAAGAGGGGATTCACCCTCAAAGATTATGTCTGAGACCTTTTCGGGCTTGTAATCCTCAAGGAATTTAAGGAATATAGCAAAACCTTTGTAGAGGTCCTTTATTATCTCTTCTTCTGAATTATACTTCTTCTTCGGATCTGGATAGACCTTCCTTGGTGTATTTGTGTAGGTGAGGTCCCAGGCTGAATCCCTTGTGCCACCATAGACAGTCTTCACCCAGGTCTTCTTAACATCCTCATGGATGCCAAAGCTCACATGCCTTTCAATAAACTTCTTATCAAGATACCTCCATTTGGCCTCTACAGCTCCCTTTTCAATGTCATACCTTGCCTCGTCAAGCTCATGGGTTATAACATAGGCAAGGGAATTCAGAAGAACAAGGTCCCTTCCACTTGCAAAGGGAAGCCATAGGTCAGCTATTGTTCCAGAACGGGTCTTCCTCGGGTCTGCGAGAATAACCTTTACCTTATCCGGGTTCTTCTGCTTCACTGCTGCCATCCTGTTAAATATTATTGGATGGGCCTCTGCTGTGTTATTGCCGATAATAAAGAATGTGTCGGCATGCCTGCCAAAATCTGGGTCAGGAACATCAATATCATCAAGGCATCCATAGGGTTCATCCTTTCCAAAGGTATAGAGGTATCCAACAACTGCAGAGGCCATACACATCCTCGGTTGACCTTCAATGGCATTATTTGCGAGCATTCCACCACCTTTGAAGACCTTATTCATTATATGCGTCTCCTCTGTGCCGAGCTGACCACTACCATAATAGGCAACACTGTGTCTTCCGTGCTCCTTTAATGATTTCTCCACAACAGAGGCAACAAACTCAATGGCATCCTCCCAGGGGATCTCAACAAAATTCTCCTTAAGGTCGACCTCTGAAGGTTTCAAACCTCTGGAGTCCTTTGTAGTCTTGCCCTGTAAAACCCTTGGAGAATTCACAAGGTCAGGCTTACCTGTCTTTGGATTTATCCATTCCTTCCTGATAAGGGCTCCTTTTGGTCTGTCCTTATAGGCAATTGCCTTGTGAAGATAAAAGCCCTTTGTGCAGAGGACACCCCTGTTTACAGGACTTTTTAAGTCACCTTTAAGGGCTAAGACCTTCTTAACCTTTCCCGAGTCATCAACTTCACAGTCAGCAACTATGGTGCAACCAACAGCACAGAATCGGCACTGACCCACAGGAATGGTCTTTATTGAAAAGGGAGCGGCAAGAGCCTTTAAGGGGCTCTCAATACCTGCTGCAGTAGCAGCAGCTATGAGGGCACTTGTTCTTAAAAAATCCCTTCTTGATATATTCATTTTTTCACCTCCTGTTTTGCTGGTTTAATCACATAAACCGTAGCTCCCACCATATCACCAACGGGTGAATAGTCACCATTGGCAGCTACTGCCATAACCGAAATGCTTACATCTGTTTTTTCTTTTGGAGCTGTCCATTCAAAAGACCATTTTCTTAACTCTGAACCTTCCTGTGTGTGGGTTAGAATTCCATTGATTAGCTGTGTATTTTTTTTATCAATAACCTTGAGTCTTCCTGCTGTTGCCTCAACTGCAAAACCTCCCTTACATTCACTCATACTTTCAAGATCACTATTTACTATTACCTTTAATTTATAAGTCTTCCCTTGAACATAACTTTTTGGAATACCTTCAATCTTGACCATATCCTGAACCAATTCTGCCCCGTGGCAGATTAAACATTCAAGAGTTGGAGCGCTATTTCTATGCCCGGATACATTAGATCCGTATAAAAAGGTAACGCAAAAAAATATCAACATTACAAAAAAAGAGATTTTAAGTTTCATAGGTGCCTCCAAACAAAAAAGACGGGGCAAAGCCCCGTCTTTTTTACTTTGTGGCTGTCTTCGCAGCCATCGCATCCTTAAGTAGTTTTATACCTTTCTGTGATAGATCTATCGACCTTGTGAGGGATTCACGGGCTGCAGTAGGATTGTGGAAGCCATCGGAATTTTCAGCTGTCCACCATTCCCAATAAATATGAGCCTGATCATGAATCTTTCTTGCTTCATTCAAAACATCCTCCGATACTCCAGCAGCCTTAGCTTTTGCAAAGGTATCTATAAATTGGCCAAGCCAGAATTCTGCTTTTGTCATCTTACCTCTTATATAATTCTGGATAGCATCCACTTGATATTCAGCCTCTTTCTCTGTCCAGTAAGGATGGCATTTTATACAGGTATCTTTTATCATATACCTGGCACTCCGTTGGCCATGCCATGTGTACTCCTTACCACTTTTTGACTTAACCTTAGGCATATGACAGTCTTTGCACTCAACACCTGCTCTCTCATGTTTACTACCCCAGAATGTTTCTACCTCTGGATGTTGAAGTTTATTAAGTGATGCTCCTGTTACAGCATGCTTGAAATCTTTGAATTTATATTTTTCTGTCATTACTTTGTTGTAGTCAAATACATTCACCCACGGAAATAGATTTGCTCTCCTATCAGCCATTCCAATTTTTTCACCAGTCTCAGGATTGTGGCCTGGATTACAGTTATATTCAACATGGCATTGAGCGCACATAAGGTTTGAATCAGGTGTATTCAAGATACCGATAGCCCTGAAGTCTCTAAACATTACCTTTGTCATTGTTATCTTTTTGCTCTTATCCTTATCATAAGGATAGGTGCCATCACCTCTATCAACAACAGCCTCTATAAGAGCATCTCTTACGACTCTTGGTTGTGTGGAATGAGGATCATGACAAGCATAGCAATTTACAGGATGGTGAAGATCTCTTACAAAATCAACTACTTTTGATGTTCTATCCCATTTAGCCTTTGGATGTTTGTCCCCCATGTAAGCCCATTTTAGAATGTGATCCTGTGTCTTACAATTTAGACAGACTGGATTTGCAGCAGTAGCGGTCTGTGGTAAAAAAGTCTTCTGATCGGAGGTAGAAGGTTCTTTATCAATCAGGACTTCCCATGCTGATTTTTCAGCCCCTTTTGCATCTGATATTTTTGTCCAGTCCTTAAGCTGAAATCTTCCGCCGTAAGCTCTATCAACTAATAAGTGATCCACGAGCATAAAAACATGGCTTCTTGGTTCAGCATGTTCTTTTGAAAATCCATGTGGCATAATGAGTTTATCAAAGAGGGGAGATCTACTTTTAAACGATGCCTTCTCTACCTTTGCCTTTGATTCAAGATTGTTAGCAACAAAAGATTCATACTGGTCTTTGTGACATTTGCCACATGTAGCATGATCAAGCCGTGTTACAGGCTTTGCAGAAGGCCCTTCTTTTAAATGTTTGTCTAATTCTTCATGACAGCTACTACAATTAACCTTTGCATGTTTGCCTTTTGAGTGAAACTCCTTGATTTCCGCATGACAGGCATAACATGTCTCAACCTTGACAGGTTTTTGAACTGCTTCCTTCTGGGCATCGGCCTTCTGAACGATATAGGCTCCTGCCAGAAGGACGACCATAACAACACCCACCCATAAAACTCTTCTCATCTTCATCCTCCTGATATAAAAAATTTTTTAAAGCCCAAAGGGCATCTGATAAATCCTATCATGAAGTTATGTAAAATTGTGGTTAATAAGTGTTAATTTCTGGTTAATTTGAAAGTTTCTGTGGCAAGCCAACAGGAGCCTTAATGCTTGGTAGGCAAGAGGCGGTCCCTCAGCCGTGGGTTAATGGGCTTGTTATATCCTCAAAGGCAGAGAGGGCTGCTATTGAACCCTGAGATACAGCCACAACTATCTGTTTTACACCACCTGTAACATCTCCAGCTGCATAGACATAGGGCATGGAGGTCCTCATGTGAGAGTCAACAACAATATAACCTTGCTCGTCGAGCTTAAGGCCGAGCATATTTGCAATCCTGTTGTTTGGCTCATATCCTATGGCGATAAAGACTCCGTCAACCTCTAAATCTTTAACAGAGCCATCAATATTGTTCTTTACCTTTACGGCCCTTACAACCCTGTCACCAAGGATCTCCACAACTTCTGAATTCCAGAGGACAGGTATGCCCTCCTTTTTGAGACTCTCCTGAAGCCTCGCCTCAGCCCTGAATCTATCACGCCTGTGGATAACGGTAACCTTTGCTCCAAGGGAATGGAGATAAAGGGCAAAGGTCAAGGCAGTATTGCCTCCTCCAACCACTACAACCTTTCTGCCGTCCTTAAAAAGATAGCCATCACATTCAGCACAGTAACTCACACCTCTTCCATAGAATCTCTTTTCACCTGGCACATCAAGCCTTTTATTGGAAGCACCGGTAGCGATTATAAGTGCCTTTGCAATATAGGTTCCTCGATTAGTCTTTACATGAAAACCATCTTCCTTCTTTAATACATCCTTTACATCCTCTCCAACATGAATCTCTGAATACTGGGCAGCATGCTGGGCAAGGAGGTCCACAAGGGTCTTTCCTGGTATCCTTGTAAATCCGGGATAATTCTCAACTACCGGTGTGATTGCCACCTGACCACCAAGGGCCGTCTTTTCAATGACAAGGGTCTTCAGGCCAGCCCTTTCAGCATATATGGCTGCTGTGAGACCTGCTGGTCCACCGCCAATTATTACGACATCCTTTTTAACGGGCTCTGGACTTACACCTTCTGGTACCTCGGTAAATTCATATATTAATCCCTCTTCTGGTTTTTGTGGATAAAGAAGTGAAGAAATAAATTGCTCCTCTGTCTGAACACCTGGTGCTGTCAGTATGTCATTGATATATGTCTGGGGGACAGAGACAATACCAAGCTCATCAGCAATATCCCTGTTCTCATAAATCTCTATAATCTCTACACTCACAAGATCTTTTTTTACAATAGCTGATGAAACAGCATATCCAACCTGAACCGGACAGTAAGGACAGAGGGGGCTCACATAGACCTTTATATCTCTTGGTTCCTTAAGTTCCATTAATCTCTTGATGGACTTATCAGAGATAATTGCACTACCTGTTGATGCCATGAGGATCATCATTATCAGAGATCTGCCCTCCTCTCCAACAGGAGCACCGGTGAAGCGAATCTTATATTTATCAGGTGCAATGAGAAGGGTCGGAGACCTCAGGACATTCCTCTCTCTGGACTTCTGATCACCTATTGTATAAAAAAAGGGTTTTATCTTAGGGGAGAGCTCACCAAGGACATTCAGGAGTTCCTTTACTGCATTGTTAAAGGCATCGTTAATGCCTTCCTTTGTAAAGACCTCAATTACGACATCATCCTTCAGATCCTTAAAGGTATTCCTTAGGATATTCTTTATGTCCTCGGTGATGAGTTCCTTCTTGTCTGGCATAAATATATTTTAACATGAGATTAAGGCTTGACCATGTGACCTTTAAAGAGAATTTTTACATCCAGTGAATTTTCGACATATCCTTAAGATGAGATATTTATTTTACGGAATATCGAAAATCTTTATAACCTGTTATCTGGCAAAAGCAGGATTTTTAAGGTTCGGTTAAAAAACTTGATTTTTTATGCTATGGTATGCTATAAAATTGTAGCTCTTTGACAACCCAAGAAAGTCGCAGGAGAGGGAATTTATTAAGCTTATACTTAATAAACTTTCCAAACTGCCCTTTCTGTATTTAGTGGTATATTTTCAAAGAGACATACAATATATAGTATGAAAAAGGGACAAATTTTAGCTTCTCTGTTGTTGAGATTTTATATCAATAAGCTGATTTCTAAGCCATTGAAAATAAACAAAAAATGAATGGAGGGGCTGTCGGAAACAAGACCTCATTTAGAAGGGATTGCGACGCAAGGCGAGTGATGAACTTTTCAGAGGGGCTGGGGTCGGAAACAAGACCTCATTTAGAAGGGATTGCGACGAATCATTGGTCTTTCTTTCTTTGAAAAATAAGCGTGTCGGAAACAAGACCTCATTTAGAAGGGATTGCGACAAAGTAAAAACCCCACCCTGCCTAAAAGGCAGCAACGTCGGAAACAAGACCTCATTTAGAAGGGATTGCGACCAGATATCTGCTTTAGCCCATTTCTGTGCTTCTCTTATTGTCGGAAACAAGACCTCATTTAGAAGGGATTGCGACATGATTAGTCCAGCAGAGCAGCAGACCAGTAGAGCAGCAGTTTTGATATAAGAACACTTACTGGAATTTCCAAAAAGGTCTTTAACTACTGCTCTACTGCTCTG
>Ga0197143_1000919_pt1 | contig 27081 bp, 23 predicted proteins | sample GBS70_MetaG_FD_148603 | JGI IMG/M metagenome (GOLD analysis project Ga0197143, IMG submission 148603) | Sediment microbial communities from Great Boiling Springs, Gerlach, Nevada, United States - GBS 70_MetaG | ecosystem: Environmental > Aquatic > Thermal springs > Hot (42-90C) > Sediment... | reverse complement strand
ATTGTCAATACATTTGTTGCTGTCCCAGGTGCACCGTTATGCCAAATCCTGAATACATCTGCAGCTATATTATTATCCGTATCAAGATAAATATCCATCGTATCCCAGTTTGTAATTATCTGTGGATTGGCATTTTGCCATCTGAGAACGCCTCCGTCAATCATTACATCACCTACAGTATGTAATTTATAAGCTGGCGTTGTCGTCCCAATGCCAACATTACCGTTTGCTCCCAAGACCAATTGATTGGGATTGACACTGGTAAATAAAGTAGTGGTGGCAGTTCCTTCAATGGTGTTTGAACCAATAATGATGGTTGAACCAATAGTGGTTGTTGCTGCAAAAATATTTGCCCATCTTAAAGAGGGAGAACCTAAGTTATAAGTTATATCTTGAGCAGGTAGAATGTCTCCTAAGTTAGTTTGCCCTTTTGTTGTTAAATTCCCCACAATTTCTACACTGCCTTTGAATTGAGAAGAACCGCTAACAGTTAATTTTTCCAAAGAAAGAACGTTAAGGTTTGCGTTTGTGGCAGAGAGGTTTAAAAACGAACCTGAATCTCCAATGATGGAAGAAAAGATTGATGTTTTCTCTGCTTCAATACCAAAGGGTAAATAAACAGGAGATTTTGGAAGCGGATTTTGAGGAGGGGAAATTTGAATTTTCCGTTGGTACTCTTTAAAAATTTCCAATTGAGATTTTATGTGAGACAATTCTTCTTCTGGAACAACCTGGGTTATCTTTTCAACCTCTCTTGTAATTTCTCTTATGGGTTGAATTTCTACTCTCTCCCCTCTCACTTGCCTTTCCATTAATTCTTTAACCTTCTCTTCCAAAGAAATAATTTTTTCTTTTATGTCTTCTGGAATTTCTTTTACCACTGTTGTTACTTGAACCTCTTTAATCTCTTTTTCTTTCTCTCTAAAAATCTCTTTTTCTCTAAACAACTCAAGGGGCTTTGTAATTTTTTCTTTTAACCATTCAGTGAATTGTTGAAAAAGAGAGAGGTTGCTCTGTCTCGTGGCTGAAATGTCGCTCCTCACTATTGATGTTCTTTCTTTAAAATCTGAGAAAAGCTCAGAAGGGAAAGCAAAAATGAGAGCTGGAAAAAGAAGTAAAAAAAGGTTTAAAAATATCAATGTTTTGTTCATTTTCCCCTTGAAAATTACTTTTTGAAAGTAATTTTTATACCCTTATTTAAAGATATCAAGTCCAAAACATTAGGTCAAATGAACTTTTAAAAATTAATTCTCTATGGCGTTATTTTTTAGATTTCACTTTTGAGAGAATTTTTTCTTTAGCTAAGTTAATTGCCACCTTTCTGGGGTTTATGTTTTTCTTTAAACTTTCGCGCAAAACAATTTGGGTGGCTTTTTTAATTTTTTTCTCTATTAACTCAAATGGTTTCTTTAAATCGTAACCTTTCCATTCTGCAAAAGAAGTAATGACGCCGCCTGCATTAGCCACAAAATCTGGAACTATCAAAATTCCTTTTTTGAATAATTCTTCTTCAATCTCTTCTCTCATTGGAATGTTAGCCCCTTCAACAATAATTTTAGTTTTAATTTTATCTTTATTGTTTTCGTTAATCACATCAGTTACTGATGCTGGAATTAAAATATCAACCGGAATTTCCCAAAAGTCTTCTGCTTTCAACTTTTTAGCTTTCCCCCTATAATGAATTACCTCTTTCTTTTTCTTTATAATTTCTTCAATTAAGTTTTCATCAAAACCTTTCTCTGAAAAAATCACTCCGCTTTTGTCTGCAATCGCAATAACCTTTGCTCCCATTTTCTTTAAAAACTTAAAGGTAAAAGAACCAACATTACCAAACCCATGGATTGAAACTGTAGCGCCTTTAATATCTAAGCCCAAAATATCAGCAGCCACTTTGGTAGCCTGAGCAACCCCAAAACCTGTTGTGCCTATTTCATGGGGAATTCCACATTTTTTCTTTTTCTTATTCTTTACAAAACAAAAATTTCGAGGTTTCCCTGTAGCAGAATTAAAAATCCCCGTTGCCTCCACAAACCATTTCATTTCTATTTCTCCGGTATTTACATCAGGACCTGCAATGTAAAGCTTTGGTAAAAACGGTTTAATCTTTTTAGCAAAACCTTGAATAAACTTTTTTTTCAAATCTTTGTCGCCACCTTTCCAAACAATACCTCCCTTTGCTCCACCAAATGGCAAACCTGAAAGAGCACATTTATATGTCATTGTTCGCGCTAACCTGAAAATTTCTTCTTCGGTTACGTCTGGAGTCATTCTAATCCCTCCTTTTCCAGGTCCCAAAACTGTATTATCAATAACTAAAAAACCTTCCATTCCAATTTCAGGATCATAAACCTTCACTATATATTCTGGACCTAATTCATCTTTTACAATCATAATTTTTTAACTATAACATATTTTACAATAAATTAACAAATCACACCTCCCCCTACTACCTCTTCTCCCCTAAAAAATACAACGGATTGTCCTTCAGTAATTGCTCTTTGAGGCTCCTCAAAAGCGACTTTGTATTGAGTGGTCTTACTGTCAAAAGCAAAAACAGTGGCTTTTGTTAAATCTGACCTATAGCGAATTTTCACATCGACTCTCAATGGAAATTTTACTGAATCTTTAGAAATCAAGTTTATTTGATGAAAAAATAACTCCCTCTGTAATAGCTCTTCTACATTGTTTGTCACCACCAAAACATTGTTTTCAACATCTTTTTTCAAAACCCAATAAGGACCACCTGGAATTTCTAAACCCTTTCTTTGTCCAATTGTATAAAACCATAAGCCTTTGTGCTCACCCACTATTTTCCCTTCTTTCGTGATAATTTTTCCTCTTTTTTCTTTCAAGTGTCTCTTTATAAAATCTTTCATACCAGTTGTAACAAAGCAAAGCTCTACAGATTTTTTTAACCCAAGCACTGGCAGTTTAAAATTTTCCGCTATTAATTCCACCTCTTTCCTCGTAAAGTCACCAATGGGAAATAAAATTCTGCTCAATTTTCTTTGATCTAATCTCCACAAAAAATAACTTTGATCTTTTTCTTTATCTTTTGCTCTAAAAAGTTTAAATTCGTGTTTTTTTAAATCACCATACTCAATTTTCTTAACCTTAGCATAATGACCACTAGCGACAAAATCAAATCCGAGAGAAAGAGCTTTTTCTAACAACAAACCAAATTTCACTTCTTTATTACACATTACACAAGGATTTGGGGTTATTCCTCTTTTCAAAGATTCTAAAAAATAATCAACAATTCTCTCTTTAAATTCTTTTGAAAAATCAAAAACATAAAATGGAATTCCCAAAATTTTACATACTTTCCTTGCTCTCACCTCAGCGTCCAACGAACAACATCTGTTCAACCTTAAAGGAGAATTGCTCCCGTCCTCTGACCAAAATTTCATGAAAACGCCCACAACATCAAAACCCTCTCTTTTCAAAAGAGCCGCTGCCACGCTTGAATCTAAACCTCCAGACATAGCACATATTACTTTTTTTGAATTATGAATTGACATTCTAATTTTATTATGAAATTTTTCTTAATTTTTTAATAATATTTGGTAAAACACTCAAAAAATAATCTATGTCATCTTTTGTTGTCCATCTCCCCAAACTAATCCTCAAAGCTGATTGGGCTTCTTCTTCATTTAAACCAATGGCTAAAAGAACATGATTTTCTTTCAATTTTTGAGTAGAACAAGCAGCGCCTGTAGAAACAGCAATACCCATTAGGTCAAGCTTTATGGCTAAATCTTCTCCGTTAACTCCTTTGAACCAAAAATTTATAATATTTGGTAATCTTTTATAAAAATCACCATTTAAATAAGATTCTGGAACGTTTTCTAAAACACCTTTTATCAATTTTTCGCTAAGCTCTTTTAATCTTTTTGATTCAGTAAGCATATTTTCTTTTGCAATTTCGCAAGCTTTTGAAAATCCCACAATAGCAGGAACATTCACAGTAGATGATCTCAAACCCATTTCTTGACCCCCTCCGTGTAAAAGTGGTTCTATTTTAACACCCTCTCTAATGAATAAAGCTCCTACACCTTTGGGTCCATAGATTTTGTGCGAACTTACCGTCATTAAATCAATTTTCATATCTTTTACATTCAATGGAATTTTTCCAAATGTCTGAGCTGCGTCAGTGTGGAAATAAACATTTTTATCTCTGCAAATTTTTCCAATTTCTTTAATTGGTTGAATTGTCCCAATTTCATTGTTTGCGTGCATTACAGAAACCAAAATAGTATCTTTTCTTATTGACCTCTCAACATCAACTGGATCTACCAAGCCATATTTATTAACTTTTAACATTTCTATTTCAAAACCTTCTTTTTCTAAAAATTTCGCAGATTCTAAAACACAAGGATGTTCAATGGAAGAAATTATAATATGACGACCACGGTTTCTGTTTGCCAAAGCTATTCCCTTTAACGCTAAATTATTACTTTCAGTAGCAGAGCTCGTAAAAATGACTTCGTTTTGTTTGGCTCCCATCAAATCAGCTACTTTCTCTCTACATTCTTCCAAAAGTGTTTTTGCCTCTTGACCAAAAGAATGCAAGGACATTGTATTCCCAAAATACTTTTCCAAACAATATCTCATTACTTCCAAAACCTGTGGATCTAACGGCGTAGTTGCTGCATAATCTAAATAAATTTTTCTTCCCTCCTTAATCATAAATTTTTAATATGATATAATGTAATAAAATGATTGATTTTAAAAAAGTTGAATTAAATATTAACGATAAGCTTTACTTAATTTCTGCTCTCTTAACATTTTTAACAATGCTCATGTTTTCCATAGAATTTTTTTCAAAAAATACCTTTCCAGAAGTAAAACTAAGGACATTTTATATTATAGTTTTATTAATTTATGCCATCCATAAAGAAGCTTTAAGGTGGGCGGGAACCATGGAAATAGATAGAAGGGGAGAATTTTTCGTCTATTTGTGGATATTGTTTGCAATCATAATTTATATTATAGATTTCTTTTCTAAAAATTACTTTACAAAAGAAGATTCATCAGTGATTAACGATATTACCCTCACCTCTCTCCAGGTATTGGCAATTTTTATTATTTCTAGAATTTCAAAAATTATCCAGTGCTGGCGTTATAAACTCTGTTAACTATTTTTTTCAATTTTTAGCAAATTGAGTATTTACCAAATACAATCTCTCTTTGAATTTTCTTTAGGTTATTGAAGTGATACTCTACAATTCTCCAAACTTCATCTTTAACTTTATCAAAATTTCTCGCAATCACCTTCACGCTAACAATTTGTGGGTCATTTAAGGGTTTACCAATCTGACTTAAAATTCTTACTGAACATTCCCTTACCTCTTCTATTTTACCTATTTTTTGAGCGATTAAATGAGCCAATATCTGATAAATTTTTCCTGGATGATTAATGTTTTTTCCAGCAGGAGCCTCCAACGACATTTCACGACAAGGAGTAATCAGTCCTGAAACTCTATTTCCCCTTCCTACCTGCCCATCATCGCCATGCTCTGCAGAAAGACCAAACACTGTAAGATAAATTTCTTCTTCGCTTTTTGATTCTTCATTATCCAAGGTGTTGTGTTCTATTTTTATATTTTTAAAGCTTGACATTTTTTTAATGTACCTTTCAATTTCCTTTTTTATTATTTCTTTTTTTTCAAAATAATCTTTTGAATCTTTAATATATTTGTCAACGTAGGCTGCAGGAATAGTTAAGGTTATTTTATCTTTTTCTCTCAGCGTCATTACCTTAATATCTGTTCCCAAAAATGGATATTTCTTTAAAAAGCCTTGTGAATTTAAAAAATTGGCAACCTTTAAGGTTAACATTTCCGTCTTTGAATAAGGACCATAACCTATTCCAAAAGAAGTATCGTTAGCCAGTGCTACCTCTTTACTTTTTTTAAAAACCTCTTGAAGGTTAGCAGCGCCTGGTTGATAATCCACATAAATTTCAAAGTTCTCCCTTACATTCTTAAAAGAAACAACAATTTTCTTCAGTACCTTTTTAGCTGAATTTTCGCAAATTTCTTGAACAGGTATTTTCACTTTTCCTACCTCATCAGTAGCTCTCCCTGCAATAATAATTTTGATTTTTTTCAATACTTTTCCTCCCCCAAACTTAGGTTTTGATTTTCCTGCTATTAAAAGTCCTTTATCTAAATTATGATGTAAAATATCGCCAAACCTCTTTAAATAATACTGACTCAAAGATTGAGAGGCAAATTCGCAAATTAAATCACAAATAGTATCTGGATGTCCTATTCCTTTTCTCTCTACAATTTCAATTTCTTTCTCTTCAATTGGTAAATATTCAGCTTTTTCAATTATAATATTTCTCATACCTAAATTTTACTTAACGTTAACAATTTATTCATTATATTAAGCTGAGGTAATATACCCAAACTACCTTTTTTACATTCTTTTTCTGAAAATGTTTTGCATTTATCTTTCTGTGATCCATAAATTAAAATTGGGTTAAAAAGATTACAATGACTTTTTCTTAAAGAACAAGTACAATGATCTCCTGTTACTACTATTAAAACGTCTTTTAAATCCAAAATTGTTTTTAAATTTTTATCTATTTTTTCAATAAACCCTTTCTTTTCTAAAAATTTCCCATCCTCAGCTAAATTATCCGTTGCTTTAATATGTAAAAAAATAAAGTCAAGGTTTTTAATTTGATTTTTAACTGCTAAGAATTTTCCTATCAAATTAGTGTTTACAGTACCATCTGCTCCCCTCACCTTAATTTCTTCCATACCCAAATATCTCCCAATTCCTTTATATAACGTTCCTCCAGCCACGAATGCTGCTTTTAAACCATATCTCTCTTTAAAACTTTTAATATTTTTCAATTTACCAGCTCCTCTTAACAAAATATAATTTGCAGGAAGTTCCCCTTTTTTTATTCTATTTTTATTTTTTGGATGTTTTTCCAATATTGACCTTGCTTTTTCTAAAAATTCCTCTACTATCTTAACCATTCTTTTGTGTCCCTTAACTTTTAAAACCTTAACCCCAATTAACTTTGGGTCGTTTGAAGAAATTTTTGCTGAAAGATTTTTACCCCTAAAAATTACTCCTATTCTATGGCCAAATGCTTTTTTAACAATTACCTTTACGCCTTTAATTTTTATTTTGTTTAAACTATAAATTAAATCCTCTGTATCCTCAATTCTTCCTGCTCTCCTATCAATGATATGTAAATTTTCATCAACGCTCGCAAAATTTCCTCTAAAACATACATCGCCTTTTTTAATTTTTTCTCCAATTCCCAAAACCTCCAATACTCCTCTGCCTGGATTATATTTAACTGGATTGTAACCAAAAATTGCCAAATGCGTCTCTTCTGAGGTAGGTAAACGTCCTTTTTTGCACCAAGGCACAACCAAGCCACACATTCCTTCTTTCGCTAAAAAATCAAAATTCGGCGTATTGGCAGCCTCCAAGGGCGTTTTATTTCCCAATTGAGGTATCTTTTCGTCCCCCAATCCATCAATTACTATCAGAATAATTTTTTTCATTGTTTTTAATTAAAAACTAAAATGATATTTCCTCTTCAATTTCTAACAAACGATTGTATTTTGCCACCCTTTCCCCTCTAGCTGGCGCTCCCGCTTTAATAAAATCTGCATCAACTCCTACTGCAAGGTCTGCAATAAAATCATCTGTCGTTTCTCCTGACCTGTGAGATACCATTATTTTCCAACCAAATGATCTTGCCAATTTTACTGCTTCTATAGCTTCTGTAACTGTTCCAATTTGATTTATCTTGATAATAACAGCATTACACAAATTCTTTTGATGAGCCATTTTTATCCTCTCTGGATTTGTGACTGTTAAATCGTCTCCCATAATTAAGGTATTAATATGCTTCTCTTTAATCTTTGAAAAGAAATATCGCCAACTGTCAAAATCTTCCTGAGAAAAAGGATCTTCTATGGACTCAATCTGATATTTTTCAATTAACTCAAAATAAAAATTTGCCAATTCTTTGCCATCAAAATTTTTCACTTTGGTTTTGTATAATGTTCCGTCAAAAAAGTGTGAAGCGGCTACATCCAAAAAAATAGAAGCCTTTTTTTGATAATTCAAACCTTTAATAGCTTTTGAAATTAAATCGATAGCCACGCCTGGAGAATCAATGGGAGGAGAAAATCCGCCTTCATCTCCTACATTTATCGCAAGCTTTCCATATTTTTTGAGTATCATTTCTCTTAATTTATGGTAAATTTCAACTCCCACCCTCAAATTTTCGCTAAATCTCTTTCCTTTCGCACATACCATAAATTCTTGAAAATCCAAATCGTTTCCTGCGTGGGCGCCCCCGTTTATAATATTGAATGAAGGCATAGGTATTTTGTATGTCGTTGCTCCAAGTCCGCACAACATTCTGATGTACTTGTAAAGAGGAAGGTTTTTTGCGTTCGCTCCCGCTTTGCAAACTGCTAAAGAAACGCCGCAAATCGAATTAGCTCCAAGTTTTGATTTATTTTGAGTACCGTCCAACTCAATCAAAATTTCATCAATCTCTTTTTGCCTGCTTACATCAAAACCCTTTAACCTTTTCGAAATAACGTCATTTACTTTTTCAACAGCTTTTTTTACTCCCTTCCCAAAATACCTCTTTCCTCCATCTCTTAACTCAACGGCTTCATTTTTTCCCTTTGAAGCGCCAGAAGGAACAGAAGAAACAAAAAATCCCTTTTCCGTTTCCACTTTCACTTGAAGGGTTGGATTTCCTCTCGAATCTAGAATCTCATTTGCCTTAATTTTTTTAATTTTTACCATTGCGGACTCTTTTCCTTACCTGACTTTAATCTCTGAACATATTCATATGCTGCCAACACGGCCTTTACCCCTTCTCCGCAAGCAGTAATAATTTGTTTTGATTTTCCAACATTACAATCTCCGGCAGCAAATAAACCTGGCGTTTTTGTTTCCATCGTTTCAAAACCAATGACTTCAATTTCTCCTTTCTCGTTTACATTGACTAAATCTTTTACAAAATCAGTCGAAGGTATATTTCCAATTTCAATAAAAATTCCCTCTACCTTTATTTCTTTTAATTCGTCAGTTTTCAAATCCCTATATACCAATCCCTCAACGGTATCCTTTCCTTTTATTTCCTCAACCTTTGCATTGAGAATAATCGTAGGTTTTACTTTTTGAAAAAGAGCTTTTTGTAATCCCTCTTCTGCCTTAATTTTGTCTGAATATTCCAAAATGTATAACCTATCAGTATAATCTGCCATAAAAATTGCTTCTTCAAAAGCAGAACTTCCCCCTCCCACAATGGCTACTGTTTTATTTTTAAACAAAGGACCATCACAAAGAGGGCAATAACTTATTCCCTTCCCTAAAAATTTTTCTTCATTTTTGGCTCTTAAACTTTTCTGAATGACACCAGAAGCTACTATCACGCTTAATGATTTAAAAACCTTTCCATCTTTGGTAAATACGGAAAAAATTTCTTTTTCTTTACTCACCTTTACCACCTCATCAAAAACAATTTCTGGATTGTAAAATTTTAAATGAGAAAAGAATTTCTCTATTAAATCTTTCGCTGAAATTTCTACAAAACCTGGATAATTATAAATATGGACAACCTTTCTATTCATTTGACCTCCAATATCTTTAGTAATAATGAGCGTTTTTAAATTATGTCTTAATGCGTAAATTCCTGCGCTCATGCCAGCAGGACCTGCACCAATGATAATTAAATCGTAAATATTTTCTGATATATTTTCTAATTTCATATTGTTTTTAAAACCTCGGGAATGGCTTCAATTACATCCGTGGCAGTTAAACTATCTTTTAATTTCTTTGACGCTACCTCGCCTGCTTTTCCGTTCAAATAAGCTGATGCTTTTGCTGCCAAAAACAAATCAACCTTCCTCGCTAATAAAGCCCCACAAATACCCGTTAACGTATCTCCCGTACCTCCCACTGCCATATAAGGAGTTCCTTCATAACAAAGAGCAACTTCTTTACCGTTACTAATAATATCTGGCTTTCCTTTCAGTAAAATCACTGCTTTTAATCTCGCGGCCTCTTCTTTAACAATTTTTACCTTTTCTTCTAACGATAATTTATAAACCTCTCTCCCTGTTAAAACAAAAAATTCATAGGCATGGGGAGTAAAAATAAATTTGTTTTCTTTTATGATTTGAGGCGCTTTCGAAACGGCATAAATGGCGTCAGCATCTATGACCACTGGAACATCAATTTTTGAGAGATATTCAATGATGGTTTCTTGCGTCTCTTTTGACCTTCCCAAGCCTCCTCCAATAGCAACGGCTACATTACCATCAGCAACCAATTTTGCAGCTTCTGTTCTTTCTAATAAAATTGACAGATGTTCTTTGGTTAGCCATTTACCCTCTAAAGGATAAGCCGCGAGGTTTGGAGAAAAAGAAGCAATAATATCGGCTGCTCTTTTGGGAGCTAAAATATTTACCATTCCCACGCCAGCTTTGAAGGCAGCCATCGCTACTAACGCTGGAGACCCAGAATAAAAATCAGAGCCTCCAATAACAATCAAAAGTCCAAAATTATATTTTTTGAAATATTTTTCTTTTGGCCTCTCTGGAAAAACCTTTTTCAAAATATCTTTTGTAATCTTCTCCATTGCTTTGTCATACCCTATTTTCCAGAAAAAATCAAATATTACCTAAAGTATATTTGCTGCGGGGCTTGGATTCGAACCAAGATCTTCAGGTCCAGAGCCTGACGTCCTACCATTAGACGACCCCGCAATATAATTTATTTTAGATTTTCAATTTTTCCTTCGCAAGAAAAAGGCCAACTAATGTATAAGCTGTTGTCAAAACTCCATTCTTAAAAAATAAGTCATAAGCCTTTTTAAATGGCATTTTTACCACCTCAATAATTTCTGTATCGCTCCTCTTTTTCTTTGAGGGAAAAAGATCTCTTGCTAAAAAAATATGTACCCTGCTTTTCATTCTACCTCCTATTATCATTGTTATTAATTTTTCCCATTTCTTAGCATCAAATCCGATTTCTTCCCTTAGTTCATTTCTTGCTTGCTTTAATTGGTCTTTATATGTTTTACCAGGGCATTCTCCTGCCGGTATTTGTAAGATTTCTTTTTCAAAAGCTGGTCTCCACTCTTTGGAAAAATAAACATTATTATCGTTATCTACAGCCACGATCGCCACACCATCGTTCGCGCGAATACTCTCCCATTCTACGATTTTTTCGTTTTGTAATTTAATCTTCTTTCTCTCCACCAAAAACCAAAAACCTTTATAGCTTATTGTTTTTGAAAGAACCTTAGGTTTCATATCTTTAAAAATCTTCTTAAAGCAAACAACGTAGGAACTATCCCTAACAAAATGCCACTTGACAATTGAATTATTAATAATGTTTGAATGTTTTCTTTTAAAATAGAGAAAAGATTTAAACCGGGAAACACCATCTCAACCTTTGGTGAGACAAAATATAAAAAAGATACCAAAACAACACACGACAAAGCACTGGCTAACATACCTGCTAAAAATCCTTGCACTAAAAATTGCCCTCTAATAAACCAACTGGAGGCTCCTACCAATTTTTGAATAAAAATTTCTTCTTGAAAATTCAAAAGCGACAATCTCGTCGTATTGAAAACGACAAAAATAGAAATCAGGACTAAAACTAATGAAATTATCATGCCTACCTTTTCAATATTCGAACTTAAAGAAAATATTTTATCAATTAATGGTTTCCTTTCTGCATAATCAATTTTTTCTATTAAATTCTCCTTTTCCTTAAAATATGTCATCAATACTTCATATTGAAAGGGATCGTTTGATTTAATTTCCAAAGAGGCAAGGAAAGGATTGTATCCAATTTCTTTCAAAGCTTCCATGAGGATATTGTTTCGTTGATGTTTCAATTCAAAATCTTTTAGCGCTTTTTCTTTAGAAATAAATTCAACGTGAAATTGTTCATTTTTTGAAATCTCCTCTTTTATTTTTAAAATCTCTTCTTGGGGCGCATCTTCTTTAAAGTAAACTGAAACGTTGGCTTTTTCTTTTAAGGAATAAATTAAAAACTCGCTTACCTTTTTAAAAATAAACAAAGAAGAAATTAAAGAAACGACAATAAAAAGAATAGAGATTGAAGTAAAAAAAATCTCGCCATCTCTCGTAATTATTTTAAAACCGTATTTAATCGTTCTTTTAAATTGGGTAATCATAAAATAAATTTTCCCTTTTGTGTATCTCTCACCATTTCTCCTTGATCTAAAGCTATTACCCTCTTTTTTAAAGATTTTACTACTTCCCTATTGTGAGTCGTTAAAATAATGGTTGTTCCCATTTCGTTAATGGTTTTGAAAATTTTAATAATATCTAAGGTGGTATATGGATCTAAATTTCCAGTTGGTTCATCAGCCAAAATCACCTTGGGTCTTGAAATTAAAGCCCTGGCAATAGATAATTTTTGTTTCTCTCCAGCTGATAATTCTTGAGGAAAATTTTGAAATTTATCTGACAAACCTACTAATTCCAAAACCTTTGGTATATCCTCTTTTATTTCTTTATCTGAAAATCCAGTCACCTCCATAACATAAGCTAAATTTTCATAGACTGTTTTAGTTGGCAAAAGTTTATAATCTTGAAAAACAGTTCCAATTTTTCTTCTCAATCTTAAAATATCTCCTTCTTTCATTTTCGTTAAATCTTTGTCTTCAAAAAATACCTTTCCTTCGGTTGGCTTCTCTTCAACCAAAATTAATTTCATCAAAGTAGTTTTACCAGAACCAGACCTTCCTATAATAACCACAAACTCTCCTGCTTTTATCTCAAAAGAAACATTTTTTAAAGCAAATATCTTTTGCTTTTTTTGTGTTTCAAAAATTTTAGTTACGTTTTGAAATTTTATCATATCTTATTTCTGCCTCTATAAAGTCGTCCAAATTTCCCGAAAATACATCCTCAACATCCTTTTTTTCAACTTTCGTCCTTAAATCTTTAACCAATTTATATGGGTCTAGTATATAATTTCTAATTTGATTTCCCCAAGAAGGCTCAATTTTTTTACCCTTTAATTTTTCAACCTCCTTTATCTTCTCTTGTTCCATCAATTGATTTATTCTAGCTAACAAAAGTTCCACAGCCTTTTCTTTATTTTGGGCTAACGACCTTTCTGTTTGACACTTCACAGTAATTCCCGTTGGTAGATGTTTTACCCTTACTGCTGTCATTCTTTTATTTACATATTGACCTCCAGCGCCAGAGGATTTCATAAATTCAAATTCCAGTTCAGAAGGGTTTATTTTTATTTGCTCAACATTTATTTTGGGCAATACCTCAACCAATGCAAAAGAGGTATGTCTCAAACCCTTCGCAGAAAAGGGAGAAATTCTTACTAATCTATGAACGCCTCTCTCTCCTTTTAAAATACCATATGCATATTTTCCTTTTACTTCTAATGTACAATTTTTTATCCCCAATCTTCCTTCGTTGCTTAATTCTCCAAAAGATGTATCTATAATATCTACTCTAAATCCTTTTTTTGCTAAATACCTTTGATACATTGAAAGTAGCATTGCCACAAAATCTTGAGCGTCCTTGCCACCTTGACCTGCTTCAATGATCATTATTGCATCCTCTTTATCGTATTTTCCAGAAAGAAAAAACTCTTTTTCTTTATCTTCAATCTCTTTTGTTAAATCTAACAATTCTTTTTCAGATCTAATAGTTTCCGCGCTCAAATTCAACAATTGAAAATACTCAACCTCATCTTTTAACATTTTATATTTCTGAAACATCTCTTGAGCCTCTTTTTGATTTTTCCAAAAATCCTCCTCTGAAATTTTTCCTTCCAACGCCTTCATCTCTCTTTCTTTGTTCTCAATGTCAAAGACAGTCCATTAAAAATCTAAGCCTCTGTTTTAATTCTTCAATTTTAGGTTGAAGGTTTTCCATAATGGTAGATTATTTGGTAAGCCGGAGATCGGATTTGAACCGATGACCTCTCCCTTACGAGGGGAGCGCTCTGCCCACTGAGCTACTCCGGCACACAAAAATTTTTAGCGGGCAACGGGAATCGAACCCGTGACTTGTCCTTGGGAAGGACACGTTTTACCGCTAAACTATGCCCGCTTAAATATCTTTTTATTTTTTCAAAAGGTTAAAGATTTTGTACCAAATTGTTTCAGGTTCTTTTTCCGTTTTTTCATCCTCAATTTTTTTTATCACAATAATCTCTTCACCTTCTCTCACATAACCCTCCTCTCTTGCCTTTTCTTCTAAAAATGTTTCCTCTTTTGACTTTAACATTAACTCACGCAAATCTGCTTGTCTTTTCTCCAAAACCTTAAGCTCTGCTGTTAAATTATCAATCTCTTTTGTTAATTCTTTTCTCTTTTGCTCAATCTTTAAATTTGAAATAACAAAAAATAAGATGAAAGAGAAAAGAATCCAGAATATTAAAATTGAAATATTGTCGCGTTTTTTTAATTTCACAATTTATTCTACCAAAAAAAACCCAAAAGTAGATAGTAGCCCGGATTCTGTTTCTACATCACTATCTGTCTGGGCCAAGGATTTCTCCTTGGCTCAAGCGTGTTGGGAGTTTGGAGATAAAGCTCTCAACTCCCAACACTTGCATCCCGCCGGGATTTAGCCGTTTCACCCTCCCCTTTGCAAAAATCGCTTATAGGGAGGCTATTCCAAGAGAAAAACTCTTGGAACCTCACAAGGGTTGCCCCTCGTGAGCGTCTCTGTTCGCACCCCTGAAATTGCTTTCGCCTGGTGTTACCAGGAGCGTTACTCCCTCTACCCTAACGATTTAGTTAGAGATAGAAGGAAAGATGTCCGGAACTTCCTCTCAGTTAGTGGAATAATAAAACTAACTGAGCAGTGATGCTTCTACTTTTGGGCAATTAAATTATTAAAAAATTTATTTTATATGTCAAGACTTATTTAGATTTTAAAATAGAATCCAACGTCTCGTTTACAAGCTTATCTGCTTCTTGATTTTGTTTTCTATTGATTAAACTAAACCTTACCTTCTTGAAATCCAATTTTAAATTCCACAATTCCAAAAAAAGATCTTTTAAATGTTCCTCTAAAATTTTATATTTTCCCTCCATTTGATTTACCAATAATTGAGAATCTGACCTTATTTCAACCTCCGTTTCTTTGGCCAATTTTTTTCCAAACATTGATTTAAACTTTTTCAACGCAAAAATCGCTGCTTTATATTCAGCTTCATTATTTGTCATCTCCCCTACGTATTCAGAAAATTTTTTAAAGCAGATATTTTTTTCATTACAAAACAAACAGGCAATAGCGCTAGGACCTGGATTGCTTCTTGCTCCACCATCGGTATAAATTATTATTTTTTTCATAAATTTAAATGTTTAATCAAACACGCTTTCAATTTCTCCAAATTCTCAGTTCTTACTCTAAACCCAGAAGCTTGAGGATGTCCACCAAAGGATATCAAAAGATCTTTACATCTTTTCATTAACCTCACGCTATCTATACCTTCAGGAGTTCTTACCGTCCCTTGCGCTTCTTTACCAAAAACCTTGTAGATGAATGTTGGCTTTTTATACCTTTGACAAAGTTGAGAAGCAACAGCTGAAATGAGAGCAAAATTCCATGTTAAACCTCCCTCAAAAATTATTTGTGTATCCCCCTTTAACCTACTTTCAATCTCGCTTACAATATTTTCTATTTCAACCTTCCTTTTCTTTGACTTTTCAATCGCCATTCCTATCAATTCTTGCACCTTTTTAAAATCTGACTCTACAAATAATGAATACTGAAATGGTACATTATTTTCGATTTCTCTCACATTCAATATAGAAATTACTTTAGAGATCTCTTTTGGCAAAGTAAACATTTTAGAAAAAACCTGAAAAGCAGGTCTCCATGAATTTTTTAAATATTCCAACCCTTCTTCTGTTAAAATTTTATTATCTTTAACCTGAGGCATCATATCAGCCAAAGTAGCCAATGCCACCAATTCTAAAAAACTTTTTCTTAGTGAAGACCCCATCTTATTTGCTAACAATTTTTCAGCTAACTTAAAGGTAATACCAACTGTCGCTAATTCTTTAAATGGATATTTATCATCTTTTTGTTTTGGATCCACGATAATATCAGCCCCTGGAAGTTCATCTAAAATCTCGTGATGGTCAATAACAATGACGTAAAAACCATAACTTTTTAATGTCTCTATTTCTTTAAAATTAGAAATTCCACAATCTAGCGAAATAAAAAGAGCAGGCGAAAACTTTTTCAATTGCAAAACGGCTTTTTCTGAAATTCCATATCCCTCTACTTCTCTATTTGGAAAATAAACCAATTCAACCTTGCCACCTAAATTACTAATAGTTTCTTTCAGTATAATTACAGAACAAATACCGTCTAAATCAGAGTCCCCGTATAAAATAATTCTTTCTTTATTATTTACTGCTTCTAAAATTCTATTTGCTGCTCTTTCTAAATTTTTAATTTCCATAGTACCCAAGCGCTGCTAATCCTGGCAATTTTTCACCTCCTAAAAATTCAAGCATTGCGCTACCTCCAGTTGAAATAAAATCAAACTTTTTCACAAAGGAAAACTTATTTAAAAATTCAATCGTGTCTCCACCGCCAACTACAGAAAAAACCTTACCGTGTAAACTCACAATTAATTTTGCAATCTCAATGGTTCCTTTTTGATATCTTTTGTCTTCAATTTTACCAAAAGGTCCTGACCAAAAAATCGTTTTAGCTATCTTTATTTTTTCTTTAAAAATTTCTATTGTGTTTTCTCCCATATCCAATGCTTCTTTTCCTTCAAACGGAAATATGATTTTACTCATATTCTTTACCTTCACACTTCCTTTCTTAATTTCATGAGCCACTAAATTTCCCAATAGCACCCAATCTGCACACTCTGAAAATTTATCTACCACCTTTGTCTTATCCTCTATCTTTTTACCACCTATTAAGACAACCAAAGGTCTCTTTGGTTTTCTTAATATCTTTGACAAATTTTTTATTTCAGAAATTAAATTTGGACCCGCATACGAAGGGAGGAATTTTGTAATTGTAGTAATTGATGCTTGTGCTCTATGGGAAACAGAAAAAGCATCGTTAATAAATAAATCTCCCATCTGCGACAAACTTTTAGCAAAATCTTCCTCGTTTTCTATTTCACCCTTATAAAATCTAATATTCTCCAACATTAAAACAGAGCCATTTTTCATCTTTTGAATCTCTTTTGTCGCTTCTTCTAACATAAAAGGTCCCAAAATCTCTTTCTTTAATAATTTTTTTAAGTGATTTTTTATTGGCAAAAGAGAAAACTCCTTTTTAAAACTTCCTTCTGGTCTTCCCAAGTGAGAAATTAAAATAATTTTGGACTTTTTTTTCAACAATTGCTTAATGACTGGTATTTCCTTTTTTATTCGAAAATCATCCAAAATTTTATCTTTTTCGATAGGAACGTTAAAATCTACTCTTAACAAAATCCTTTTTGATTTAAGTTTTAGGCGACTTATTGTTTTCATTTTCTTTATTTTCGTGCAATGCCTCTTTTAATATCTTTTTAAGAGAATCAATATCGGCCTCTTTTTTTTCTTTGGGTTTTTCAAAAATTGGTTTTAGGGAACGTAAAGAAATGGTTTTTTCTTGAGCCTTTCGAGACAAGCACGACCTACAATAAATCTCCTTCGAGGGGTCTGGCACAAAAGGTACCTTAATTGGTTTGGAACACATAGAACAGGTGGCTGAATAAAGAGTTGGCTTTGAGGGAGTTAGTGGTTGAGCTGAAACTTCTTTCTCCAACCACCTTTTTATGTCTTCTTCAACTATCGTAAAGTGAACTCCATATTTTTCTCTCGACATTTGAATTATCATATTTTTGTAAGACTCTTTTGGTTTTTGAGCCAATGGTAATGTTGTAGCAGAAAATGGATTACTTGTTATACCATTTATCATTAATTTTATACATATATTATACTTTGGAAGATTAACCAAATCTTCTACGGTAAATTCTGGTTTAAATTCTTCTATTAAAAATTCGGCATCCTCTGCACCAACACGAAAAAGTATGATGGTGCCCACATTTCCAAAAACAGCCTCTCTCACCCTCGTAGTTTTACCCAAAGGAGTCATCTCGTCCAATTGGGCTAGATATTGATGAGCCAAAACCAAAGACAATCTATATTTTCTTGCTTCAGATAAGATACTCACAAATGCTTCTGTCGCAAAATTTTGAAACTCATCAACATAAAGAAAAAAGTCTTCTCTTTTCTCCTCTGGAATATCCACCCTGGACATTGCCGCTAATTGCAACTTGGTAATTAAAAGGGCTCCCAACAATTTTGAATTATCTTCTCCTAATCTTCCCTTAGACAAATTCGCTATTAAAATTTTTCTCTTGTCCATTATCTCTCTCATATTAATTTTTGTTTTTGTCTGCCCAACAATATTTCTGATTAAAGAATTAGTCACAAACTGTCCCACCTTGTTTTGAATAGCAGCCGTAGCCTCTATTTCGTAAGATTGAGTGTATCTTGCAAATTCATTTAACCAAAATGATTTCACAACAGGATCTTTAACATTTTCAACAACCTTCCTTCGATATTCTCCATCAGCTAGCATTCGATGAATACCCAATAGCGTTGCGTTGGGATATTCTAAAAGAGCTAAAATCGTATTGTTTAAGATATATTCCATCCTTGCTGACCAAACATCAGGCCAAATTTTTTTAAACACGCTCATTAAACCAGCAGCCACTAAGTGTCTATTCGTTGGATTTGTCTCTTCCATAATGTTAAAAGCTATAGGAAATTCCCAATCTGAAGGATCAAAATAGATAACATCGTTTATTCTATGGCGTGGTATATAGTGTAATAAATCTTCTGCCACCTCACCGTGAGGGTCCACAAAGGCTAACCCTCTGCCTGCCAAAATATCTTGGATTGCCATATTTTCCAATAAAATACTTTTCCCCATTCCAGTTTTCCCAACAATATACATATGACGCCTTCTATCGTCTAATTTTATACCAAAATCTTTCATCTGAGATCTAAAGGTTGTTTTTCCTATAATTGTAATATCGTTATTGATAACCATGGCAAAATCATCAAGTTCTTAATTACTCACCTGGAATAATAGGAGGAGACAAAAATCTCTCTGGTACTTCTTCTTTTAAAGGTGGGGAAGCAATTTTTTTTGTTTCAACCCTCGAGATTATTGGAAGACGCACCTTAACTGGTGGATGAAATATAGTTGCCAATTCTTCAATATTTAAAACACAAACTGACCTTTTGCCAGGAGGAATTCTATAACCAAAAAAGGTTAAAAATTTAATAAGGGGAGGCGGTTTACCTTCAAGATTCCAAGGAAAATATGATGGCAATCTTTCAATAGCTTCCCTTAATCTCTGTCTTTGTCTTAAATACAACCTCCTTTCTTTAAACCAATAATGGATTCTCATTCTTGTACCTCCAAAGTAAGTAAAGTAATTTAAATGAGAAGTGCTAAATTGTCCAAGAATATACGATCTTATCAATCTATGGGCACCAGGGGTATATGGTTTATCTTTTCTATAAATCCACAATCCCCTTATCCAACATTCAAAAGCAGGCTTTTTCATCTTATTTTCAATAGCAGTTACAATTTCTTTTTCAAGAGGCGTCAATCTTAATTCGGGAGCAACCAATTCTAATGGGGATTCTTTTTTTTCTTTTGTGGCCTCACTTTTTGGCACAGAAGCAGGATTCAAAAAATCAAGTAATTCTTTAATAATTGACACAGGATTGATTACATCAAACAACTCTTCAACAATAGACTTTCTACCTTTAGATGGCTTCCTTTTTGTTATCTTGTTAATTTCTTCCCTTCCCTTTTCTTGCCATGGAAAGGATGATTCAACAATGGGATTGCACACGATTTGAAGCCATATTTGCTCTGTTGGCTTTAGGGTAGAGAAAACTTCCAACAGCGTATCTAGGGGATCGATTCTCTTTTCCTCAGCAACTCTTTTTTCTTCCTCTGGTTTTTCAAAAAACATTGTATAGGTTTTAATGGGGTAATGATCATCTTTTGCTAAGGTATAATCTTCTCCTCTTACATCCCATTTTTTATTTGGAATGTTAGTTGGAATGTTTTTCACATAATCTTCTACTTCTCTAATTTCTATATCGGGAAACTGAGAATAAAAACTTGCTAAGGTAGCTTCTTTAAAAAAATCTGGAATCCTGATATAAAAATGAACCATTCCTTTTATAAAGCATATCTCTAAAGAAAACCAACCTCCAGCACCTAGTGGCAAATAACCTAAACACCATCTCTCTCTCCAATTGGGTACATCTATTATACCCCACATAGAAGACAAAACCGCCTCCATTGCAGAAAATGGTTTTAAATTTTCTTTTGTGGGAATGATTTCCAATAAAATCCATCTAAAAGCTTTTTTATAATACACCTCCCACCTAATCCACCAAAAATAAAAGAACCTTGCAAGCAAAAAAGAAAAGAAAGGATAAGGAATCCACCACCAATTTTTAATGAGTTTCCACAAAATTGCCAAAATCTCCATATTAAAATTGTATCAGATTTGAGAAGAAACGAGAAAGAAAAGGAAAAAATTTTAAAATGATAGTTGCCAACACAAAACTAAAAAAACCACCCAATAAAAACAAAAAGGTGTGAAAAGTGCTTACCCAAAACCCAATAATGAATCTTAATTCAGGATGTGATTCTTGCGACCAGTAAGTACCAAGAAAAAATAAAACTACAAAATAAACAGAAATGCCAAACAGAAATATCTTCATTGATAACTCAAGTGGTAAAAAGAGAAATAAAAAAAAGGAAATAAAAGCGGTATAACGGAACGTGTTAACTTCGAGGAGGTCAAGCTTCATTAAATTTGCGCAGTTTTAATTCTATATTTTCCGTCATTCTCTCTTTTAAAATATTTAGCCAAATTAATCAAAACAGTGCTTTCTTTAACAAATCTTTGTTTTTTAATTTTTTCAAAAATCTCTTCTTTGGTAAGAGGTCCCTCCTCTTGTAAAAATTTAAAAATCACATCTTTTACGTCGCCAGGGAAATAACCCCATTCTCTTAAAGCATAAATACCCCTACCTACCAACACGAACCTCTGGTCTTTAATAAGTTCATTGTGCAAACTTTTCACATTTACTCTCTCAATGAATTTAGCAATTTCTGTAAAATGCAAGGGTTTCTTTAACTCTTGAAACACCAAATAAGCTTTGTCGCTTATCCTTTTGGGATTAATTTCAGGCCACTCTCGCAAACCGTATAATTCTCTTTTGTTTTTGCCAATCAACCTTGAAATTTCCAAAACCTCACAAAGGTTATTCTCTTTTACCTTAAATTTCACAGAAAGCTCTTTGACGCTCATTAATTTTCTTTCTCTTTTAAAAAAATTCACAATATTTAAGAGAAGACTCTTTACTGATTCCCAAGCTTTTTTATTTGTGGTCCAAAGAGAGTAAAAATTTTCGTCTTCATTAATCCTAAAAAATCTACCATCAATGCTCAAAAGGAATAATAATTCATGAACCTGAGATTTTCCCAAATCCTTTAATATCTTTTCTTCTTTTACAACATCATTAAACTTTTTAAAATAACTAAAAAAAACGTCGAATATTTTTTTATGTTTTGATAGAGACTTTTCTTTAATTTTATTTATAGCTCTTTTTTCAATCTGCCTAATTCTTTCTCTTGTGACTCCAAAATCGTCGCCTATGGCTTGTAATGTCTCAACGTTTTTCCCTTCTAGGCCAAACCTTCTTTTAATTACCTGCTTTTCTCTATCGCTTAGGTGAGAAATTAAATCTTTGCAAACTGATTTATAATCTAATGTTAACATTCTTTTATTCTATTCAATTTTTAAATATTTTGTCAATGCTCTCTTTTAATTATTTTTTTTAAAAATAGAGGTAAAAGTACCCAATAAAGGTAGGGCCAAAAAGATGGAAGAATAAAGACCAAAAATAATACCCGACATTAAAATTAAGGCAAATTCCTTTAACTCGTCAACAAAAAAGAAAATGGTGATTAAGGGAAAAAGCGTTGTTAAAGAAGTATTTATTTGACGAGAAAGGGTTTGAGAAATGGCTTCATCAATGGCTTGGTTTAATGATTTTTCTGGAAAATTATTCATCACATCTCTAAATCTATCGTAGACAACGACAGTGTTATTTATTGAATAACCGACGATGATTAAAAAAGCAATTATCACAGGAATAGAAATTTGAATTTTTAAAATACTTGCCACACCCAGAGATAACATCACATCGTGAAAAAGAGTGAAAAGGACGATAAGAGAACAGATAAAAATGGGTACTATTTTTGAAAGGCTGGAAAAAGCAAACATAACATAAAAAGAAATTAAAAAAACAGAAAGGAGAATAATCATCGTTGATTTTTCCCTCAATTCATTACTAATGGTAGGACCTACCATTTCAAACTGAAGTTCATTTAAGGATCCAAATAACGTTAAAGAATCTATAATCTTTTTATAATCTTTCACAGACATTTCCTTAAATCTCAAAATAAATTCCCTCTCTCCCGCTTTTTGAACGATAATGCCCTCAAAACCCTCTGTTAACAATTTTTGATAAATATCTTTTGTTTCTGGTATATTTTCCAAAAACTCAACCTCTAACATACTACCTCCTTTCAGGTCAATGCCCAAATTTAATCCAAAAGAAAACAACAAAATAAAAACGAGTAAAATTAAAAAACTAGAAATTGTATAGTAAATTTTGCGATATTTGAAAAATGAAATTACCATAATACTTTAATTTTTTCCAATGGTGTGCCAAAAAACATTCTGACAAAATTAGATGTTACAAAAATCGCAGTAAACATTGAAAGAAAAATACCAAGAATCAAACTTATAGAAAAACCTCTCACAAAACTAGTTCCTAAAAACAATAAAATTAAGCAAACCAAGGTTGTAGTAAAATTCCCATCTCTAATCGCCAGCCATGCTTTTTTAATTCCTTTTTCCAGAGCTTCAATTTTACTTTTTCCCCTTTTTAATTCCTCTCTAAACCTTGAAAATATTAAAATGTTGGCGTCCACTGCCATACCCAAAGAAAGTAAAAACGCGCCAATAGATGAGAGAGAAAAAGTAAAAGAAAAGAGCTTTATTAACGAAAGAAAAAAAATAAAATATAAAATGAGAGAAAAAGAAGCCAATAAACCTGGCAATCTATAATATAAGGTCATGAATAAAAAAATTGCCAAAAAACCAAACATACCAGCTTCAATAGCTTTTTGAAGAGAGATTTCCCCCAACGTAGGACCAACACTCTTTTGAGAAATGAGTTGAATAGGAGCTGGTAAGGCGCCAGCGTTGAGGTTTCTCGCTAACTCTTTTGCTTCTTGTAAGGTAAAATTTCCAGTAATTTGGGCTTTACCCCCACTAATTTTTTCCCTAACAACGGGAGAAGATACCATATTGTTATCTATAAAAATGGCTATCATTTTTCCTATATTCTCTTTTGTTAAGTTTTCAAATATTTTTGCGCCTTCCTCGTCAAATTCCAGCAAAACAACTACCTCCGAGGTCATTGGGTCTAAACCAACCTCTGCTCCCTTTAAATATCTTCCTGTCAATGGCGTTTTTTCAAATAATTTCAATAATTCTTCGCTTGAAATCTCGCCTTCTTTATCTTTTAATAACTGGGAAACATTTTCTGTTTCTTTTCTAAACTCCAAATATGGAGTTTTACCAATCTCCTCAACTGCCTTTTCAACCTCTACGACACCTGGTAATTCAACAATTATTCTTTCTTTTTGAATTTGAATTACAGGTTCCCTTGCTCCAAAAAGGTTTACTCTTTTTTCTAAAATATCTTTTAAACCTTCCATCACCTCTTTTTTTTCTTTTTCTTCAATTTGAGAAAGATCCACTTGATAAACCAAATGAATCCCTCCCGTTAAGTCCAAGCCAAATTTAAAGTCCTTTGTAGGAAAATGTGGTATTTTCAAAATTTGAGGAAATGAAAAATTAAACGCCAAAAACCCCAAAAAAAGAACTATTAAATTAAAAAAATAGATTTTTGATTTTGAGATTTTAGTATCCATACTTTGGCCAACAGCACTTTTTATATTTTTTTCCAGAACCGCAAGGACAAGGATCGTTTCTGCCTATTTTTTGTGAAAAAACCTGAGTTTGCGGTTTCTTTTCCTTTTTTTCCTCCACTCTTGCGCTCATTAATATCTTAGCAAAATTAGCGTTCACGTTTTCAAAAAAATTATCAAACAATCTTTTGGCTTCCTTTTTGTACTCCAAAATAGGTTCTTTCTGACCATAGGCTCTCAAAGAAACAATGTCTTTCAAATATTCAATATTTTCTAAGTGATGTATCCAAAAATTATCCAGCGTTCTCAAATAAAGAAATTTTGCAATATCTAAAAAGGTTTCTTTCCCAATCTCTTTTTCTTTATTCTCAAAATCCTCCTTTTTGAAACCGAATTTTTGAACAATCTCTTCCCATTTCTCTCGCAATCTCGTTGGCTCTGAAATCAATATTTCTCTTCTTTCTTTATAAAATTTCTCTCTGTGTAAATTGAGCACCTCATCATATTCTAAAAGATGTTTCCTTAAATCAAAGTTGAAACCCTCAACGCGAGATTGAGCATCGTCAATTAATTTTGAAACAATCTTTGATTCAATGGGATGGTATTCTGGAATCTTTAAAGTATCCATTAACGCTTTTATTCTTTCTCCCCCAAAAATTCTAATAAGTTCATCTTCCAAAGAAATAAAAAACTGAGAGGCGCCAGGGTCTCCTTGCCGTCCACTTCTACCTCTTAATTGATTATCTATCCTTCTTGATTCGTGCCTTTCAGTTCCTATAACAAATAAACCTCCAATTTTTTTAATCTTTTCATACTCTGCTTTATCTTGAGGATTACCTCCCAAGATAATATCCACTCCTCTTCCTGCCATATTGGTAGCAACGGTCACTGCGCCAAATTTTCCAGCTTGAGCTATAATATGAGCTTCCTTTTCGTGGTGTTTAGCGTTCAAAACTTGATGTTTAATTCCCTCTCTTTGTAAAAGTCTTGAAATGTGTTCATTTTTTTCAATGGACCTCGTACCAATTAAAACAGGTTGTCCTAAAGAATGTCTTTTTTTCACTTCCTCAACGATTGCTTTAAATTTAGCTTTCTCTGTTTTGAAAATTTTATCTGGCAAATCAACCCTAATCATTGGTTTGTTGGTAGGTATTACTACTGTTTCTAAACCGTATACCTCTAAAAACTCCTCAGCAGAGGTTTGCGCAGTCCCTGTCATCCCAGCCAATTTTTTATACTTTCTGAAATAGTTTTGAAAGGTAATTGAAGCTAGGGTCAATGTTTCTCCTTTAACCCTCACTTGAAAATGACCTCTAATATGCTCTTTTGCCTCAACTGCTTGGTGCAACCCAGCCGACCATCTTCTTCCTGGCAACAACCTTCCTGTAAATTCATCAACAATTATTATTTCTCCATTTTTAACTACATAATCTTTATCCAAAATAAAAAATTCTTTTGCTTTAATTGCGTTTTCTAATCTATGAATTGTCCTAAAATCACCTTCTGCCCAGGGATCTCTTTTTAACATTGAAATTACTTTCTTTTCTCCTTCTTCTTTCCATTTAAAAAACCTCTCTTTTTCGTTCACCTCATAATCTTTATTTCTTTCTAATCTCTCAGCGAAGCGAGCAAAAAAATAATATTCCTCTTCTGTTTCACGAGCTGGGGAAGAGATAATTAAGGGAGTTCTGGCTTCATCTATCAAAATTGAATCCACCTCATCCACAATGGCAAAATGGTGTCCTCTTTGGACAATATCTTCAACGCTATATACCAAGTTGTCTCTTAAATAATCAAAACCAAATTCATTGTTTGTGCCGTAGGTAATATCTGCCAAATAGGCTTCTTTCCTTGTACAAGGTCTTAAAAAATCCTCGACAACATAAAAAGAGCCCAATTCGTCTCTCAATTTATCCTTTTCTTCTGGCGGTTTTTTATATTCTGGGTCGTATAAAAAAGATTGTTCGTGATTTAAGCAACCAACTGAAAGTCCCAACAAATGATAAATTTGTCCCATCCAAACTGTATCTCTTCTGGCTAAATAATCGTTAACTGTCACCAAATGACATCCTTTTCCTTCCAAAGCATTCAAATAAAGAGGCATTGTCGCAGTCAATGTTTTTCCCTCTCCGGTTTTCATTTCGGCAATTTTTCCTTCGTGCAACGCAATCGCTCCCATTATCTGGACATCAAAATGACGCTGTCCCAACGTTCTCTTTGAAGCCTCTCTCACTAAAGCAAAAGCCTCTGGCAAAATGTCGTCTAACCTTTCTCCCTTTTTTAATCTTTCCTTGAACTCAAAAGTTTTTTCCTTTAATTTTTCATCAGGAATTTTTTCAAATTCTTTCTCTAAGGAATTAATTTTTTCAACAATCGGCTTTATTCTTTTGATATACCTATCTTTGAGGTTGCTTAGAATTTTAGGAAAAAGTGGCATATCTATAAATTTTAATTATACAAGAACTCACGAGTATTTGAAAATTATTAAAAAAATGAATTTATCTCAAAGGAAATAAAATTTTTCTCGTGATCTTAAAAGAAAAAAATAGGGGGGTAAACCTATCCAAATTATACGAGATACTTCATTTTATTTGTCAGTTGATTCTCAATACTTAAATTTTTGACACCGTGGGCGTCTAAGTTAATACTATTATTTATCTCTATCGTAATGGTTTCACAGTTTGTTATTTCCATCATCCTAATATCAACTAACTTACGTGTATGGCTCTGTTGCAAAATAATATCGCTAGATTCTTTTAATTTTGCCTCTAGTATAGTTACATCACCTAATCTTATCTGTAAACCGTTACACCGCTCTACTTCTAAAGAACTAATGAAGCATTTACTGAAAAATAAAGGACCGCTTGAAGAATAAACTCTAATTTTTGTTATTCTACTATCGTCAAAACACAATTGAGATATTGTACTGTTGCCTACACTCACCTCATAACGACCATTTCTGTAGGTCTTTACTAATTTGGTTTCG
>Ga0197143_1000918_pt1 | contig 27088 bp, 24 predicted proteins | sample GBS70_MetaG_FD_148603 | JGI IMG/M metagenome (GOLD analysis project Ga0197143, IMG submission 148603) | Sediment microbial communities from Great Boiling Springs, Gerlach, Nevada, United States - GBS 70_MetaG | ecosystem: Environmental > Aquatic > Thermal springs > Hot (42-90C) > Sediment... | reverse complement strand
GCTGAAAAAATCATTGATGGCGGAGTTGTTTAAGTATGGAGGACCGAGTTTCAGGAAGGGAAGAAAATTAAAGAAAACCGAAATCGGAGAGATTCCAGAGGATTGGGAGGTGGTGAGGTTGGGGGATATATTTAAAATTGTAGCAGGCGGAGACATTTCAAAAATTAATTTTTCTCCAATAAAGACTGAAAAATTTATTTATCCTATATATTCTAACGCTATAGAAAATAAAGGTCTTTATGGATTTTCTGATTCTTATCAGTATGAAGAAGGTTGTATAACGGTAGCTGCAAGGGGAACAATTGGATTTGCAATTCCAAGATTTGAAAAATTTAATGCAATAATAAGATTGCTTGTGCTTATTCCTAAAGTAAATTTGAATATAATTTATGCCTCGGAATTTATAAACGTGAAAATCAGAGTGACTTTGGAAGGTACAAGTATTCCTCAATTAACGGTGCCCAAATTTTCCCGTTTTCAATTTCTCATCCCCCCTCTTCCCGAACAGCAAGAGATTGCAGAAATCCTTCAGACCATTGACCAGAAAATTGAGATTGAAATGAAGAAAAAAGCGCTTTATGAAGAACTTTTTAAGACGATGTTGAGTCAAATTATGAAACAGGAAATTGAGGTGGAAAAAATTGAGGTGTAGAACCGCAAAATCAAAGGAATTAAAAGAAGGGCATTTCCGCTGGAGAAAACCCTTTGGTAGTCCCATGATAGAAAATTGTCCGGATAATTTTATAATTAAACAATGTGCCCAATGCAGTTAGAAAAAAAACTGGTTGAAGAGTGGATTATTGAGCGCCTTCAAAAGAAGGGATGGAGATATGTTAAGGCGAGTGATTTAAATAGAAGAGGCGTTGATGAGCCATTACTTGTTGAGGATTTAAAAAGAAAAATTTTAGAGCTCAATAAAGATGTCCTTCTTACTGAGGAGGATTTGAAAAATGTAATTAATAAACTTCAGGGCGCTTCTATGGACCAGAACGGTCACAAGGAAATTCTAAGATATTTTAAATACGGGGTTCCAATAAAAACCGAGAAAGAAAAGATTGTAAAATACATTCAGCTTTTTGACTATAAAAATTTAGAAAGGAACCAATTTGTTTTTACAAACCAGGTTGAATTTATCGGGAAAGATAGAATCAGGCTGGATTTGTTGCTTTTTGTTAACGGGATTCCGCTGGTAAATATAGAATGTAAAAATCCCTACACCAGCAAAACAAATTATTACGATGCTTACAGGCAGATAAAGAGATATGAAAGGACTGTTCCGTCGCTTTACAAATATGTCCAGATCGGGATTGGATTTGCTGAAAGGGTTAAATACTTTCCCATTGTCCCGTGGCTTGAGGATGTAAAGCAGGAAATCTGGCGGGAGAATGAATGCAAAGAAGACGAGGCTATTTTTGAGATGCTAAAGCCCGCTGTCCTTCTGGACATTATAAAAAACTTTGTTTTTGTCCGTGAATTCAGAGGAGAGATGACCAAGGTTATTGGTAGATATATGCAGTATCGGGCTGCTAACAAAATCTATCAACGAGTAATGGAGAATTTGGCGGGAAAAACAGAGAAAAACAAAGGGCTTATCTGGCACTGGCAGGGTTCGGGTAAAACTTTAACGATGATTTTTTCAGCCCATAAACTATATTTTGAACTCGGGAAGCCCACCATATTTTTCATTGTTGACAGAAGAGACCTTGAAAGGCAGTTTAATGACGAGTTAAGTTCTCTGGATTTAAACTTTGGTTTCGAAAAAATTGAAAGCATTGAACACTTGAAAGAGGTTTTGAACTACGAGGATTGCAGAGGAAAAAGAGGGGTCTTTTTAACATTGATTCATAAATTCAATCTTAAAGAAAGTTTTTTCCTGGATGAGGTGCAAAGGGTTGAAGAAATCAGGAATAGAAAAGATGTGATTTGTTTCCTGGACGAGGTTCATAGAAACCAGTATGGGATTTTGGCTTTGAAGATGAAGAATGCTCTGGCAAATGCCTTCTTTTTCGGTTTTACAGGAACTCCTATTTCTTACAGAGACCGTAATACCTATAAAGAATTCGGTTATATAAGGGAAGGTGACCCTGAACTTTATTTAGACAGGTATTTTATGGATGAAGCAGAAAGGGATGGTTTTGTTGTCCCCATAATGTATGAGATGAGAAAGGAAGAGGTCAGTTTGAAAGATGAAGAATTGGAATGGTATTTAGAAAAAGTGGATGTGGATGACATCACCGATGAGATGGAACTAAGAGATATAAAGGAGGCGGTAAAAAGAAAAATAAATAAGATAACTGTTTTTCTGGAAAATAGAAAAAATATTGATGATATCTGCCAGGACATTGCAAAACACTTCAGGGAGAATTTTGATGGAAAATTTAAAGGGTTAATTGTTACAGGTAGTAGAAAAGCATGTGTCAGGTTTAAAGACATTCTGGATAGGTATCTGGATTCAACATACAGTGAAGTGGTTATGACCTTTGATAAAGAGGAAGAGGAGATAAATGAGTATAAAGAAAGGTTAAGTAAAAGGTTTGAAAAGAATGACCCCGAGGAGATTGTTAAGGAAATAATCGAAAAGTTTAGAAAAGAAGAGTATCCCAAACTTTTAATTGTAACTGACATGCTCATCACCGGTTTTGACGAACCTCAACTTGCAGTTCTTTACCTTTATAAGGTCTTAAAGAACCACAGGCTGTTGCAGACAATGGCAAGGGTTAATCGTCCCTATGAGCAAAAGCCAGCAGGTTTATTAGTTGATTATGTGGGGATTTTTAAATACATAAGTAAGGCATTTAAGGCTTATTCCACTGAAGACGCAGAATTGATTAGGCAGAAAATCATGGATAAAGAAGAGGCATGGAGGAAGTTCAATAAAATTTTGAAAGAATTGGAAAATGTTTTTGAAGATAAAAGTCTGATTGGTAATTTTGATGAGAAGGAAGGTTTTGATAAAGCAATAGAGGTTATAAAAAACAAAGAGGATGAATTTACATCGTTGTATAAAGAACTGAGAAAGATGTTTGAGTTTTTAAGGTCAGAGGAAAGAATGATAGAAGTTTTGACAAAATATAAATGGTTTTCTGCTTTGTATGAGCGTTACAAGAAACTTTTAAGACCCGATATAAATGAAATAAAGTTAGAAAAATACTTTAAAAGAACCATAGAGGTTATCCATGAGGTAATAGACCCGACAGGGTTAAAGAGGGTTGAGCCGAAAGCAATTGATTTAGGATATATAAAACAACTCAAAGGTTCGGATTTGACGCCCAATCAAAAATACATTGGAATTTTGACGGCGTTGAAATATATTTGCATATTGAGTGAGAAAAATCCGATTTATAAAAGTATAGCTGACAAAGTAAGGGAACTGGTCAAGAAATGGCAGGAGGAGGGAGTTAACATTTTAGAGTTAAGCCCGTTCATTGATGAACTCGTAAATCATATTAATGAGAAAGAAGAAGAGAAAAAAAAGACAAACCTCAATGATTTAGAGTTTGGAGTGAAGGTAATTTTAGAGAGCATAGTGAAAGTAGAACAGGAGGAGTTAGAAGATTTAGCAAGAAGAATTTATGCAGAAATAAAAGATACCCTCTATCCCGGCTGGAGTCAGAATCCAGCCACCTCAAAAATCGTTGAAAGAAGGATAAGGGAATTTCTCTCAGAAATAAAACCAAGATATAAAATTCCCTACGAGGATTTTGAAAGACTTCATAATGAGATTTATGGATTTGTTTCAGGATATGAACCTGAAAGATAAATATAATTTGTATTATAGAAAGGTTAAGCATCCAAGAATAGAAGTTTACTGGGATGTTATTAAAATAATAGTCCCTGAAAATTATTCATGGGATATGTGGAGTTTTATCCATAGATACGACAACTGGATAGAGGAAAAACTCAAGCGTTTAAAAGAGATTGAAGTCCTTTCAGAGAATTTGATTTTATATAACCATGAAAATCTAAAAGAAATGGTTGAAAATTGTATTGAGAAATACGGAAAAATTTTAAGGGTAAAGCCTGAAAAAATATCTTTCAGAAAGATGAAGAACAGGTGGGGAAGTTGTAAATTCAGTGAGAGACGGTTGATTTTTAACAAAAATTTGAAGTTCTTGCCCGAGGAGTTGATAAGTTATGTAGTGTTACACGAGATGTGCCATTTAATAGTAAAGAATCATGGAAAAGAGTTCTGGAATCTGGTTGCAAGGCTGGAGGATGAGTATAAAGAGAGGGAAAAATTTTTAATGTGTTATAGATTTAAATTAAATCAATCCCAAAAGGGGTCATAAAAGCATCATAAAGATATCTTTGGGGTCAGGTTTTGAATTTTAGAGAATTTTGTGGACGCTCTCCTCCCTGTATCCCTCTCTGTTTCTTCTGGACATCTTTCCCCTTCCCCTTAGATGAAGGGTAGGGTGGGGAGCCTGTCTCAGTCCTTTTATGTAAATGAAATATCCTTTGCCTGCGCCTTAAAGAAAACAGCCGCAACCAAGAGGATGAAGTGGTGAAGTTTCAGAGTTTTAATATATAAGAATACATCCTATAACGAAAAGAAAGATGGAATAGAAGACCTTGAGTTTTTCTTTGTTCAAAAGATAAACCCATTTTGCTCCGAGTCTTGCTCCTATTATGCTTGTTATAGCCATAGGAATCACAGCGTGAATACTTATTAAATCCTGCCCCTTTGAGAATTCAAACCATAAATACTGAGAAAGCCCAAAAAAAGAAACAAAAGGAATCATCCCGCTTGAATAGCCTATTAGGTCCGTTAAGGGATAGTTGGTGAAAAACCTCGTCAGAGGGACGAAGACAATACCTCCGCCTATTCCAAAGGTTGCTGAGAGGATTCCAGCAATAAATGCAAAAATACCCATCATAAACGGTTTTATTTTCTGCTGCCCGTTTTCTTTTTCGCTATAGAACAATATGTAAAAACCAGCAAGAATTTCAAGAACACCAAGGGCTTTCTGGAGATATATAGATTGGATAGAAATGGTGATGTGAGCCCCAGGAATGGCTCCAATTCCACCGGCGAGACCTATTATGAAAATGTTTTTGAGAAGGAGATTCTTGTTTGTTTTAAAATGCGTGTAAGCAGAGGAGAGAGAGGCTATGAATATAACAGCGAGAGAACTGGCAATACTTTTTTTAATGGGGTCTCCTGCTTCATGAAAGAAATAAAATATGGCAAGGAGAAATGGGACATTGATTATTCCCCCTCCAACGCCGAAAAATCCTGCAGCAGTTCCACTTATAAATCCTGTAAAAAGACACAGGAAGAGAAATAAAATCTTCATCCTTCCATTTTATCATTGAATAAATTTGTTTAAATAATTGTTTCTTTTTACCTCAGTTTCAAAGCTATATATATAGTTGCCCTTCCTCTTTTAACAAGGAACAGAAGGACCTTTTTCTGTAAAGCCTTTTCAATCTGACTTTTGAAGTCTTCCACATCACGAATATTCTTTCTGTTCACCTCAACGATGACATCACCCCTCTGGAAGCCAGCATCCTCCGCGGGTGAATTTGGAAGGACATCGGTAACTATAACTCCGTATGGTTCACTTATCCCAAGGGATTCTGCCATCTCTTTTGTAAGATTTTGAACCCTCAAACCTATTTTTTCTTCCTCTACAACTCCTTCTTCTTCTGTTTTCGGAATTACCTCACCTTCCTCCGGCATCTTTCCTATTTTCACCTTGAGTGTGACTGGTTTACCATCTCTCAATACCTTTACATCAACAACTTTCCCTACTTCAGTTGATGCTACCATCGTGGGTAATTCTCTGGAATTTTTGACTTCCTTTCCTTCAAAACTGATAATCACATCACCTCTTTTTATGCCAGCCTCCTCTGCTGGACTTCCTTTTATGACCTCTGAAACGAGAGCTCCTCTCGGTTCCTTCATTCCCAAACTTTCTGCTATATCCTCAGTTACCTCCTGAATATATACGCCAAGCCATCCCCTTATCACCTTTCCCTTCTTCAACTGCTCAAGGAGACTTTTCGCAAGGTTTATGGGAATTGCAAATCCTATTCCTATGTTCTGAGGAATTCCTGTGGGTGAATATATGATTGCGTTTATTCCAACGACTTCTCCTTTTATATTTATAAGGGGTCCCCCACTATTTCCCGGATTTATTGGAGCATCGGTCTGTATATAGGCATCATAGGGACCTGTTCCAAGAACTCTCTCCTTTGCACTCACGATTCCTGCTGTAACTGTGTGACCAAGTCCAAAGGGGTTTCCTATGGCAATTACCCACTCTCCAATTTCAAGCTCATCAGAATTACCCATTTTGATAATGGGGAAGGGACCTTTCGACTTTATCTTTATAAGAGCGATATCCGTTTTCTGATCTGTTCCTATTATTTCGGCATCAAATTCCTTTCCGCTTTCAAGACTAACCTTTATCTCACTCGCATAACTTACCACATGGTAATTTGTAAGAACATATCCTTCTTCATCAATTATGAACCCTGAACCAAGGCTCCTTTCCACATGTTCCCTTGGAATTCCTTCAAAAAACCTTCTGAAGAACTCCTCAAAAGGGTCTCCATACCATCTGAAAAAAGGAGAGGTTCGTCTTTTTACTACCTTCGTCGCTTTGATGTTCACTACAGCCGGTTTTACCTTTTTGACAATTTCAGCAAAGGAAGGCAGGGCAAGACACTCCTGAGATTTTGCCGGAGATGTTGAGAACTCGCTTTCTTTTTCTTCCCATTCTTTTTTTTCCAATTTTGAAAAAGTAAATTTATGTATATCTTCTGTCCGGGAGAATACCGTTCCTCCTGCAAACCCTATAAGAATAAGTATTACGCCAAAGACTACCTTTTTCATCTTTTCACCTCCTGAACTAATTACTGCTTTTTATTTCTTCCACATATCTAAGCTTCAAATCTCTTAAAATTTCTTTTATAAATTCTTCCTCATCATGAGAAAGATTTCCTCTGGTCTTTTCGGCAAGCATGTCTATTATGTCTATGTGATATCTCGCTATTTCAAGGTTTTTCAAAGGTTCTCCGGTTGATGGTTCTGGTATATGCCCGAGATTAATAAGAACAGTGGTAGCCAATGAAGCGATGAAGGTTTTGAAATCCACCGGTGGAAGCTGAAGAAAATCTGGTTCGTGGTTTTCCGTTTTTTTCTCCTCAATTTTTTTATTTTCTACTGTTTCTTTTACTTCTACAGATTTTTCCGTTTTTTTCTCCTGTTCCTCTTCTCTATCTTCTATTGAACCATCCTCTTTTATCCTGAATCTTCTCTTATCTACTATTTTTAACTCTTCTTTCTCGTCTTTTGGCATGTTTTTATTTTACCAATTTTAAATTTTTATTCAACTCTGCGCATTGCCTTACTTTCTTTTATCCTGAATTTGATTATTCTTCCTCTTGATTATGAAGGTGTAGTAGAAGTTTTTGGAAAAATGTTGAAGAACTGGAGAAAGGAAAATCTGCTATTTTTTCTTAAGTTTTTGAAGGGATTTCAGAATTGCGAGAAGGTGATTTATATCTTCTTTTGAACTCTCCCGGACTATCTCTGTAAAAACAGCAGAAATCTCTGGATACCGGGAAGAATGGATTAGCGATGAGTTCTTAAGAGGAAACAGGTCAATAATAGAAATCTCAAGAGCCTCTGCTATCTTCCAGAGAAAAATGAACGAAGGATTCAATTTTCCACATTCAAGCAGGCTTATTGTTTTCCAGTGATACCCTGTAAACTCTGCGAGAACTTCCTGAGACCATCCCTTCTCCTTTCTTAATTTCCTTATTCTCTCCCCGAGTTCCTTTAAAATTTTTTTGTCATCCATAAATAAAAGTTTATGAAAAGGGCTTCAAAAATGTATCCAAAAAATTTGGAGTTTTTAGCGTTTATACCCACTATATTTTCCATATCATAAATTGACTTCACCCCTCTTCGCTCTTCTCAATCCCCAATGTTAAAAGAAATATTTAGTTAATAAAATTATAAGGAATGCGATTTGGAATCCAGCTTGAGTATAAAAACTCCGAGAATTGGAAGTAATGAGATTATAAGGAATGTCGTTTTGAAAGAATAGAACTGTGAGAGATAACCAAATACTATGGGAGCAAGTAGTGTTCCTGCGTTGAATGCCCCAATATAAAACCCCGTAGCAGTATTTACCAGGTTTTGAGGGGTTCTGTTCAAAATTTCTCCGTTTATGGAGGGATAAGCAAGACCTTCTCCAAATCCGTAAATAATTGCCGATAACATAATCAGCGAAAACGAATCCATACGGGCAATGAGGATGAGGGAGATTGAAATTAGGAGGAATAAGCCAGATGTTTTTTTATGAAATCTAATTCTTTCTGAAAAGGCTCCTATAATGAGTCTCACAGTTATTGCTGTTAAGGTGTATAGTGTATAGAAAAAACCTATTTTTTCTATTCCTTTTTCTAAACTGTAAACAGGTAGAAAAAAGAAAGTCGTTGAAAATGCACAACCGAGTATGAAGGATAAAGATAAGAGATATTTTAAGGAGTTTAAAAATTTTGAGAGCTGAGTTTTTATTTTTTCATGCTGAATCTCATCTTCTACCAGAAAAAGAGAAGTTAAAAACGCTATTATTCCAGAAAGAGATGAAATCATGAAGATAAATTGGAAAGCATATTCTATAATTTTTTCTCCAAGCCATGGTCCTATCATGGTGGGAGAAAGGACTGCTATACCAAAATAACCCAAAAATTCACTTTTCCTTCCGGAAGGGGAGAAATCTCCGGCAAAGGAGGCACAGGAGACAAAGGAGAAGGAAAAGAATATTCCCTGAAGAATCCTCAGCAGTATAAAGAATTTCAAATTTAAGGAATTGATTGTAAGGTATAAAAGAGAAACTGCTGAAATTCCGAAAGTTCCTATCATTGCAATCCTCTTTCTTCCCAGTTTTTCTGCAATTATGCCGCTTAGAGGGATGAGTATAGCGCTTATAAATCCCGGAGCTCCCATTATGAGCCCTATTTCCCCTTTACTTCCTCCCAATTTATGAATAAACTTTGGAAGAAGTAAAAAGAAGCTCATTGATGTAAAGAAGAAAAAGGCAGTAAGAAAAGACAGGACGAAATTTTTGTGAATTTTCTTCATCCTCTTTTAAATATTAACATCGCATCTCCGTAAGAGAAGAGTCTGTATTTTTTTTCAATTGCAGTTTGATAGGCTTTCAATATTCTGTTTTTGCCAGCAAATGCTGAAACAAGGACAAGAAGCGTTGATTTTGGGAAGTGGAAGTTTGTAATCAAAGCATCAATCACAGAAAACTTAAAACCAGGTGTTATATATAATTCAGTAATTCCTTCAAAAGGCTTCAGAATCCCTCCTTTTCCTGCTGTTTCAAGAGCTCTCACAACAGTTGTTCCGCAGGCTATCACTCTCCCGCCATTTTTTTTCGTTTCAATAATTTTTCTAACAACCTCTTCCCCTACAATACAGTATTCTCCGTGCAATTTGTGTTTTCTTATGTCTTTTTCCTTTATTGGTTTGAATGTATCCCAGGACACATGGAGCGTAATTTCAGAAATTTCCACTCCTTGATTTCTTATTTCTCTCAGAAGTTCTTCTGAAAAATGGAGTCCGGCCGTTGGTGCTGCCACTGCTCCCTTTATTTTGGCAAAAACAGTCTGATATCTATTTTCATCCATATTTACAGGCTTTCTTTTTATATATGGTGGGAGAGGAATTTCACCTTCTTTTTCAAGAATTTCATCAATGGCGTTTCCTTCAATGATGATGGTCTTTGCAGGAGTAAAGCTGATAACCTTAAGGGTAAAGCCTGATGGGGTTTTTAATACATCCTCTTCTTTCAGCCTTCCCCTGAAAATTGCTTCCCATCTGTCTTTTTCTATCCTTTTTATAAAAAGAAGCTCCACCTTTCCCCCGGTATCCTTTGTGCCCCACAATCTCGCCTTTATCACCTCTGTGTTGTTTAATACAAGAATGTCTCCTTTTTTAAAAAATGCCACTATGTCGTGGAAAAAAAGATGAAGGATTTTCTCATCCGGAAGAAGAACGAGCAGTCTTGATTTTTCCCTTTTTTCTGACGGATAATTTGCTATGAGTTCTTTTGGGAATGAAAAAGAATATTCCTCTGTGCGAAACATCAGTATATCTTTAAAATGTCAACCCCTTTGTAATAGTGGAAAAGAATCTGTCTGTAATTATATCCCCTTTTTGCCATTTCATAGGCTCCCCACTGGCACATTCCCACGCCATGTCCCATTCCTTCTCCTTTAAAAATTATGGAATCTCCAGCATCTTTGACCTCAAAAAGGGTGCTTTTTATTGCGTTATATCCAGCAATTCTTCTTATATCTTCGCCGCTCATTATTCTTTTCCTGTTTCCATCTGAAAAAGAAATTCTTAATACCCTTCCGCTCGGGCTTCTTTTCAGGATTTTTACATCCTTTATGTCTAAAAGCCCAATTTTACTTGACAGTTTTTTCTTTGAAATGCTTAACTCCCACTTTCTTTTGTCTGAATGAAAACACCTGACAGATTGAAGATAGGGAATTTCCTTTCCCCATATATAAAAAGAGGATTCAGTTTGACCGGCACAATTAGAATGATAATAAGGCTCAATTAGTTCTCCCTTATATGTGAGCACCTCGCCTCTTGTTCCTTCTACAGCGAGGAGGACATTTAAAGATGCGCTATGAATTCCGTTATAAACCTGGTGAATATGGGTAGCCGTGAGGTCATAAAGAGCGTCCCTGTTCTTTCTCAAAAGGTTATAGGCGTATGTCCTCGCAGCCACTGCTTGCGCCTTTAATGCTTCTACAGACCAACCAGGAGGAACCTCTGAAGCCACTACCCCCTTAATGTAAGTTTCAATGTCTATGTCGTTTATAAGATAAAGAACCCCGTCCCTGAGAATCACCTCCATTTTTCCTGGATACAGCTTTCCGTCCACTTCTATACTTTTTTTGTCTTTTACAATAATGTAGGTCTTCAAAATGGGTTTTTGATTTATAAGTATTCCTGACTCGTTAAATGATATGTTGACTCTTCCGGAAAAAGCAGAGATAACTGGTAGGAAGGAAAACGGGTCTATCACTTCAAGTTTACTTCCATTTATTGTAATTGTCTGCGAGGCTTTCAGAAGAACTCTTATAAAAGGGGGAGTATTATCCGCATTTGCTGATAATGGAGCAAAGCCAAGGAGAAATAAGAAAAAAAATCTCTTCAAACCGAAATAAACTTTATAACGGGTCCCTTCGTAATTTTTAAGGTAGTCATGGATTCAAAAGGGACAACCTCACCGTCAACCGCATATCCGTCCTTTGTGGTGATGAGAACTTCGTTCGCTATTCCATTGTAGGACTTTGTTCCAGGAAGCCTGCCTGTAAGAAGTTGAAAAAGATTTTTTAATATTTCCTTGTTTTCCATTGAGTTTGCAAGGAAGTAGAATCCTTCCCCGGGGATTCCGTTTGAATTGTAAAAGGGACGAAACCACATTAAAGGGTTTGGAAGAATGGTGGCCAGGGAAATTAGAACTTCTTTATATGGATATTCATTCCCATCTATTATTATTTTTACAGGAATTCTTCTGAAATAATTGCTTTTTGGACCTTCTCCTCGCATTGTTGAAGCGATAAATTCTGCTATTGCAGAATAAACTACTCGCATTGTGCTTCTCATCCCCGGGGTTAATTCAAGATATCTTCTCGTAAGTTCAAAAGCTATCCCGTTTGTGAAGGTTATCCCATATATTGGAAATTTTAGCCTTTCATCTTCTATCTTTAAAACATTTGAGTAATGGATAAATGGTTCTTTTCCCTTTTCTATTACTTTCTTTATATACCTTCTTATAATCATTACAGGTCCTTCATCCATATTCATGTTCTTTGAAAGGACATTTGTAGCACCTCCCGGCACATGAAGAATCGCAGGTCTCCATTCGTCTCCAAACCTCAAAATTATTTCCGTCAGAACCTTTTGAACACTTCCATCCCCTCCGCATATAAGGAGATGTTCTACCCCTTTTGACGAGAATTCGTCAAGAGCGGGTTTTATCTCATTTACTTCATTTGTTATTTTCCAGAGAATTTTTCCAGATGTTTTTGCCATAAGTCTCCAAAGAAACCACCTCGCTCTTTTAATCCTTGTGGCTCTGGCGTTTACAATAATTCCCGTCTTCATTTTTTATAGTTTACAAAATGGAAAATAAAGAGTAAAGCAAAATTTGAATTCCTGTGTACGGATTTGAATTTTAAATAATTTTGATTTATTATTTAAAAAAACGGAGGAAAAAGGATGTCCGGGCACTCAAGATGGAGCACCATAAAGAGAAAGAAAAGCAAGGTTGATGCGCAAAGGGGGAAATTGTTTACCAAGCTTATAAGGGAATTAATGGTTGCAGCACGCTACGGCACAGACCCTGAAACGAATCCAAGATTGAGGCAGGCCATCATGGCAGCAAAGGCTGAGAATATGCCCAAGGAGAACATTGAAAGAGCAATAAAGAAGGGAAGTGGTGAAACAGGAGGAGAAGTTTACGAGGAATGCGTGTTTGAAGGATACGGTCCGGGAAGTGTAGCAGTTCTTGTCCATACCCTTACTGACAATAGAAAGAGGACATCACAGGAGATAAGGCACATATTTTCAAAGCATGGTGGAAAGATGGGAGAGGCAGGATGTGTTGGATGGATGTTTACAAGAAAAGGATATTTTGGTTTTTCTTCTCAAGAAGTGGAACCGGATAAGGTAATGGAAGTTGCTATTGAATTCGGAGCAGAAGATGTCAAGGAAGAAGGGGAGATAATAGAGGTTATTACGGAGCCACAGGATTTTGAAAAACTGAAGAAAGCATTTGAAGAGAGAAACATTAAATGGTCAACTGCTGAAATTACTATGGTTCCTCAGACAAGTGTCAAGCTTTCAGGTAAAGAAGCTGAACAGATGCTAAAACTTGTGGAAGCCTTAGAAGAACTTGACGATGTCCAGAAGGTTTACGCTAATTTTGACATTTCAACTGAAGAAATGGAGAAGATGGTTGGATAGAAAGAGAGTAATAGGCATAGACCCCGGCATCAGAAAAATTGGATATGCGGTAATAGAGGTAATGGGTAAGAAGTTAGAAGGGGTTGTTAGCGGCTCGCTGAACCTCCCTGCAGATTCAGAAAAACGAATATCGGTATTTTCAAAATTTTTTGAAGGACTTCTGAACACTTATAAGCCTTATGCTGTAGCAGTAGAAGATGTTTTTTCTTCAAGAAATCCGCAAGTTGCTTTTAAAATAGGAGAAGTTAAAGGGATATTAAAATTTTTATGTTTACTTAATAGGGTAAAAATTTTTGAATATCCCCCGGCAGAGATAAAAAAGAGGATAAGCGGAAATGGGCTTGCAAAAAAGGAACAGATGAGAAAGGCTTTAAAATTCTGGATCGGAGATATAAAGCTTCCGGACGCCCATTCCGCTGATGCCATTGCAGTCGCTATTCATTGTATAAAAACCTGCAAATATGATAGGGTTTCTTAAAGGAAAAGTAGTTTCCAAAACTCCGGAGACAGTCCTGATAGATGTAAATGGAATTGGCTTCTCCCTCTGGATAACCCTCAACACCTATTACACATTGAAAGAGGAAGATGAAGTTTTCATACATACTTACCAATATGTTACTGACGGTGAGATTTCACTTTATGGATTTATAAATGAAAATGAAAAAAGGGCTTTTGAGATGCTTTTGAAGGTTCAGGGAATAGGACCAAGGCTCGCGAGAAACATACTTTCAGGAATTCCTGCTGACGAATTAACAGATGCCATAGCAAAAAAAGATATGACCAGGCTTTTGAAGGCCCCTGGTGTAGGGAAGAAGCTTGCTGAGAAGATAATTTTCACACTGAAGGATTACTGGCAAGAAACTGTTAAAGCGGAACATGATGAAGTATGGAGTGGGATCCGTTCTTCTTTGACAAATTTAGGTTTCAAATCTCAGGAGGTGGAAGATACATTAAAAATTTTAAAAGAAAAATTTGAAAAAATTGACCTTGAGAATGGGGTAAGGGAGGCGCTGAGAATACTTGGTGGAAGAGTGAGGAAATGAAAGAGGATACCCCTTATAGAAGTTTAATTTCCACTCCCGATGAAGAAGAAAAGAATCTGGAATACAGCCTGAGACCGTCAAGGTTGAAGGATTACATTGGTCAGAAGGAACTGAAGGAAAACCTTTCAGTTTTTATAAAGGCTGCTAAGGAAAGGAATGAACCACTTTCTCACATTTTATTATGTGGTCCTCCCGGACTTGGTAAAACCACGCTTGCTCACATAATCTCAAACGAATTGGGAGTGAGGATATTTGTCACATCAGGTCCTGCTCTTGAAAGACCCGGAGACCTCGCGGGAATACTAACAAATCTTTCTTACGGAGACATCCTGTTTATAGATGAGATTCACAGACTGCATCGGTCAGTAGAAGAGTATCTCTATCCCGCTATGGAGGATTTTCACATAGACATTGTGACCGGAAAAGGAATTTCTGCTTCCACACTTAGAATTTCTATTCAGAGATTTACCCTTATAGGAGCAACGACAAGGATGGGACTTCTTACAGCTCCTTTGAGGAATCGTTTCGGTTTCGTGGGGAGGCTTGAATTTTATACAAAGGATGAGTTAAAAGAGATAGCAATGAGAACCGCTGAAATTTTGAAAGTTGAACTTACTGATGATGGAGCCGAGGAAATTGCAAAGAGGTCAAGGGGAACACCGAGAATCACAATTAGACTCTTAAAAATGCTCAGGGATTTTGCTCAGATAAAAGGTTCTCCTATAACAAAGGAACTCGCCGACGAATCACTTAAAAAACTTGGGGTAGATGAACTCGGACTTGAAAAAATGGACAGGGAACTCATCAGAGTGATAATAGAAAAATTTGATGGTGGACCCGTTGGGATTAAAACACTTTCAACTGCTATGCATGAAGATGAAGATACAATAGAAAATGTTATAGAGCCTTTTCTTATGATGCTCGGATTTATTCAAAGGACATCCAAGGGAAGAATAGCAACACCACTTGCTTATTCATATTTAGGATACAAAATGAAGAAGAGGCAGGAGTCCTTTTTCTAATGGAGGAGCAGGTAAGAATTCTTTATTACAGAATCCTTGTTGCTGTGAAGGCGAACCCATGGATTATATGGATAGGAATAGGGATAGGACTTCTTCTGCTCGCAGGAATTATAGCATGGACAATCAGAAAAAAGAAAAAAATCAAAATTTTTGAAGGAATTCAAAAAAATCCAAAAATTTTTGCAGAAACACTTTACCAAAAGAAGGATTACAAGAAAGCCCTCTCTATTTTTCTTGAGATAGGAAACTTTGAAATGGCTGCGGACTGCCTTGAAAAAATTGGTAAACTTCAGGATGCTGCCAGACTTTATGAGAAGGCTCAAAAATATGGAAAGGCTGCGGCGATTTATACAAAGTTAAAAAATCCATTGAAGGCAGCAGAATGCTATATAAAAGAAGGAAAGCTTAACACCGCTGCGGAAATCTACGAAAAGGAAAATGAAAAGGAGAGGGCTGCTTTGATATATAAAAAGGGTGGATATTACGAAAAAGCGGGGACATTATATGCAGAAATAGGAAAATTTAAGGAATCAGCAGAATGCTGGTTTGAAGCTTACAAGCGAGCAGAAGGACCTGTTGAGGGCAGGAAAAAAGAATACCTTCTTAATGCCGGGAATATGTTGATGAAGGCGGGAGAGATAAAAAAGGGTATAGAGATGTTCAGGATAGCAGGTGATTTAGAGATGGCTGGAAGGCGGGCAGAAGAGAAAGGGGAGTATTTGCTCGCCGGAGAGTGCTATGAAGAGGCAGGGTTTTTTGAATCCGCAGCAAGGGCATTCAAGAAAGCGGGTGATGAAAGGAGGAGCGTTTTGAATCTTGCGAGGTTTTACGAATCCCGGGGAGATTTTACAAAGGCTGGAGAACTCTATGAAAAAATCGGCAACTGGGCAGATGCTTCAAGCATGTTCTCAAGGGGAGGAGCTCTATTAAAGGCCGCGGAAGCATCTGAGAAGGGAGGTTTTTTCAGGGAGGCGGGAGAGATATATCTTTCCCTTGGAATGAAAGAGAAAGCTGGAGAGTGTTTTGAAAAAGCAGGTGAATATGAAAGAGCATTCTCTTTATACAAAGAAATACAAAATTATGACAGGCTTGCCTCCCTTCTGGTGAAGACAGAGCGGTTTATTGAAGCAGCGAATGTTTACTACAAGATGAAGCTTTATAATGAAGCAATTTCAACCCTTTCAAAAGTTTCCCCTTCTCACGGGGATTACAGAGAGGCAGTAATTTTGAAAGCGAAAATTTTTGAAGAGCAGGGAAAGCAGGAGGAAGCACTTAAAATAATTGAAGAATTTTTAAAAAATGAGGTAATTTCTGAAAAGACCGTTGATACATTTTATTATTATGCCACACTGGTTGAAAAAACAGGTGATGCGAAGAAGGCACTTACCATATATACAAAAATATTCGAACTCAATCCGTCTTTCAGGGATGTTTCTCAGAGAATAAAGGAGATTCAAAAGAAAACCCAAAAGGTCCCGGTTGCTCAAGAAGAAAGGTATGAAATTATTGAGGAAGTAGGAAGGGGTGGAATGGGGATAGTATATAAAGCGAGGGACAGGGTTCTTAACAGAGTGGTGGCTTACAAGGTGCTACCCATTACCATGAAGGATGATGAAAAAGCAATTGATAACTTCTACAAAGAAGCGAGAGCTGCAGCCGCACTTAATCATCCAAATATAGTAACAATACATGATTTTGGTGTTGATAAAGATGGGCAATACTTTATAACGATGGAGTTTATTGAAGGTGAGACTATAAAAGCAAAACTCAAAAAGTCGCAGAGGCTACCTGTTAAATTCACAATAGAGGTTGCAAAAGAAGTATGTAAGGGATTGCACTTTGCTCACACGAAAAACATACTTCACAGAGATATTAAAAGTGCAAATATTATGATTGCAAAAGGAGGATATGTAAAAATAATGGACTTCGGGCTGGCAAAAATACTGCATGATGCTATGAGCGCCCATACAGTTATAGGAGGAACCCCGCAATACATGTCTCCGGAACAGCTCCTGGGAGAACCTCTTGATGGCAGGGCAGATATTTACTCTCTCGGAATAACTATGTATGAAATGATTACGGGAAGAGTTCCTTTTACAAAGGGCGATGTAGGATACCACCATATTCACACTTCTCCTCCAAAACTTTCAGCAGTGCTTCCATCTGTTCCGATTGAAGTTGAAAGAATTGTAATGAAATGTATAGAAAAGAAAAGGGAAAACAGGTTCCAGAGCGCTGTGGAGTTATTTGAAGCGCTTAAGGCTTTAAAAATTTAAAGATGGAAGAGATAAAAAATTTAGTCTCCGAGATTGCGAAAAAGGCAAAAAGGGCAAGCCACATCCTCTCTTCAGCAGGAAGCACGGAGAAAAACTTTGCTTTAAAAAGAATTGCCGAGCTCTTAGAACAAAAAAGGGGGGAAATAAAGAAAGAGAATGAAAGGGATCTTAAAGAGGCTGAAGGGCTTTCTTCTTCAATGATTGATAGATTGATTCTCAATGATAAGAGGATAGACCAGATGATAGCAGGGATAAGAGATGTTATAGCGTTGAATGACCCTGTTGGGGAGGTAGTTAAAATGTGGAAGAGACCCAATGGGTTGATTATTGGTAAAATGAGAATTCCATTGGGAGTTATAGGAATTATATATGAGTCCCGTCCAAATGTTACAATTGATGCGGGAATTTTATGTATAAAATCAGGAAATGCTGTTATTCTAAGAGGCGGTTCTGAAGCAAAATTTTCAAATAGAATTCTTACAGAAATTATGCGAGAGGCTATAAAGGATTATATTCCAGAAGATTCGGTGCAGATCATTCCGACTCAGGAGAGAGAGGCAATAAATTATATGCTTAAGGAAGAAGGAAACATAGATTTAATAATCCCAAGAGGAGGTGAGGAACTCATAAGATTTGTCGTGGAAAATTCAAAAATACCGGTAATAAAGCATTACAAGGGTGTATGCCATGTATATGTGGATAAACAAGCGGATATGGAAAAGGCGCTGAAAATAGTTATAAATGCCAAGACACAGCGTCCAGGAGTATGCAATGCCATGGAGACCCTTCTCGTTCATAAAGAAATAGCAGATAAATTTCTTCCAGTTGCAGGGAAAGAGTTGATAAGGAGGGGAGTTGAAATAAGAGGTTGTGAAGAGACGAGAAGGATAATACCTGAAGCAAAACCCGCAACAGAAAGTGACTGGTATGAAGAATACCTTGCGCTCATTCTTGCAGTGAGGGTTGTAAACTCCCTTGACGAGGCTATTGAACATATAAGAAAATACGGGTCAGAACATACGGATTCTATTGTTACGGAAAATTATTCAACTGCTATGGAATTTATAAAAAAGGTCAATTCATCATCTGTAATGGTAAATGCCTCAACGAGATTTTCGGATGGGTTTGAATACGGATTAGGAGCAGAAATAGGCATTTCAACGACAAAAATTCACGCCTTTGGTCCTATGGGTCTTGAGGAACTTACCACTACGAAGTTCATAGTGTTTGGAAACGGACAGGTGAGGGAATAGAGCTGAAGAGAAGGGTTGGAATATTTGGAGGAAGTTTCAATCCCGTCCATTACGCTCATTTAAGAATTGCTGAAGTAGCAAGGGAGGAATTTTCTCTTGAAAAGGTTCTTTTTGTTCCCACTTACATTTCACCCCACAAACCCGAACAACTTCTTATTCCACCCGAGCACAGGGTGAAAATGCTAAAAATTGCACTAAAAGGGAACAAGGGATTTTTTCTTTCTCTGGTTGAAATAAAAAGGAAGGGGATTTCATATACGATTGACACATTGAAAGAGTTAAAAAATAAGTATACTGACAGCGAGTTTTTTCTCATCATGGGTTCAGATTCTTTAAACGAAATTCAGACATGGAAAAATTGGGAGGAGGTGTTATCGGGAGCGCACCTTATCGTATTTAAGAGAGAAAACATTGAGCCATTGCCACCATCCGGATATATAAAGAAAAACTCCGGATTTTATAATCCAGATACTCAAAAGACTATAGAAGTAATTTCAACTCCGATACTTGATATTTCAGGAGAGGAGATAAGGAGGCTCATCCTTGAAGGTAAAAGCGCCAGATATCTTTTACCAGATGAAGTTCTCAAGTATATAAAAAAATTTAAACTGCAAAAATACTGGAAAAGGAAAGATGAAGGTTCATGAAATTTTGAAGACAATAGCAAGAAAAATTTATGAAAAAAAGGGTGAAGACCTCATAATTATTGATGTTCGTGAAAGATTTCCATTAGCCGACTATTTCATTATAGCAAGCGGAACATCTGAAAGGCACATAAACAGCCTTTGCCTTTTTATTCAGGAAGAACTTTCATCCCTCGGGAAGGAACCAGAAGGGGTAGAAGGTTATCCTGAATCAAGATGGGTATTGATGGATTACGGAGAGGTGATCCTTCACCTTTTTCTTCCGGATTTGAGAAGATTTTATGACCTTGAAGGGTTATGGATTGACATGCCATTTCTTAAATACAACCCAGACGAAGATGAAATAGTTGAAGTGAGGAGGGTCCGGAAAAAATAAAATGCAAAGAGTTTTTGATTAGACCTCTGAAAAAGAGCTATCCGGGGTTAGGTCCTGAATCTTGAATTTTAACCCTTCCCAACCTTCCCTTACGAAGGGAAGGACGCAGAGGAAAGGAATCAGATTGAAACCCCACCCTGCCTCCCCTTAAAAAGGGGAGGGAAAGAAAGTCAAAAAAGGGAAGGACGCAGAGGAAAGGAATCATCTCCTTGTGCTAAGGCAAGACCATTTTGGAGGGTTGGGGTTCAGATCATATTGACATGCATCCTTATAAACCTAAGCAACACGAACTTGACATTGCAGAAAAAATGAATTTAAATTGAATTGTGAAGCGAATTTTTCTAATTGTTTTCCTTCTTGTTTTGGGATGTGGAGAGGAAAAAGGTCCTGTTTCTGTCACCATTTTCACAAATGTGATAAAAAGAGATGTTTTAGCAATTTCTCCAAAATTAGCCTTCAATAGCGAAGGAGAACCAGCGATCGTGTTTGTTAACCAAAAAATTGCTCAGGCTGAATTCGGAATTTTGAAGGAAAACGAATGGATGGTTTCAAAAATTGGTATTTCCTACCCAATTCTTGAAATTGGAAAGGCGATATATACAAAAAATGATATTTTCACATTTACAGGTTATACCTTTGGAAAGCTTACCATATTTAAAAAAACCACTGCTGGCTGGATTTCAACAATAGTGGACGACCTTGGAGATACAGGATTAAATTCAGATATGGTTGAAGACAGGGATGGTGGGTTAAATATCTCTTATATAAATGCTTCAGCCCTTGACCTTATATATGCGAGGGTTTATCTGGGAATAAGTTCAACAGAGACAGTTGATCCGGGATATTATGGATTGGTTGGGGGTGGAGAAGTATTTTCAACCACATCTATTGTTCTTGATAAAAACATGATTCCTCACATTTCTTACTACGAAGGATTTCATGGGGTTTTGAAACATGCCTGGCTCAAAGAGGATAAGAGCGGGTGGAATATAGAAGTGGTTGATGAAACTTCAGACAGAGGAAGATTTAATTCCATCTCCTATTCATCCTCGTGTGATTGTTTCCGGATCGCCTATTATGACATGAATGAGAGAAACCTTCTGTTTGCAGAAAAAAAGGAAAACTGGGAAATAGAGGCTGTTGATACTTCTGATTTGAATGTAGGAAAATATCCTGTGCTACTTGAGGCTCAGGATGGTGAGCCCCTTGTTCTATACCTTGATGTTGAAGATGCAAGTATAAGGATGGCAAGAAGAAAGAATGGAAAATGGAAGATTTTTCAAATTTCTCAATTGAGGGAGGATAACTGCCCTGTTCTCGTATCTGAATTTGATGCAAAGATATATTCCGGAAAACTTGGCATTGTAATTTCAGACATCTTAAACAGAGAGGTTCGTTATGTAGAAGAAAGTATGGAGGTTTTTCAGTGAGATATAGATACTTAAGTGTTCTTTTTCTTTTGATGCCACTTTCATCATTTTCCCAGGAAGTGTGTAGATTCCCTTCCCAGAGGCAGAATTTTAACAGGGTTATAAACGCAAAGGGAGAATTTGTTTCTTTGAATCTCAAGAAGGATGGATTTCCGGCAATCACATTTTTTGACCTTTTAAAAAAGAAGCTTGTATACGCAGATGCAAAAAGGGATGGTTCGTGGAAGATGAAAACAATAGCCGATGCTCTTTCAAGTGGACCAAGCATGGAATCCATATTGCTTTCAGCGGATGAGCCAGTAATTCTTTACACAAATGGAGATGGAGTTTATTACTTCAAAAACGATATAACTCTTCTTCATTCAGAAGAGGGAAGCTATGCGATGGGAATAAGCGGAATAAATATAGAAGGGGATTTGGTCCTTTCCTATTACTTTGTATCTCAAGACAGAAAGAGATGGAAAGTTGGATTGAGGAAAGGGGAAAATTATGTGCTTCTTAAGGAAGGATGGGTGCATGAGAATATTCAGGAAGAGTATCTTATAAGAGGTGTATCAACGGCTATTATTGTCTCAGGCGACCTTCTCCATGTGGTATATACCAATCTTGAAACAGGAACGCTTGACGAATCAGTGCTTGATAGAGAATTAAAAATTAAGAACACCTCAACCATTTTCAAACTCCTCCCCGTTACAAAAAAATTCATCGCTCAGTGGATTAGACCCTTTCAGGAAGGAAATTTATTTGGCATAACATTTTATAACACCCATCCTGAAGTAAGCTGTGCGGGAATAATAACGAATAATGATGGAATCTGGTCATCTCCTGAATATCCGTTAAAAAAGGGAGGATTTGGAAACTTCTCATATCCTATTTTGAGAGATGGTTCTTTATACATATTCGCCTTTGACGGAAGTTATGGTTCTGTTGTCTTTGGCTCAAGGTTTGAGAAATACTGGAGGTTCAAGAGGCTTGAATCAAAGGGATTTAACGGGATGTGGCTATCTGCCCTTTTCATTCCTCCTGATGATTTCATATTTGCTTTCGCTTCTGCAGACAAAGAGGTGATAGAAGTTCACTACCTTTCGGATTACTGATGAAGAAATTATGGATTTTATTATTAATTTTTCTATCCTGCGCTGAAGAAAAGAAATTTGATGAAGGAGCTCCTTCTCAGGGTTCAGAATGGTATAAGGAAGTTGTTTTTTATCAAATATTTCCGAGAAGTTTCATGGATTCAAATGGGGATGGGATAGGAGATTTGAAGGGAATAACAGAAAAACTTGACTACCTTGAGGAACTTGGAATCGGCGGAATATGGCTCAATCCCATATTTCCCTCTCCCTATAAGGATTCAGGGTATGATGTTTCAGATTATTTCGGAATTAATCCAGATTACGGAGATATGAAGGACTTTGAAATGCTCCTTAATGAGTCCCATAAAAGAAACATAAAAATTTTTCTTGATGGAGTATTCAATCACACATCTGACCAGCACGAATGGTTCAAGGAATCAAGAAAGAGCAGGGAGAGTCCAAAAAGGGACTGGTATATATGGGCTGATAACCCTTATTTTTTATGTAAAGACATATTCGTTATGCCCGGAACCTTTGGTGGTGAAAGGTGGACTTATGATGCTCAAACAAACCAGTATTACTTCCACCAGTTTCTTAAGGAACAGCCTGATTTGAACTTCTGGAATGAGGAGGTGCAGAATGCAATCATTGATGTTGTTAAATTCTGGCTTGAAAAGGGGGTTGCTGGATTCAGACTTGATGTTCCTCATTCTTATTTTGAAGAACCCTGGAATAACCTGTGCCTCCACAGAGATGAAAACCATGAATTTTTGAAAAAATTGAGGAAAGTATTTGATGAATATGATGGGCGAGCGATGATTGGAGAGGTATGGGGATTGCCCGCTCAAATTAACAGATACCTTGGAGAAGGAAAAAATGAGCTTCACATGATATTCAATTTTGTCCTTACATTTGCACTTTATTCCTCTGTCCTTTTTGGTGGAAAGGAGTTCGTTGAAGAGGTTCTTGATGAAACATTTCTTTCATTTCCTGACGGAGGATGGCAGGGGGTCGCCATAGGGAATCATGACATCCCGAGGTCCTATTCCATTATTGGAGAGGATGATGAGAAGGCTAAGAATCTTGCGTTTCTTCAGATGACCCTTCCCGGAACTCCATTTGTTTACTACGGTGAGGAGATAGGAATAAAAAATGGAGGAGATGTTGTTGTTGACTGGAGGGATATTGCGAGGACGCCGATGCAGTGGAGCGCTGATGAATATGCAGGTTTCAGCACAAAAAAACCATGGCTTTCTCCATCAGAAAACTATAAAGTTAAAAATTACGAGTCTGAAAAGAGAGATTCTAATTCCCTTTATAATTTTTATAAAAGACTAATAAGGATGAGAAATGCTGTGTCTCCATTAAGAAAGAGCGGATATATTCCAGTAGATACAAAAAAGAGTGGTGTATTTGCATATTTCAGAGGGGAGGGCGATGAATGGGTTCTTGTGATATCAAACCTTTCACTTTTTGATGAAGTAATAAAAATTAACTTTAAAGGTTCTCCGTGGGAAAAAATAAGAGGGAAGGTTTTGGATGTTTTCAACGATGAAAGACTTCCTGATATAACGGATAATAATATTTCATCCTATCAGATTTATGTGCCGAGGTATTACAGGGGGATTTTATTGATGGAAAAATAATATCTTGAATTTTAGGATAGGTTTGATGATGAAGGTTATTGGGAAATGTTATATATAAAGAAGGAGGGTGAGCTATGGTTGACTTTTCACTTACAAAGGAACAGATAGAACTTCAAAGACTTGCAAGAGAGTTTGCAGAGAAGGAGATAAAACCCATAGCTGCTTTATACGATAGATGTCCTGAGCCATCAAGATGTGTTCCTATAGAGGTTGTAAAAAAAGCTGCCAAATTGGGCTTTACCACACTTATCATACCAGAAAAATATGGAGGAGTTGGAGGAAAAGAGTTAGATGTTGCAATCATGACAGAAGAGCTTGCAAAGGCAGATATAGGACTGGCAGAAACAATAATGGCTAATAATGCATTTGTAAGACCAATTATAGCATTTGGAACAGAGGCGCAGAAAGACAGATGGCTCAGGGAGATATGTGCGAGAAAAGAGGAGCCGTATTTACTTGCCTTTGCTGCCACAGAACCTCAAAGTGGTTCCGATAGCGCTTCTCCGGACCCAAACCTCGGAATAAAGACAAGGGCTGTAAAGAAGGGTGAAAAATACATAATAAATGGAAGGAAATGCTTCATAACAAATGGGGGAATAGCTTCACTTTATGTAGTTTTTGCAAGGACAGACCCAACAAAAGGAGCGATGGGAGGTGTGAGCGCATTTCTTATAGAGAAGGATACACCTGGTTTTTCAATAGGAAAGATTGAAGATAAAATGGGACACAGACTTTCTCAGCAAGCAGAGCTCATTTTTGAGGATGTAGAGATTCCTGAGGATATGAGGCTTGGAGAAGAAGGAGATGGGTTTCTCATAATGATGGATTTTGTAGCGGGAAGTGGTCCGGGAGTAGGGGCTTTATCAGTTGGTCTTGCCACCGCTGCATTTGAATATGCGAGGGAGTATGCAAAAAATAGATATCAGGGAGGAAACTATATAATCTATCACCAGGCGATAGGTTTTAAATTAGTTGACATGAAAATAAAAATAGAGTGTGCCAGAAACCTGGTCTGGAAAGCATGCTGGTTCAACGATAACATAGGAAGGAGCAACGAGTTATCCGCAATGGCAAAGATATATGCGACGGATATAGCAATGGAAGTGTGCCAGGAGGCAGTCCAGATACTTGGCGGATATGGATACATGAAGGACCACCCGGTTGAGAAATGGATGAGGGATGCTAAATTGGGACAGATATATGATGGAACAAATGAGGCACTAAGGCTTGCGTTGATGATGTTATTATAAAAACTATATTTCAAAGCATTGTTCCATTTTAAGATGCTCCATTTGAAAAGACGCTTGACTTAACGATAATTATGGTGTAGAAAAAACTCATGGTGGAAGAGAAGAAAAAAGGACCAAAGAAGAGCTTATCGGTAAAGAAGAGAGAGAGGCAGAATCTGAAGAGGAGGTTAAGAAACAGGTGGTGGAGGGGAAGGATAAAGGCAGCAAAAAGAGCTTTATTTTCGGCAATAGAATCTAATAATAAAGATGCTGTAGAGAAATTGTTGAGGGAGGCGGTTTCTATTATTCAAAGAGCGGGACAAAAGGGGATAATTCATCACAGGAAGGCCGCAAGAGATGTGTCAAGGCTTTATGAAAAGGCAAATAAGGTGTTATTGAAGGTTTCATAATGGCTAAAAGGTGTGAAATATGCGGGAAGGGACCTATATATGGTAATAAAGTGAGTCACGCAAATAATAAATCATCAAGAAGATGGCTTCCTAATCTCAGAAAGGTGAAAATAAAGACAAAAGAAGGAAAAAGAACAATAAAGATATGCACCAGCTGCCTTCAGCGAGGAGCTCATCTGAAAGAAGTGGTATAAAATTAAAAGGGTTTTATTTTGAGTTTTCCTTTTAAAATTCTTAAAGAAGAAATTCCATTTCCTATCGGCGCGACAGCGGAACTCACTTACCGATGTAACCTTAAATGTATTCACTGCTATGTCCAGAATTCCTGTTATAAAGAACTTGGATTTGAAGAATGGAAAAGTGCTATTGAGGTCTTGCGAAAAAAAGAAATTCTTTTTCTTACCTTCACCGGTGGAGAGCCATTTATTAGAAAAGATGCGATAAAAATTATGGAATTTGCTTCGGAAAAAGATATGGCATTAAGGATATTTACAAACGGGACACTTATAACAGAAGAGATTTGTAGAAGGCTTAAAAATCTCAAAATTCTTGAGGTTGAAATGAGCATTTACGGAGATGAGAACGTTCACGATTCTATTACAGGGGAAAAAGGTTCATTTAAAAGGCTTTTGAATTCATTAGAACTTTTGAGGAAAAGGGGGCTCAAGGTAAATTTAAAAATGGTGGTCATGAAAGGAAATCAAAAGGATATTGAAAAGGTAAACAAAATAGGGGAATCTTTCGGTTCAAAGACCTATTTTGACTTTTTTATAACCCCGAGAGATGATGGCGATATTTCCCCTACATTATTGAGGCTGAATAGAAACGAACTTTTTAGAGCCCTAAAAACTGTAAAAAACATTTTTAACAGCTGTTCAGTCAAAGATTATGAAGAATTAAAAAATCGGAAGTATCTATGTAGTGCGGGAGTGAATTTTTTTAACATAAATCCCCAGGGAATCGTTTCTCCTTGTATTCAATTGAGAATACCATGTGGGAATATAATCAAAGATGATTTTGAGGAAATATGGAATGGAAAGCAGATGAAAGAGATAAGGAGTGTTCTAAAAAAACTGAATCAAAAATGTGGGGGATGTTTATATTTAGATTTCTGCCATTATTGCATAGGAGTTAATTTGCTGGAAAATAAGAGCTTTCAAAATCCATCAAAATATTCGTGTCTGCTTGCTAAGGTAAGAATGGATTTGTATAATAAAGAAAATTTTAAAGGAGAAAAGGAATGATTGTTGTGCTTAAAGAAGGAGTAAAAGACGAAGAAATAGAAAAGGTCAGAAAAAAGATTGAAGAACTTGGATATGAACCTCATGTGCTGAAGGGTGTGTTCCGAACGGTTATTAACTGCATAGGAGACGAAAGGGGAAAGGCTGACAATAAGATTCTTGAAGCAATGGAGCCCGTTGAGAAAGTTCTTATGGTTCTTGAGCCTTATAAACTTGCTTCAAGGACTACAAACCCTGAGGGGACAAAGGTTCACATAGGAAAAGGAGTTGTTGTCGGAGGAGAAAAAGTAATTGTGATAGCAGGTCCATGTTCAGTTGAAAGCGAACAGCAGATTATGGAGGTGGCCCAAAAAGTGAAAGAAACCGGTGCCCATGCTTTAAGAGGTGGTGCTTTTAAACCCAGAACCGCGCCATATTCCTTTCAGGGGTT
>Ga0197143_1000917_pt1 | contig 27097 bp, 24 predicted proteins | sample GBS70_MetaG_FD_148603 | JGI IMG/M metagenome (GOLD analysis project Ga0197143, IMG submission 148603) | Sediment microbial communities from Great Boiling Springs, Gerlach, Nevada, United States - GBS 70_MetaG | ecosystem: Environmental > Aquatic > Thermal springs > Hot (42-90C) > Sediment... | reverse complement strand
TACAGTATAGGGATGATGTGTTATCAGTCCTCTGATAGATGAAGATTATGGGACAGTCTGACCTTTAAACTAATCTTGATATTTCTTCATAATCTTCTCTACTCATTCTCCAACCTATTGAGCCTAATATCTCTTCTAGATGCTGTGGATTCAATGTTCTAGGTATCGCTACAACGTTATCATGTCTAATCACCCAGTTAATAGCTACTTGTACTGCCGTCTTACCATATTTTCTTCCAATACTCTCTAACTTGCTCTTATATGGTTCTTGGGCTACTAGACCTTTAGATAAGGGTCTATATGCTATAACTGTAATATTGTTCTCTCTACAGAATGGTAAGATTCTATCTTCGATTCCCCTGTCGATAACGTTGTAGAGGACTTGGTTTGATACTATATCTGTATGTGAAAGATATGATATTGCTTCCTCAAGATCTCCAACAGAGAAGTTACTTACTCCTATGAATCTTGTCTTTCCATCTATTACTAACTTCTCCATAGCTTTCATCGTCTCTCTTAAAGGTATACCTGGATTAGGCCAATGAATCTGGTATAGGTCAACATATTCTATCTTCAGTCTCTTCAAGCTACCCTCCATTGCTTTCAATACATCATTATATCTAAGATTAGAGCTCCAAACCTTTGTAGCTATGAATATATCTTCTCTATTGAATTCTTTAATAGCTTCTCCCACGATTTCTTCAGAATGTCCTGCTCCATACACTTCTGCAGTATCTATAAATGTCATACCTTTATTAATTGCAAGCCTAATTATCTCTATCGCTTGCTTATCTACTGAATAGTCAGGAGTAAATCTTCCACCTATCTCCCATGTTCCGAACCCAATCACCGGCATGTATACTTCTGTCTTCCCTAATCTCCTATACTCCATAACCATCGGTAAGTAGAAGCTTCCAGCTTATATATGAATTATCTCAATCTCCCTGCGTAGTTGTATTCCGCTAATAGGTTTCTGACTTCATCATCTGATATATCTCTCCACTCAATGTAAGCATCAGCAACTGCGAAAATTCTACTCGACCTTATGTTTAAGCAAAATATCCTGTCTACCTCATCATACAGCATTTTTAATGCTTCAAGCGACCCTGTCGGAACAGCTACTATTACTTGTTTAGTTCTTCTTTTCTTCACGGCCTCTACTGCTACAGACATTGTATATCCAGACGCTAACCCGTCATCTGTAATTATGATGATCTTATCCTCGACATCTATGTTATAGTCTCTTAACCCCCATTCTCTGATGCGATGCCTTATCTCATCCAGTTCATTAGATATACACTTGGCAATAATGTTAGGGGTAAGCTGCGCTGCCTCGACTAATTCATTGTTGAGAATATATCTTCCATCCCAGCTTACTGCTCCAAATCCTGCTTCTGGATTCCAGGGGAAATGAATCTTCCTAACCATTAGAAGATTAAACTCTAAGTCAAGCTTTCTAGATAAAGTTAACCCTATTGGGACTCCGCCTGAAGGTATAGCTGTGACTACTGTATCCCTTCTACCTTTATATTCTGATAATTTCTCAGAGAGTTTCTCAGCAGCATCTACTCTATCTCTGAATATTCTTATCTTCTCTCTTAACAAGGGTTCATCTATTATCTTCACTTCTCTTCTTCTACCGGCTCAACCAGTAGCACATCTCCAACCTTCTTGATAACTCTTATCATCTCTCCAGGTTTTACTTCTTTCTCAGATCTAGCTTTCCAAAGTTCTCCACCAAGTCTAACATATCCTATCGCTCTAGGAGTAAGCAAGTCTACTGCTCTACCATACTCGGCGGGTATCTCTTCTAGGTATGGTTTACTCCGTATTGTTTTTATAGCTTTATAGATTAAGAAACCGAAGAAGATCGAGATAATTATCATAGCGATTGAAACAGTTGATATAAGTTCATTAAACCATAGTTGGGATACAAATTGTTGTCTAGGTGGAGAACCTGCCATTAAGACTATACCCATACTCAAGGATAGTATTCCTCCAACAGCAGCTGCTCCAAATGTTTGTGAGAACACTTCATACATTAACAACGCTCCACCTATACCTACTAATAGTAAGCCTATCAAGTTTACATCAAATCCATGTCCTATTAATCCTAATAGTATAAGTATCCCCCCTGCTACTTCCGCACCCCAACCTGGTGAAGTAAAGCCAAGTATTAGAACCAGTATACCGACTCCTAGGAGAATAGATGAGATCAAGGGGTTTGAAAAGAACTCCATAAAGATTATTCTAAATGGTTTATCAACTTCTATAAGCATGCTACCTCTTGTATTCAACTTAACTACTCCGTCTCTAATCGTTATCTCCCATCCATCTATTTTCTCCAAGAATTCTCTAGGACTTCTAGCTACAACTTCTATTACATTATTTTTTAATGCTTCTTCAGGCCCTAGAACTAGATTCTTTGTTACAAACAATCTCGCAGCTGTTTCATTTCTATTATTCATCTTTGCTAGAGATGCAATCTTTTCAGATAGGAAATTGATGAGTTTAGTATCATTGCTTGGGACGCCTTCTACGACTGGCTGACCTGCACCAATCTGTGTATAGGGGGCCATGCCTGCAATTCTACATGCCATCAGAATGTATGTTCCCGCAGACATAGCATCTGCACCTTCAGGGTAGACTAGGCAGATAACAGGCTTTTCAGAAGCTTGGATTAATTTGATGATCTCTAATGTAGCGTCTGCCTGCCCTCCCAATGTATCGAGCGTAATAAGGAATATTTCGTAATCTTGGACGTTCTCAACTAGGTTTATTTTGATATACTCAACAGTTGCGGGAGAGATGTATCCTTCAATCTTTAGCCAAGCTACCTTAACCTGTTCACCTTCTATACTTGGATAGTATATTGGTAGAATTAGCAAAAATAGTGTAAGCATGATCAGATGGTAGATTTTCTTCATTCTTTCTTTTCACTTTTTACTACTCCAAGAAGTGTTCCAAGCTGAGATGATGTACTCTCAGTTACAACAATCATATTCTTTTCTCTAGCTATCTCACTCCAAGTCTGGAGTTCTCTTAATCTTAACGCTATAGGGCTCCTAGCATAGTATTCTGCTGCTTCAGCCATCTTCTTAGCAGCTTCCAGCTCACCTTCAGCCATTATCACTCTACTTCTCCTCTCTCTTTCAGCTTCAGCTTGTTTAGCCATGGCCCTCTGCATGACCTCCGGTATTATGACATCTCTTATAGCTACAGCTGAAACTTTAACACCCCAAGCCTCAGTTAATTCATCAAGGATTGCCTGCACTCTCTTGCTTAATTCTTCTCTTTTACTAAGCAGTTCATCTAGTTCTACTTGACCTATAACATCTCTAAGAGTGGTTTGAGCTAAAAGACTGGAGGCCATGACATAATCCTTAACCTTGACTGCTGCAGCGATAGGGTCGCTTACTCTAAAGTATACGACTGCATCAACATCTACAGTAACATTATCTCTAGTGATTATCCTCTGTTTTGGTACATCAAGCGTAAGCAGTCTTAAATCAATTGTCCTCCTCCTATCAATTATTGGAAGTATTATTACTAGTCCAGGACCCCTAGCACCTTTCAGCCTTCCAACTCTAAAGATTACTACTCTTTCATACTCTGTAACAATCTTTATAGAAGAAGATAAGATGATAATTACGAATATTAATATGAAGAACATGAGGAAAAGCGTTGCAGGCTGAATCTGACCTATCATTACCATTCACTACATAATCAAGTATCCCGTAAAATAAATAGTTTAAGAATTGAGCTATTCTTGAATAGTATTTAAGCTATAATAAATTTGATTGTCTACGGCCCTTTTTTGTAATCTTTATTTACTAGATTTCGTTACTCTGAGGATATGAGTAATGGAGAATCGGAAAAGGAGTTTACTGTTAGAATGTTTATGTCTATCGATCCTTTAACTTTAAGAGAGGATGCAGACATTGTTGAAGTTTCTAAAAGTATGATGGATAGAGGAGTTGGTGCATGTTTTGTAGAGAGAGATGGAAAGATTGTTGGAATAATCACTGAGAGGGATATAGTTAGGAGGGTTGTAGCCAAGGGCTTAGATATTTTTAAAACTAGAGCATCTGAGATCATGTCTAAGCCTATAATAGCTGTAGAACCTGACACTAGCGTAGAAGAAGCACTTGAGATTATGGCTGAGAAGAAGATAAGGAGGCTTGCAGTAATAGAGAAGAATGTATTAGTAGGGATAATAACAATATCCGACTTAGCTAGAGCTCTCTTAAAGAAGATAGAGATAGTAAATCGATTTGTACGTGCAGCTACCCGTGAACTCCCAATGTATCAATAACAAATACTTCATCTTATTCTATCCCTAAGAAGAACTAGATAGTAAGATATTCAAGGAACTCTTCTAACTATTTCAATTTCATTGATAATTAACGAGAGAAGCTGCCATCAACCATAATTAGTTATTAATCTCTTATTCTATTAATATCTTGAGCGATGAGAGAAGAGTATTTCAGATTGATTAAAGATATCGCTGGAGAGTTAAGTAATTATAGCGGGGTTGTCGGACTGGTTTTCCATAATGATGCTGATGGATTATGTGCTGCAGGTATATCTGCTTCTGCTTTGAATAAGATTGGACTCAACTATAGGTTGATATGCATTGAGAAGATTCATCCAGCTATACTCAAGCTCGTCTACTCTACAGACTGCAGATTCTATATCTTTCTAGATATTGGATCGGGGAGGGCAGACCTAATCGCTGAGATAAGTAAGGCCACAAACTCAAGAGCCCTCATACTTGACCACCATGACCCCATGAAGATAGATAGTCCACATGTTGTAAACCTGAATCCTGAACTACATGGCTTTAGTGGTGAAAGAGATGTTAGTGGCTCAACTGCAACATATCTGTTAATGCGTGAGGTCGCAGATATAAGAGATTCGGCATGGATGGCTGTTGTAGGTTCAGCAGAGATACCTGGCCCGCTAACAGGGTTGAATAGAATACCTCTAGAAGATTCTCTAAATGTTGGAGACGTAGAGGTTAAAATAGGACGTGAAGAATCATATATTGTAAAGATTTTTAATAAGCCTTGGAATAAGCTTTCAACCATTCTAACAGTTACTGGCAGTGTAGGCTACTATCGTGAGGGGCCATATAAAGTTGTTAAATATCTTCTTTCAAGGAGGATAGAGTTTACGGAGGCTGAAAAACTTGAAGAAGAAAGGAAGACTAGATTTAACCAACTGTTTAGTATTCTCTCTAAGTCTAAGCTTAAAGTTGAAGGTGTAACTCAATGGTTCCACATCCACGACCTGTTAAAAGGTCTCGGCTCTAAAACTATTGGGACGTTCTGCTCAATGCTAAGTTACCGAAGCATTGTAGCTCAAGATAAGTATCTTATAGGTTTCATGAATTTTGAATCCGTGTTGCCTAACCTTGGTAGAGTTGAGGGAGAATGGGTTAAAGTATCAGTTAGAACACCTAAGCTATTGAGTGAAGAAGTTAAATCAGGCAAAATGCCTCCTGCGTCTGAGCTAACTATGAAGTCAGCGGAGGCTGTAGGAGGGTCAGGCGATGGTCATAGTTTTGCAGCATCAGCATTAATACCATTAGGCAGAGAGAAAGAGTTCATAAGCTTCTTCAACAACCTAGCAGTAACTAAGCAGACTTTCTTAACATGATAGTATGATAATCTATCTTTTTGTTATTAGTTTCAGCAGGTTCGCTTTAATTCTACGGCTTCTATAGACTTAGAATAGACATTACAGATCGATGTTATATCTGAGACTACAATCTCCATATCTGGGAAAGACTCCGTTAAGCTTCTTACGACTAAGTCTAAGTTTTTATCATAAACTAATGCATGTACAGCGTCTCCCAGCATGTTCTGAGCATACCCTATCATTGGAAGCTTTTCAAATACTTTGAATATTTCTTGAACTGTCTCAGTTACGAACCCTGATTCATATGAGAACTCTCTAGCATATCTAAGGAAGTTCTCAATAGTGGGTTGTCTTAATATCTTTGAAAGATATTTATCTCCGATCCTTTCAACTTCTTCTATTTTTGATAATTCTGATAGAGAGTCAGGTGTTTCAATCGGTCCTGATACTACAGCAACTAGTTTAATGTTTGATGGTAGAGGGATATTATCTATAATGCTTCTTGGTGGTGCTCCTTCTCTAAGAACGAGTACTAATCCTCCAGTCATTAATCCTACTTCACTGTTTAACCCAGTCCTACATCTTAACTCGATTTCATGTGTTACTCTTATTACTTCACTTAAAGTGATCCCTTGACCTAATAGAGATGATATTGCAAGTATTACTCCAGCCGCTGAAGATGCGCTTGTACCAAACCCTGAGCCGATGGGGACGTTGATTCTATGCCTAATCTCTATCCTACCGTTTATCTTGTATCTTCTTCTCATTTCTTCAGCTGCTTCAATCGATGGTGGGAAGTTCCGTATATTATCATTTACCGTTACTTCTATTCTATCTGATTCATCTGGATAGATTCTAACAAGTGTTTCTGAGCCTTTGACAAGAGAGAATCCTCCACCTCTTGCGCCTATCCTATCTAAATTTACACTACTATTCATTGTTGCAGATCTTAGTTTTGGAGAAAATATGCTAGAAAGAGCAGATGGGAAATATGCATAACCATATCTCTCTATATTCATCATGTTTCTTCAACTCGCTAATACTTCTGCTTCTACTTTCTCAGGCATAGCTTTAACAACCGCATACAATATTGGTGGTAGAAAGAATACCAAGAAAGGGATTTCTGTTAAGTAAGTCCAAAGAAACCAAACTAATGAAGCTACTATAGGAGCATTCGATATACCTATGGGTAGCATAGCAAATTGACTGTAAGCCCAGAGACCTATCCCAATTATAGCGCTTCCAACCATTAAGCCTGCAGAAGATGAATAGATTATCTTTGAATATTGTTGTTTAAAGTGGGCTACTCCCAGGCTGACTAGTAGAACTATCACGGCCACACCTATGAAGATAGATGAGATAGTTTCCTCTAAGCCTCCTGAAAGATAGAGGAATACCGCAGCTACTAACGGTATAGTCTGGATAACTACAGAAGATATTCTTTTCAAGATGGTTAATCTACCACGGGCGAGTACACCTATTAAGTAGAATCCTATAAAGTTTGATGTAACCCCAACCGTAATGCTTAAGATCGGGTTCCCATGTACTACCATGTCGCTTATGAATATTCCTATAGCTGCTCCAACCGCCCCTATCCAAGGAGAGAATAATATTGAGAATGTAGCTGGAATTACTACTGATGGCCAAAATCTAACTGTACCGAAAACAGGAGCGAATATTCCAAAGTGTGTTGCAATACCGACCACAGCATATAAGGCTGCATTAGACGCTATCAAAGCTACCTCTAGACTCTTTCTAGTTCTTCCACCACTCCTCATAACAACTCTACACTATATGATTTTCAGATGCTTATCAATATTTTATCGTGAAAATCTATATTAGTATGTATTAATCAGAATATCTAGATGAGCGTTAAGGAGATTAGAAGGATAATGAGGAGTGGAGGTTCACTAGTTGTAAGCCTACCGAGGGAATGGGTAGAAACTAGAAAAATTAAACCAGGAGATAATATCGAGCTATTAGTTACTAAGGATGCTATAATAGTTAAAACTTTAAGTGTCGAAAAGCTGGAGAGAACTAGTTATCTAAAATATCAAAAAGATATACGTCATTTAGTGAATAACGTTGTGGCAGCATATCTACTAGGATGCAGCAGTATCGTTATAGACCTCCCAAAGACAGTTAAAGACTTATTTGATGTAGAATTCTCAAAGGTTAAGAATAAACTTATGGGTCTAGAAATAGTAGAATATAGTAATAACAAACTCATCCTGAAAACATTAACCGACCCAATAGAGTTACCGCCAATAGATATACTTAAAAGAATGTGGCAGATCACGAGAGAATCGATTGAAGAATCAATTACATCTATCTTAGAGGAGGATATCCAACAAGCTGAAAGAGTCGTACAGAAAGATGATGAAGTAGATAAACTATATTTCTACACAGTTAGAATACTTAGAAGCTGCGCAGAAGATCCAACACTACAGACAAGACTGAACTTATCTAATATAAATTTACTCGATTTTAGAATTGCAGCTTATCTCTTAGAGAATATTAATGATAGAACTTTAGAGATAGCTTTAACTACTCAACAAGGCATACTTAAAATGCTTGATAAAGTATTCTTGGAAAAACTGAATATTTCAAAAGCATTGTTAAAAGATAATCATGATGATGTATATAGAATATTCTTCAATAATGAGACTGATCTACTGTATGGTTTACTTGGGAGGATAAATAAGATCAAGACGGAGCTAACTCTTAGTCGTTTAACTTCTAGAGAACTCAGCATATATGAACAAGTCTCTATGATCGCTAGAATGCAGTATGATTTAGCTGAACTATCATGGGTACCTTTAACAAGATAGGATAGCACATATCTGTATAAGAATAGACATTCATCTAGAATACTTTAATTCAATAAATTGATTTAGAAGATCTCCGATATGTCTAGGATCTTTATTTTTTCTTCTAATCCCATTACTCTTACAGCATCTTCAAACATAGCTAGACAGTATGGACATTCTACAATTATAACTTCAGCATTTATTTTCATAGCTTCTTCTATTCTTTGTAAACTCTCTCTTTTAGCCCTCTTAACCTCACTCCAATAGTTTCCACCACCTGCTCCACAGCAGAAGGTATCTTTCCCTCTCTTCTCCATTTCTTTAAACCTCAGACCAGCCAGTAACTCTCTAGGCTCATCAATTACATTATTAAAGCGTGCAATATAGCATGAATCATGAAATGTTACTAGGTTTTCTATGTTTATTTTTGGTTTTATCCGACCTTTAGACATCAGGTCTCTAAGTAAGATAGAGTGATGTATAACTTCTATCTCTAATCCAAGCTCCTTATACTCATTTTTAAATACCTGATAGCAGTGTGGACAGTGAACTATCATCTTCCTAGCGTTTATGCTTTTTAACGTTTCAATATTCTTGAGAGCTAGTTCTTGAAATAATCCTTCTTCACCCATCCTCCTAGCAGGCTCTCCCGTACATCTCTCTAGAGTACCGAGTATAGCGAAGTCTACCCCTGCTTTACTTAGGATCTCAATCATTTTTCTCGCAATATTTCTAATCCTCGGATCATACGTTGCTAAACATCCTACCCAGTAAATATACTCTGGGTTTGGATGCTCATCAATAGTCTTAGCTCCGAGTTCTCTCAATTCTTTTACTAATCTTTCTCTCTCAATCCTTGGTAAACCATAGGGGTTCTCACCTCTCGATAAATTATTCAAGGTTTCAATAGCTTTCTTCTCCATCCTACCATCTATTATGAATGCTCTCCTAGCCTCGATGATGTACTCAAGTGGGCTAATTACTACTGGACACTGTTCAACGCAGCCTCCACAAGTTGTACATGCATAAATTTCATCATAACCTAAGTCTTTAGACTCTATGAGATCTCTCTTCCAACTTAATCTCTGCCTCCACATTATCTTCATAAGCTTCTGGACTAGATTTCTTGGAGAGAGAGGAGTCCCCGAAGAATATGCTGGGCATACAACTTCGCATCTACCACAATCTGTGCATGCATCAAGTCCCATTTTTTGAAGCGAATCGAGATCGCCGATACTCCTAAACCCAGCCTTGGATTCTTCAGTAGCTGATAAGTCTACTTCACTTAGCTTGAATGGTGTTTTTGCTAGTTGAGGTAGACGTGGTGCAGAATATGTAAGTCCAGTATAGATGAATGAGACGATTACATGACGGAGATTAGTATATGGTAATGCTGCAACTAATCCGAAGGCTATGATGGCGTGAGTCCACCATAAGATAAGATAGAGGTTCTTAAGTATATAAACGGGTATACCTGAGTTTATTATCGTTACTGAGATCATGCTTCCTATGAATGAGTAGCTACTCCATGGTGGTTGATTTACTGATATACGGATAGATTCAAGAATGAAGCCTGAAACACCAATGAATAATAATCCCCAGAGATATACATAGTATTCTAGTTTAGGTTTAAGCCTTTTAACGCCACTATATCTTCTGATAAGCTGTAGAGTTATACCAAAGATTAAGAGGAGACCAAAGAGATCGAGGATGAACTCGAAGATAAGATAAAATGCTCCTTGAAGTAGTTTCTGGTTAAAAGGTTCTAGAAAATCACTATCTATGAATACTAGAAGAGTGCCTATAAACAATATGAGTATTCCATAGCTAGTTGTTGAATGCATTATACCAGGAGAGACTTCTTTAAATATTCTCTTCTGTAAGATAGAATATCTAAATGATTGTTTAAACCAGCTTCTAAAATTCTTAGATAGAGTAAGTAGAGCATCAAGCCCGTAGATTCTCAACCTGAAATACAAACCATATAGAAATATCATAACAAAGGGTATTAATACAATGTACATTACCGTGCTGGTTCCAGGAGGAAGTAATGTATAGTTTTCCCTATATGGAGTTAGGTCTAAAGTCATCCCTATTGTCGAAGTCTTTGATAAGAACCTCTTAATTAAACAGTAGACTAACATAGGTATAACATAAAAACTCATGACTACAAAGTACGATCTTTGCCTCGGCATATATATCTATTGATTTCCTGTATATCTGATCGAGCACTGCTGGAACAGTTTTTAACAGTTCAGATAGTACAGACCAGGCATATACATGATCGGTTTATCCTATACGCTTTAGTAAGGATGTCGGCGAAAAGATATAAAGCTCATTCATGGCTCGAGTATATACAGTCTAAAAACTTTTATCCCCTTCTTAATAAATCTTAGTTATGAGGTTATGTCTATGGGTAGTAGGCCAAGTGTTTTAGAGAAGGCATGGTATAAAAACTGGCCTGAAGGTATTCCGAAAAGCATAGATTATCCCAAGATCCCTCTCCACTCTTTTCTAGAGAAAAGTGCCGAAGACTTCCCTGATAAGCCTGCAATAATCTTCCTAGGTAAAAAGATAACATATAGAGAGTTGAATAGTTTAGCGAATAGGTTTGCTACCGCCTTGTATAATCTAGGCATAAGGAAAGGGGATGTTGTCGGATTATATCTACCTAATATGCCTCAGTTCGTAATCTCATATTATGGAGCATTAAAGATTGGTGCAGTGGTTACAGGTATAAGTCCATTATTTGTAGAGAGGGAGTTAGAATTCCAGCTCTCAGATTCTGGAGCTAAAGCTATAGTATTGCTTGATGCATTATTCCCAAGGTTTAAGAAGATCTGGGAGAAGACCCAAGTAAAGTTTGCTATAGTCGCTAAACTTGGAGAATACATGCCTAGTGTTAAAGCTTTCCTAGGAAAACTTTTGAAAAAGATACCTACCGCTGAAGTTGCTCCTCAACCGAACTTATACTTCTTTAAGGAACTAGTTGAGAAGACTCTTGAGCAACCTCCAAGCGTTGAGATTAATCCTGAAGAAGACTTAGCAGCCCTACAGTATACTGGTGGAACTACAGGTCTACCTAAAGGAGCTATGTTAACCCACATGAATCTGGTATCTAATGCTGTCGGATGCTCTGCATGGCTTCAAGCAAAGAGAGGTGAAGATACAGGTTTATCCGTTCTACCATTCTTCCACATTTATGGCATGACAGTAGCTATGAATTTTACAGTATATGCTGGAGCAACAATGGTTTTACTTCCTAGATTCGATGTACTCGAAGTGTTAAAATCAATACAGAAATATAAAGTAACATTATTTCCAGGAGTCCCCACAATGTATGCTTTAATAGTTGACCATCCTGAAGCAAAGAAGTATAATCTCAGATCTGTAAAGTTCTGTATCTCGGGTGCTGCCCCCCTCCCTCCAGAAGTTCAGAAGAAGTTTATGGAGATGACGGGTGCAGTACTAGTTGAAGGATACGGATTAACAGAAGCTTCTCCTGTAACTCATTGCAATCCTTTAGATCCAACTATGAAAACTGTAAAGATAGGGAGTATAGGTATTCCATGGCCAGATACTGATGCAAAGATAGTTGATGTAGAAACTGGTAAGAGAGAAGTACAGATAGGTGAAGTTGGAGAATTAATAGTTAAGGGGCCACAAGTTATGAAAGGATATTGGAAGAGACCTGAAGAGACCAGTGAAGTCTTAAGAGATGGGTGGCTGCATACAGGAGACCTTGGGAAGATGGATGAAGATGGATACTTCTACATAACGGATAGAAAGAAAGATTTAATTAAGTACAAGGGCTACAGCGTTTATCCAAGAGAGCTTGAAGACGTATTGTATGAACATCCAGCTGTTAAGCTTGCAGCTGTAGTCGGTAAACCTGACCCAGTATCAGGTGAGATCCCGAAAGCATTTGTAGTATTGAAAGAAGGAGCTACAGCTACAGAAGAAGAAATCATGAAGTTTGTAAATGAAAGAGTTGCACCATACAAGGCGATCAGAGAAGTTGAATTTAGAAAAGAATTACCTATGAGTATGGTTGGAAAAGTCTTAAGAAGAGTCTTGAGAGAAGAAGAATTAAAGAAGACTTAGCCAGCATCATCCTAGAAGCTTTAAAGCATTTAGATATAGCACCTTTTCTAAATCTTTTTCTGAGAGTAAGTTGCGGTCTAGGATGAAGTTTAACACACTTGTTATACTAGAACCTCCAACTACTGGATAATCAGACCCAAACAATACCCTATCCCAACCTATATCTTTACATATCCTTTCTACATATTTACTCTCAGTTAACAAGTATGGGACTGCTGAGATATCAAACCAAACATTATTATATTTTTTGCCTAATTCGATAGCTTCATCAAACCATATTCCTGGATATCTCCAACTATATGAACCCATATGAGCTAGAACGATTGGTACTTTCTTAAACCTACTAACATAATATTCAAGCAGAGCTGGATTAGCATTCTGAGAGAAGGCTGGCTCCTCCCAGATAGATGGATCGCATCCTGTATGGAAGACAACTATCTTCTCCTCTTCTTCGCAGAACTCAAAGATTTTCTCTAATTTACTCTTCTCTTTTAATGGATGAAAGAATTGAAGTGTTGGGATAAGCTTAACCCCTGCCATATCTAGTCTCTTAATCTCTTTTAACTTCTCCTTAACGTATGACATATTTTTAGATAGGTTTATAGAACCTAGCCCGATAAACTTCTTTGGATGATTTTTAACTAGCTTCGCAACATACTCATTACTTGTAAAACATGTTTGAAGAATATTCTTTACAGTTTCTAAGACGCCTAGGCAATTTAAGTTATTAAACTCTATACATTCTTCAAGAAACTTGATTAATATACGTCTATCTTCTAGGTAATAGGGGTCAACGTCTAGAGCTACTAGAATAGCTATATCTATACCTGCATATTCAACTTCTCTTAGTAGTTCTCTTTCATTTATTATTCTGGGAATAGGATGTACATGGAAATCGATTACCCTCAATGTGGACAGACACCTACCCTCTGGTTACTTTATTTTGGAACCTTTATAATGTTTGTGAATATATGCTACCAACCCTCTAAATACGTCTAAAATTTATATTGAATATCCTGTCAATACACTATGATAAGATAGTTTTATGGATAGGTGGTTTTATGGAGATTATTGTCTGTGTTAAGCATGTTCCTGAGACAGCGGAAGTCGAGTTAAAAATTGATAAGACTGGGAAAGATATCGAGAAGGGTGGTTTAGTATTCGATATAAATGAGTGGGATGACTATGCTGTTGAAGAAGCAATAAGGATGAAAGAGAAGCTTGGTGGTAATGTAACAGTAATAACAGTTGGAAGTGAAGATGCTGATAGTACATTGAGAAAATGCTTAGCTAAAGGTGCAGATAAAGCAATAAGGATAACCGATAAGAGAATAAACTCTTCAGACCCATTCATAATAGCGAGGATTCTCTCAAGAGCTATAAAAGAGATATCTTTCGACCTCATCTTAACAGGTGCCCAGTCAAGTGATGATGGATACTCATTCATAGGTCCAGCCCTCGCTGAACTCCTAGGTATACCACATGTAACACTTGCTAAAAAGATCGAGTTTAAAGATCGCTCTGCTATCGTTAATAGAGAGCTGGAAGGTGGAGTAGAAGAAGTCGTCGAGGTTGAGCTTCCCGCCCTTATAACTATTCAGACAGGCATTAATGAGCCTAGGTATGTATCTATAATGGGGATTAGAAAGGCCATGAAGAAAGAGATCAAGACTCTCTCTATAGACGACCTAGGCTTAAACGAATTAGATGTAGGAATTCAAGGTTCATGGATACAGATATCCGAGATATATATTCCATCAGTAGAGAGAAAAGCAGAATTCATTAAAGGTACTCCTGAAGAAGCTGCTTCCAAGATTATTGAGATCATCAAGTCTAGAGGGATGATGTAAAATGGAGATACTAGTACTAGCAGAGCATAGAAGAGGAGAGATAAGAGAAGTAACCTTCGAAATGCTTACCAAGGGTAGGGAACTAGCTAAAAAAACTAATTCAAGGCTATCTACAATAATCTTAGGAAAAAATATTAAAGATAAAGTAGAGATCTTAGCAAGATTTGCTGATAGAGTTTTAATGATAGATGATGATAGGTTTGAGTTCTTCAACTCTGACTTATATCAACATGTACTGTCTAACGTTATTAGAGAGATGAAACCAATCCTAACATTGATAGGGCATACATCGTATGGAATTGACCTTGCTCCAAGTCTTGCAGTCTCCTTGAATACACCTCTTATAACAGATTGCTTAGACTTAGATATCCAAGATGGACAACTAACCGCAGTACGTCAAATGTATGGTGGAAAGATCTATGCTAGATTCAGTGCAAAAAAGTCTGAAAGCTACATTGCAACGATTAGACAAGGTGTAATCACACCTAGCGAAGAAGCTCTTAAAGGAGAAATAATCGAGCTACCTCCACCTAGTATAATTGAACCTATCAAGAAAAAGTTCATAGAATATGTTCTTCCAGAAATTGGAGAAGTAGACATCACATCTGCTGATATACTTGTTGCAATAGGTAGAGGGATTAAAGATCAATCAAACATACCCCTTGCTGAAGAATTAGCTAAGACTCTAGGAGGAGTTTTAGCATGCTCTCGACCTATCGTAGATAAAGGATGGCTTCCCCCAGATAGACAAGTTGGTTCATCTGGAAAAACTGTTAAACCCAAACTCTACCTAGCACTAGGCATTAGTGGAGCATTCCAACACATTGTAGGTATGAAAAACTCACAGCTAATAATAGCCGTAAACAAAGATCCAAACGCACCTATATTCAATATAGCCCATTACGGTGTAGTTGAAGACTTATTCAAGATACTGCCAATACTCACTGAAAAAATAAAAGAACTAAAGAAGAAACCATCTTAATTACCAACCAGAACCAGATAATCTTTCCCATGATAATGATTTCAAGCATTTACCCTTCTTTAATAATCTCTTCTAGAAATTGTATAAGTTTTGATGAGAGCTTATCGCTAAACTTCGTAGGAGATACTCTTTTCAAGCTATCGTATGCGTTCATCTTACTTAGTGATTTCTCTAGAAAATCTTTTCTAATCCTATTCTGGTGAGCGATATATATCATGTTAACTCTTTGAACCGCTTCTTTAGATGGCATCCAATGTATTATCTCTGATAAGTAGTAGGCTAAAGTATCTTCTAATGAGAGTACTTCTACGCCATCACCATCTATCTCGACTAGGATAAAATCGAAAGGTATATCTAAACCAACGAAGTCAATAACTGTATCTGTTTCTTCTAGAATCCATGGAGACCTAAGATATTCTTTATGCTGTCTGAATCCAAGCATCTGGAGTATTCCAGGATTATTGTAAAGCTTAGGCGAATAGATATCTACTTCGAAAGTTGTACAATATCCATTTGTATAGTATGCTGCAGCCATACCTCTAAGAATCTTTATTTCAGAAGCATCTCCAAGGATCCTTGTAGCAATATATGCTAAAATTCTAAGATGATTATATGGGTATCTAAGTCTCTTAGCTTTCTCTATGATCTTCCTAAATTCTTCATTCAATTATCTCAACCACATGATGCTTGTCAGAAACATAGTAGATCTTTACGTTACGTAATTCCTCAGACAATAGTCTCTCTATCTTAACTCTGAAGCCCCGCTCAGTCTCTTCATTATATTGATTAAATCGTTTACCAGCAAGCTCCCCTAATACGATAGTTGAATCATCAAGTATCGGCTCCATCCAGTCATATAATCTGTTAACCTTACTTAAAAATTTATTTGAAACAAGACCTACATAACTGTTTATGTATTCTAGGAAATTCATGGATTAAAAAGTTCAGCTTCTTCCCATCTTCGCTCAAACAATTCGGCTAACGCATAGAAAACATTCTCAGGTAACTGGATCATTAAACAATCCTTTTTACCAATGCCATTTAAACTTGTACCTAAACTGTATGCAATATTCTTTTCTTTTACTACAATGAATCTATCATGGAGTACATTCCCCTTGTGAATACGAACTTCAAGCTTAATGAAAGAATATTCATGGATAAAATCTCTCAAATATGCTTTAAATCTTTCACTATTCTCTGTAATATTTTTGGTTAGAAGAAAAACTTTAGCTTGAGAAGACATATTTGATAAGAAGTCTAAAGTGATCTAAATACTGAAAAAATGAGAAAGTTGTTAATATTTGTAGAACCCTTTTCCTGCTGTCTTCCCTGTCCATCCTTTGTTTACGTAATCTAATAGTAGTGGGCAGGGGTTGTACATCTCCATCTTATACTGGTTGTATAGTTGTTTTAGTTTCTCAAGTATGTTGTTTAATCCTTTCTTGTCAGCGTATTCACATGGCCCCTGTGGCCATCCTGTTCCAAGCTTCATCCCTGTATCTATGCTTTCAGGGTCTGCTACATCATCATGTATGAGCCATGCTGCTTCATTTACAGCTACAGCCCAAGACCTCTCATAATCATACTCATCTGATAGTTCAAAAGGTATTCTCGGTCTACCTTTAGACCAGTCATAGAATCCTATGCCTGTCTTCTGGCCAAGCTTCTTCTCTTTAACGAGTGGTTCTATAACTTCAGGACATGGTTTGAATCTCTCTCCGTAGGCTTCATAAAGTACTCTACCTACTTCATATGCTACATCAAGCCCTACATAATCACATAGCTCAAACCATCCCATTGGGAAGCCTCCACTATATTTTACCGATGAATCTATACCTTCCATGGTTGCTTCTTTTCTATAGTATGTCCAGAAAGCTTCATTGAATACTAAGCCGAGAATTCTGTTAACTATGAATCCTCTAACATCTTTCTTGCATAGTATAGGTGTCTTACCTAAAGCTTTACTCAACTCGATTATCTTCTCTACAGTTTCATCGCTTGTCTTCTCTCCCTTAACTACTTCGATTAACTGCATTAACTGAGGCGGGTTAAACCAATGCATTCCAACTACTTTCTCAGGTCTCTTAGTAACTCTACCCATCTCACTAATACTTAATGTAGATGTATTCGATGCTAAAATAGTGTGAGCGGGAGCAAGCTCATCAACTCTACTGAAGATCTTCTTCTTTAAATCAATATTTTCAGAGACTGCTTCTACCATCAAGTCTATGTCTCTTGTAGCTTCCTCATAGGAGACTGTTGTCTTGATTCTTGAAAGAGCAGCTTCTGCATCTTCCTTCCTAATCCTCTTCTTCTCTACGAATTTGTTTATACTCCACTCAATATTCTGTAGAGCCTTCTTTAATATCTCTTCACTTACATCTACAAGATTCACATTGTATCCTTTCATAACGAATACCTGTGCAATCCCATGACCCATTACTCCTGCACCGATAATTGCGATATTTCTAATCTCTCTACTCAAAACAATACACCTCAAACATATTTATAGTTAATCGAATATATACATTTTCAGTTGTAATATTATTCCTTCTTCTCAGCAGGTTTAAATTCGTATGTAATCCTTCCCTCTTCACTGATTCTTGGAACCATCTTCACCTTCATGCCTATCCTAATATCTTTCCTCCTGACGTCTTTTAACCATGCCAGCGCTTTTACCCCTTCTTTCAGCTGAGCTATTGCAACTGTATATGGTTGCTGATCTTGGAAGCTTGTAGGTCTAATAATTATGTGAGTGAACGTTAATACTTCTCCTTCACCGCTAAGCTCAACCCAGTCCATCTCAGATGAATAACATTCACCGCAATCGGCTACAGGAGGGAAATAGAGTTTACCACATTTTCTACATTTCACTCCATAGATCTTTCCTTCTCTCAGCCCATCCCAGAACTTCTTAGTCTTGTTAATCGGTATATGATATGAGATTTCAAGCTTACGTGAAGGTAGGGTTGGCATCTCACTCAATCTTTCTCACCTCCTCAGTATTGTTACATAACAGTAATGTCCCGTTCCACCTACGTTGTGGGCTAATGCTACATAGTTCTTCATAGGTGCTTGACGGCTGGATGGCTTAACTTCTTCTTTTAACTGTTTTGTTAATTCAACCATCATTGATACTCCCGTTGCCCCTATTGGGTGACCTTTAGCTTTTAATCCACCATCGATATTTATAGGGATCCTTCCACCTATCTCTGTTTGACCTTCTCTAACCATCTTAAATCCTTCTCCTCTATCACAGAACCCTAAGTCTTCATAGGCCATAATCTCAGCAATAGTAAAGCAATCATGAACATTTGCTACCTCGATATCTCTAGGTTCTACTCCAGCCATCTTGTAAGCAATTCTTGAAGCTTTTACAGCTGCATCTAACCCTATAAAATCACTCCGATAGGATAGAGTACCAGTTCCAGATGAAGACCCTATACCAGCTATCCATACAGGTGTATCTATCTTTAGTTCTTTTACTTTTTCCTCTGATGCTAGGACTATTGCTGCGCTACCATCCGTTATAGGACAGCAATCATATAGTTTAAGAGGCCATGCAACTACATATGAAGATAATACATCTTCAACTGTTATCTCTCTCTGTATATGTGCTAGAGGGTTCATCGCTCCATATTTATGATTCTTTACTGCAACTAATGCGAGGTCTTCCTCTGAAGCTCCAAATCTATTCATGTAGGCTGTAGCATATAATGCGTAATAGCCTGGAAAAGTTAAACCAAAATTCTCAAACTCCCACAGATATGAGCCCGCTCTCCCCATTAATTCAACAGCAGTGAAAGTATCAACTTCTCTCATCTTCTCGACGCCTATAACGAGAGATATGTCAACATATCCACTTGCTACTGCAGTGTATGCTGAGTAAACAGCTGCACTACCAGTTGCGCATGCTGCCTCTACTCTTGTAAGACCTACACCTGTTAATCCACAATATTCAGCTACAGCTACTGCTGGAAGAGGCTCTTCATACCATACTCCTATAGACCCTACGGAGACATATGGTATATCTCTTGGTGTTAGGCCTGCTTCTTCTAGTGCAGGCTTAACAGATTCGAATGCAAGCTCTCTAACATTAACATCCTGCCTCTCTCCAAACCTGCTATGACCTACACCTATTATCGCAACCTTCTTCATCTAGATTCACTCTTAAAGTATGTTATCGGCAGGTTCAAATCTAGTCTCCCTTGAATTCAGGTTTAGATCTCGACATGAATGCTTCTATTCCTCTCTTAACATCATTTGTTGAGAAGAGTAAGGCCATGAGAGCTGCTTCAAGTCTTAACCCTACTTCAAGCGGTACTTGGCTACCGAAGTTTAATGCATATTTTGCATATTTCAACGCTATAGGAGGACCATCACCTAGTTTCTTAGCTAGAGATTCTGCCGTCTCTCTAAGCTTCTCAAATGGTACTACTTTATCTACTAGTCCTAATTGGAGTGCTTCTTCAGCTTTCAATCTCTCTCCAAGCATTACTACTCTCTTAGCATTTCTTAAACCGATTATTCTTACAAGCTTCTGTGTACCTCCCCATCCAGGGATTATTCCAAGGTTTATCTCTGGGCTTCCAAACTCAGCATGCTCTGAAGCTATTCTAAAATCGCATGCTAACGCTAGCTCTAGTCCTCCACCTAATGCGTAACCATTTATTGCTGCTATAACTGGTTTAGACAATTCTTCTATTGTTGAGAAGACTCTTTGACCTTTTCTTGATAGTTCCTCAGCTATTACTGGTGTAGCTTTAGGGAAAGCAGTTATATCTGCTCCTGCACTAAATGCTCTATCTCCTTCACCTGTTATTATTACACATCTTACACCAGGGTCGTTATCAATTGTTGTTAAAGCATCAAGGAGTTCTTCCATCATAACATCATTTAAAGCATTTAATCTATGCGGTCTGTTTAAAATAATCCAGGCAATACGATCTTCTCTTTCAATTTTAATTGTTTCATAAGGTTTTGACATCTACACCACCTCATATATATCTTTCATCATTAAAGTATTTTAGAATTTAGTGAGCAGATACTTTAAAGTAGTAAGCCTCTGTATCTCTGAAGTACCTTCATATATCTCTGTGATCTTAGCATCTCTAAAGTATTTCTCAACTCTATAATCTCCCATGTATCCATATCCTCCTAATACTTGTACTGCAAGGTCAGCTGTTTCTACAGCTATTCTACTAGCATAAAGTTTAGCCATAGAAGTAGTCATAGGATCCATCTGTCCTTGATCTATTAACCATGCAGCTTTATAGGTTAAGAGACGGGCAGCTTCAATCTTAGTTGCTGCTTCAGCTAATCTACAACCTATATCTTCAAACTGTATTATTGGTTGTCCAAATGCTTCCCTAGTCTTAGCATACTTGAATGCTATCTCGAAGGCACCTTGAGCTGTTCCTACAGCTTGAGCTGCAATTATCACTCTACTACGGTCAAAGAACTCCATTGAATGATAGAATCCTCTATTTAATTCTCCAACAATATTCCAATCTGTTACTTTAACATCTCTAAGAGAGACCTCTCCAGTCATTGTGCATCTAATCCCCAGCTTATGTTTCTGTTTAGTTACATCAAGGCCTGGGGTTGCCTTCTCTACTACGAATAATGTTTGTCCACGATATGTTGGCCTAACTTTCGTATCTGTCTGGCACAACACTATGATTAAGTCTGCGATAGGAGCATTGGTTATAAAGGTCTTAGTTCCATTAATCCACCATTCTCCACCATACTTTACAGCTATCGTGTCTAGCTTAGTTAGATCGCTCCCTCTAGCGGGCTCAGTGAAAGCTGCAGCAGAGATATACTCTCCTTTTACAATTTTTGGAATATATTTTTCTTTTTGTTCTTCTGTTCCATGTCGGATTATCAGCTCGCTTCCAAAAGTTCCTATCATGGCCGCTATCCCAAGGGATGAGTCGGCTCTACACATTTCTTCTATGACTATGCATGCTTCAAGATAGCCGTACCCTTGACCTCCATACTCTTCTGGGAAAGATAAGCCTACAAACCCGAGGCTTGCAGCTTTCTTGTAAAGCTCCATTGGAAATTCTTCTTTCTCATCTAGCTCTAAAGCTAGTTCAGGCTTAAACTCTTTCTCACAGAATTCTCTTACAGCTTTCCTAATCTCCAACTGCTCTTCAGTTAACATAAAATCCATAATTTCCCACGATATGATTAGGGTCTATATTTGATATAAGCGTTTATGATATTTAATAATCATTACTGTATATTCTAGTTGGCCCCTCTTAAAATTTACCTATTCTGATGAGACATGTATGTAAGTTGTAAAAGCCTAAATACGGATTTTTTAATGATGTAGGGAGACTAAGATTGGCGGGTAAAAGCATTTTTGATAAGATATGGGAGCTTCATACCTTATATGAGAAAGAAGATGGTGAGACATTGATCTACATTGATAGACATTTAACACATGAGGTTACTTCTCCTATGGCCTTTGAAGGACTTAGAGAGAAGAATAGGAAAGTCCGTAGACCAGACCTCACATTTGCTGTAATGGATCATAATGTTCCTACAACTGATAGACTCATCCCAATAAAAGATGAATTATCTGCAAATCAGATAGCAGCACTAGAAAAGAACGCTAGAGATTTTGGATTAACATTATTTGACTTATATAGCCCCTATCAAGGAATAGTACATGTAATAGGACCAGAACTTGGTCTAACTATTCCAGGAATAACACTTGTATGTGGAGACAGCCATACAGCCACTCATGGTGCACTAGGAGCATTAGCATTCGGAATAGGTACAAGTGAAGGAGAACACGTCCTAGCAACCCAAACATTATGGCTTAGGAAGCCTAGGAGCATGCTTATCAGCTTAGAGGGAAAGCTAACTAAGAACGTTACAGCTAAAGACGTAATTCTATGGATTATTAGGAATATCGGAACAGGCGGAGGAATAGGCCATATAATAGAGTATGGCGGCCCAGTTGTTAGAAAAATGAGTGTGGAAGAACGTATGACATTATGTAACATGGCCATAGAGGGTGGAGCAAGAACAGCAATAATATCTCCAGATGAAAAAGTCTTTAATTATGTTAAGGGTAGACCGTATGCTCCAAGTGATAATGAATGGAGCCAAGCACTAGAATATTGGAGAAATATTGTTAGCGACCTAGATGCAGAGTATCATAAGATTGTCAGATTTCATTTAGATAAGCTGGAACCCCAGGTTACATGGGGGACAAACCCTGCTATGACCGTAGGGGTTACGGAAGAAGTACCTGACCCGAGAGAATTTGATGACCCTAAAGAGAAGCAAGCTATCGAGAGAGCTTTAAACTATATGGGGCTACAGCCTGGCATAAAGATCACAGATATTGATGTAGATGTAGTCTTTATAGGTTCATGCACTAATGGTAGATTAACAGACTTAATAGATGCAGCGAGAGTCGTGCTTAGAAGAAAGGTTAAGCATAATGTAAGAGCACTGGTCGTCCCAGGATCACAGCTTGTTAAAAGAAGTGCTGAGAGGCTTGGTCTCCATAGAATATTTCTTGATGCAGGGTTCGAGTGGAGAAATCCTGGATGCAGTATGTGTATAGCTATGAATGAAGATAGACTCAGACCTGGAGAGAGATGCGCAAGCACATCTAATAGGAATTTCGAGAATAGGCAGGGTCCAGGCGGTAGAACCCATCTAGTAAGCCCGATCATGGCTGCTGCAGCAGCAGTCTACGGTAGATTTATAGATGTTAGAGAACTAGACCTACCTAGTAGAGAAGAGCTAGTACTTCAACTTTCCCAATAGGTATTTCTCTATTCTTAGCTGTGGTTAGAGGCAGTTTTCTTTCTTACGATTTTTGTTATTTTCATTATAGTTAATGCGGGTAACGTTATGTACATGTTGATTGCTATAGTTGCAGCCGTTATGAAGGCGGTTATAGCAGCAAGTTCTGCATCTATCCGTGCCAAGTATTGATATTGTATTGAGATAGGATACATGGAGTAAATTAGAGGAGCCAATATGGCTCTGGTTAAAGCCTTGGCGGTTTCTGAAGAGGCTATGGCTTTGGCTAATGAAGGAGACCATACATAATAGAAGGTGTTCCAGGAATCTACCAGCTGGCGCCCAATCCATGTTGAGCCTATTAAGTCGTCTCTTACATGGCGAACGAAAGATACTTCTTCATATAAGGGGCTGCCATAAGCAGCGGTCATTATGATGCATGGAGAGGAGGGCTCCTCCACATTTACCCTTATAGTTTCGCTAATGTAGGCGTCGTATCTGCCACCAGACTCGAGCAAAGCTCTTAGCTCATAAGTGCCAGGTTCTCCGGGAGTCCAAGAGTAAGAGTATGACCCATCTGGATTGGTCGAGACCTGCGTAAGGGTATTCCAGGGTCCTCCTTCCCACCTGTACTGAATAGTGACTTTTGCTCTTCCCTCGGTCGTAAGAGCGGAACCTCTTATAAGGGTGGACTCGCCGACCGTGAGATATGAGGGTGAAGCATATATAGAAATTCTTAAGTCTGTTTCAGTTGTTTCAGATCGTTCTATTATGGTGAAGCTTCCAGTCAAACCATTTACCTCAACATTATAGGTTCCAGCAGTCAATGAAGGACTAGTGACCCAGCTTACAGTAGATGACTCACCTGCTTTAAGAGTCACATCTCTCGTTGAACGGGTTTCACCATTAATCTTTAGGACCAGAGTGTAGGTTCCCTCAACGCCACCCATATTTGTTACTACGACGGATATCCGAACCTGCTCTCCCTCCTCAGCAACGGTAGGCTTTATAGAAAGACTGCTAATCTTGAAGTTTCCAGAAGTTGTCTCGGAGGGCGGTGGAGAAGTCGTTGAGATTGTAGTGGATGGGGTGGTAGGAGCTACTGGCTTATATTTGGCAATGTAAATACTAGGTGGAAGATACGGTTCGAGAATATATAGCGCAAAAATGTAGCCTCCGTCGCTCGTCTCTGACAATAGATATCTCATACTATTTTCATGAACACTTGGAACACCCACGGCTCGTCCCCACTCCATCCTACCGTTTTTGTCGGTCTTTATAACGTAGCCATCCCGCTCTGTCCCGTTTCGTTCTTCTGTAGTTCCCACCACTATGTAGCCTCCATCCCTCGTCTGTTTGACTAAATCTGCCCAATCCATTTTTTCAGAGCCGAAAGTCCAGCTCCACTCCATGTTTCCATTTATATCAATCTTTATAAGGTAAACATCAGTGTCACCGACCCCAAATGACCATGTATATCCAGCAACTATGTATCCTCCATCACTTGTCTCCTGAACAGAATAAGCTTGCTCACTTGCTTTTCCTCCAAAAGTCCTGACCCAATGTATATCTCCCCCTCTATCAGTCTTCGCAACGTAAATATCGAAGTTGTCGATTTGGCCTGTATATCCAGCAACTATGTAGCCTCCGTCGCTCGTCTGCTGGACACACATTGCACCTCCTTGTCCAAGCGTCTTACTCCATTCTTCGTCTCCATTCTTATCAATCTTTATGAGGTAAACAGAATAACCGACCTCCCATTCATATTTATATCCAGCTATTATGTATCCTCCATCACTTGTCTCCTGAACAGAATAAGGGTGATGCTGATACTTTGTATAGTCTCCTCTCCCACCCAGTATCTTGCTCCATTTCTCGTTTCCTTTCTCGTCTACCTTCACAACATAAATTTGGTAACTTAACTCATCAGGATAATCTGTTACGCCAACCAATATGTAGCCTCCGTCGCTCGTCTGCTGCAAGGACTCTAAAAACTCATCCGTATATTCAGTCCTTCCATAATACTCTGAGACCAGACCGAAATTGGAGCTCCATTCCATCTTACCTTCTGAGCTATACTTTACTATGTAATAGTCCTCATCGGTTTCATCAGGCACGTGTGAAACACGTGCCCTTCCTCCAATAATAAAGCCTCCATCCCCAGTCTGTTGGATATAGACATGGTCGGGATCACGCAGTATCTCTTCTGTCAACTCGAACATTGTAATTAACTCTACTTTTAGTGATCCCTTCTCATATCCACCGATGCCAGGCTCTCCCTGCGCCTGAACTACCGCAAAGAAAGCAACTGGCGAAAGAACATAGATCAAGATAAGAGTTGAAATAAACTTGTGTGGATTATTTAGATCCCGCAATCCTATCCTCTCGACACCGTCCATCCTTTCTCAGGAATATAAACCTTTACAATCAATGATTGGAAGTGGCAAATCAGACTCATCTTCCCCATTCATGATTCGTTAAGGTTAGCCTGCTAATCCTCTTCTATCTTCTAAGCATTACATCAACTAATTCTTTAAGTTGATAATTGTTGATAACGTTCATAAGATGATATGCTAGGAGTTATCACTTATCTACTTCTTAAATCCTACGTATGTTCTTTGAGATAAATAGTGGCGGGCTATATCTAGTGGAACTAAGTCAACGATAAGAATTAAGGGTTTTTCTGCACTTCATGTAGTGTAGCAGCATTAGCTACTATACTGAGAGACAATCTCGACAGCAATATCTTCTCTAATATTGGAAGGTATATGTTGATGGTATGGTCGAGGCATGGTAAGATTATATCTTTGAACAGTTCTCTATATTCAGATGAGTTTCATAACAAGTCATTACCCGATTCATGTCTTGTTCAGAAATCTTTCTATAATATTTTCTATCTAGAATAGCTTACTCGAAAATAATTCAACATCCATCTTTTCTAAATACTCAGATCTTAGTATTACTACAAAGAATGAAACTCCAGCAATGTCTGATGCTATGAAAATTGAAACCGATAATAAAAATTTAAGAATAGGAGATAGCATCCAGCTTATCTGGGATTCTAAGATGAAACAGTTAGTAAGACTTCTTCCAAACTTGACAACCTACTACATCATCACTTTACTTTAAACCTCATACTAAAAATTATTCAGGGATCTAATAAAAGAGACCACCTTGATATAGTAACCCACATTATATATTATACTAATTTGGCTTTACGTATCATTGTCAATCAAAGAGTAAGCTGGTCATCCATCTTATCTAGACAAAATGCTTGTAGAGAGTTTAGGTTAATTTACTGGTGATTATAATTATGGAGTATTGAAAAGAGGTGGTCTAGATGCCAGAGCCTATTAAAGTGATTGAAGGTAAGGCAGCTCCTTTAAGGTTAGAGAATGTGGATACTGACCAGATTATTCCAGCTGAGTTCTTAAAGATACTTGGTAAGAAAGGTCTAGGAAGATACTGCTTCTATCGTTGGAGATATAATGAAGATGGCAGTTTGAGAGAAGACTTTGTATTAAATAATCCAAAATATAGAGATGCATCTATACTTATAGCAGAGAAGAACTTTGGAATAGGATCTTCTAGAGAGAATGCTGTCTGGGCTCTTCAAGACTTTGGGATAAAATGTGTTATAGCTCCATCATTCGGAGACATATTCTACGTTAACTCTATGAAGAATATGCTTCTATGTATAAAGCTATCTGAAGAACAGGTAAGAATGCTTCAAGAATTAGCAGAAAAGGAAACCCTCATACTCAAGATAGATTTAGTGGAAAATGCTATTAAATATAAGGATAAGATATTAAATTTCGAGATAGACAAAGTGGTAAGAGAGAGATTCCTACATGGGTTAGATGAGATAGAGATAACCCTGAAGTATATAGAAAAAATAAAAAAGTATGAAGATAATATGCCGTCTTTTCTGATCC
>Ga0197143_1000916_pt1 | contig 27108 bp, 27 predicted proteins | sample GBS70_MetaG_FD_148603 | JGI IMG/M metagenome (GOLD analysis project Ga0197143, IMG submission 148603) | Sediment microbial communities from Great Boiling Springs, Gerlach, Nevada, United States - GBS 70_MetaG | ecosystem: Environmental > Aquatic > Thermal springs > Hot (42-90C) > Sediment... | reverse complement strand
ATTATTTTTGTAGGAGAGGTGGCCGAGAGGCCGAAGGCGGCTCCCTGCTAAGGAGTTGTAGGGTTAATAGCCCTACCGCGGGTTCGAATCCCGCCCTCTCCGTTTAATCAGTTTCCAATTCTATTTCACAGTTGTCCTTTTCTATGATCAACTGACAGGTTAGCCTTCTGTTTTCCTCGTATTCTCCAATACGCCAAAGGGTTTCCTCCTCTGCCTCCGATGGCTCTGCCAAACATTCTAAACCTTTTTTGACTGTGCATACGCACACGCCACACTGACCGTCAGTGCATCCAAACTCCAAGCCAGCCTTTTCTATCTCGTGATGCAGTTCTCCAAACCTAACTCCGGGTGGAATCTCAAACACTTTTTTGTTAATCTTTACTTTAGCCATGGTGTTTATTTTAAGCTTTATGTAAAAACACCAAAATGAGTTTAATCATCGGTTGGTTATAATTAAAGCTTGGAGGAGGTGCCATGAAGGATTGTTTGAAGTTAATAACAGAGCGACGCTCCATAACCTTCTTTGACCCTAACAGAGAAGTGCCTTTAGAACTAATAAAAGAGATTTTAGAAGTTTCCGCCACCGCACCCTCTGGATATAACCTTCAACCCTGGCAGGTAGTTGTGGTTATAGATAAAGAAAAAAAGAAAAAGCTTAAAGAGATATGCTACAACCAACAAAAAGTAGAAGACGCAAGTGCCAATTTGGTCATAATAGCCAACACAAGGGCGGGTTTTGATAACGTGGATAGGGTTTTGGACAGTTGGATAGAGCTTGGATACATTCAGTCCTCTGCAAAAGAACAGCTAAAAGAGACCATACAGATAGGTTGGAGCGATCCCCAAAAGGCTAAGAAAAAAGCGGTAAGGGATTCCGCTCTTTTTGCTATGAACCTTATGATAACTGCGAGGGCGTATGGGCTGGAAACCCATTCTATGGAAGGATACGACGAGGTTAAACTAAGAGAATTTTTGGAACTCAAAGAACACCAAGAGCCCATCATGATAATAGCCATTGGCTACAAGGATCCAAACAAGACACTGCTACCCCGTGCGTACAGGTTTAAGTTTGAAGAGTTTGGGAGAGTGTTGTAGGAGAGGAGCGATGGGTAAAGTATTAGTAATATACGATTCAAGAACTGGAAACACAGAAAAGATGGCCTTTCTTGTAGCAGAAGGTGCAAAAAGGGTGGAAGGAACGGAGGTAAGAGTTAAAAAGGTAGATGATGCCACAAAAGAAGACGTGCTTTGGGCTGATGGACTTGCGGTTGGTTCTCCTACAAACATGGGAGTTATCTCTTGGAAACTAAAAAGGTTCTTTGACGACGTTTTGGGAGAGCTTTGGGGAGGAATAGACGGAAAAATTGCCTGTGCCTTTTCCTCTTCAGGCGGTTGGGGCGGTGGAAATGAAACTGCCTGTATGTCCATACTTACAGTGCTTATGAACTTTGGTTTTTTAGTCTTTGGAGTAACTGATTACGTAGGCAAGAAATTTACCCTTCACTACGGAGCGGTTATAGCCGGTGAGCCAAGAACAGAAGAGGAGAGAGAATCCTGCAGAAGACTTGGAGAAAGACTCGCCCAGTATGTGGCTATATTTTTTGATGGGAAGAAGGAGCTTCTTGATTACGTAAGAACTTTTGAGGGGAAGTTTAAGGACTAAGTATTTGTTCTATATCTTTCAAAAATCTCTCTTTATCCGAGCAAACTAAGAAAACCTCTTGCACGGAAGTGCCGTTTTTGTATAGAAGTTTATAACCAGACGGGGTTTCGTATTTCAAAAAGAGACCCTTTGAGCCTCTTCCTTTGTTCTGTCTTGATATCCTGCCAGGGATTATCGACTGAACTGAAGCCAAATCGGATAGCCTCTGCACATACTCTTCTAAACCTTCTAAAAGGTGATGTTCCAACTTTATTTTACCTTTTCTATGCTTGGGCATAGTAAATTAACCCTCAATCAGACTTCTTGCATCTACGATCTTACTGTTTGGAACAACAAGGTCTGCGCCATTTTCCTTTGCCTTTTGGATTAGGTCCGCTCTTTTGTGACCACAGTAAGCTATAACCTTGCTCCCTCCTTTCTCCTTTATTTCCTTTATAAAACTTGGATCAAAGCTCTCTACGTTTATAAATACCACCTGTTCATTTTGAAAATCCTCTCCTACTCTAACATCCAATCCTGCCAAGGAGTTCTTTATCTTGCTGGCTAAAAGCAAATTCTTTTCCATAATAAGGATCTTCATTCCAACTTCTCCTTTAAAAGTTTTACCGCCTTTTCAAAGTTCTCTGGCTTTGTGCCACCGCCCTGAGCTATGTCCTCTCTTCCTCCTCCTCCACCGCCAAGCAGGTCTCCCACTTCTTTTATAAGCTCCTTTGCGGAAAGCTTACCGACCATATCTTTGGATAGGGCAATGACGGTGGAAACCTTTCCTTCTTTCCTGCTTGCCAAAAAGACAAGAACCCCACGTCTGTTATGCCTTAGCTGGTCTGAAAGCTCTCTCAAAAATTCCCCATCCACACCATCTAATAGCCCATAAAAGAGAGTGTATGAATCAACGCTTTCTTCTTTTATCCTGTCCCTTGCCTGCGCCCTTGCTAATTCAAACTTTAACTTCTGTGTCTCTCTTTCTAAGTCTTTCACCTTTTCCTTCATCCTTTCTATGGCATCCCAAACATCTTCCTTTGCCACACCTAAACTCAGAGCAATCTGTCCAAGCGTTTGGGAATCTCTGAAGGACTCTTCCACAGCCCATCTGCCAGTTTTTGCCAGAATACGCCTCAAACCAGCGCCTATGGAAGACTCCGAAACTATCTTGAAGTATCCTATCTCCCCAGTTCTCGAGACATGGGTCCCCCCGCACAGCTCTTTGGAAAAGTCTCCCACGCTCAGCACCCTAACCCTATCACCGTATTTTTCTTCAAAAATAGCTATAGCGCCTTCTTTTATAGCTTCTCTGTAGTCCTTCTCTTCCGTTATCACAGGCTCGTCCTTTCTTATCTGCTCATTAACCAACTCTTCTATCTTTTTTATCTCTTCTAAAGTAAGTGGTTGAAAGTGAGTAAAGTCAAAGCGCAAATACTTGTCTGCTACCAAAGAACCTGCCTGTCTGACATGATCTCCCAAAACCAACCTAAGGGCTGAGTGCAATAGATGGGTTGCGGTATGATTTCTCTTTATATCTTCCCTTCTTTCACTTTCTACAATTGCAAGCACCGAATCTCCTACTGCCAATCGCCCTTTTACCAACTTACCTATATGACTTATCACACCCTCCACAGGAGATTGGGTATCTTCCACCACAAAAACACCTTCTGCATTCTCTATGGTCCCCGTATCCCCTATCTGCCCTCCTCTCTCTGCATAAAAAGGTGTAATGTCCAAGAATATTTCCCCACTCTCCCCTTCCCTTAGTTCAGATACAAGCTCTCCATCCTTTACTATGGCTATTACTCTTGACTGGCTTGTGGTTGTTTCGTAACCTACAAAAGTTGAAGTCTTTCCTATGTTCTTAAGATGTTGGTATATGGGCTTTACCTCTTTGGTTTCTATCTTAAAGCTTTGTCTTGCCCTTTCTCTTTGGACTGCCATCTCTTGTTCAAACCCTTCCATATCAAGGCTTAGGTTATTTTCTTTTGCTATTTCCTCCAACAGGTCCAAAGGAAAGCCGTAGGTATCATAAAGTTTAAATACCTCTTCACCTTTCAAAAAGCTTCTGCCCTCTTCCAAAGCTCTGCTTACAAACTCTTCTACCAACGGCATGGCGTTTTTGAAGGTGTTTATGAATCTCTCCTCTTCTGCCTTTATTACTCCTTTAACAAAGTTCTTTGTTTGAATAAGCTCGGGATAGGCTGATTTCATAATATGCACTACCACATCCACTCCCTTGTGTAGAAAAGGCTCTACTATGCCCAGTTTGTATCCAAACCTTAAGGCTCGCCTTAGGATCCTCCTTAGGACGTATCCTCTTCCGGTGTTGGACGGAAAAACTCCATCAGATATGGCAAAGGTTAAGGCTCTAAGGTGGTCCGCTATTACCCTTAAGGCTACCGTATGCTCATAATTCTCTCCGTAAGCTTTTCCGCTTATCTCCTCTCCAAAGCTTATTATGGGTCTTATAAGGTCTATTTCAAAGTTCGTTTTTGTGTTTTGAAGGACGCTTGCGATCCTCTCAAGACCCATACCCGTGTCTATGCTTGGATTAGGAAGTGGAGTTAAACTACCCTTTTGGTCCCTGTTGTATTGCATAAAAACAAGGTTCCAAACCTCCAAAAACCTTTCTTCTCCTGCTTCTTCTCCTCTATCCACGTATATTTCCGAACACGGACCACAAGGTCCTGTATCTCCCATCTGCCAGAAGTTGTCCTCCTCTCCAAGCCTCCAAATCCTATCCGTAGGTAGTCCTACCTCTTCGTTCCATATTCTGTAAGCCTCTTCGTCTTCTTTATACACGCTTACGTATATTCTCTCTTTTGGAATTTTTAGCCATTCAGTCACAAACTCCCAAGCATAGAGTATGGCTTCCCTTTTGAAGTAATCGCCAAAGGAGAAGTTGCCAAGCATTTCAAAAAAGGTGTGATGCCTTGAGGTGTATCCCACACTTTCCAAATCGTTGTGTTTTCCAGAAACCCTAAGGCACTTCTGACAGGACACAGCCCTTGAATAAGGTCTTTTTTCCAAGCCAAGGAACACATTTTTGAAGGGAACCATGCCTGCGTTGGTAAAAAGCAAGGTTGGGTCCGACTCTGGTATTAGCGAAGCACTCTTTACCCTCGTGTGTTCCTTACCTTCAAAGAAGCTCAGAAAAAGTTCTCTGATCTCATGCCCACTCATCCTTAGTTATTTTAATTTAATCGCTTGGCATACAAAACAGCACCCAAAAGAAAAGAAAACACCAACTCCAACCATATCAAAAAAAGCAAAAGAGAACCCAGCAAACCGTAGAGTGGGTTTAAACTAACAAGCTTTACAACAAACTTATAAAACAAGAAGTTTATGATGTTTAGAGCTAAAAGAAAATAGACAGAAGCTTCCAATATGTAAAGTGGTTTTATTAGATCTTTTAAAAAGAACCAGTATAGAAAATACACAATCGGCAAAAAGATAACTATTTTCACGATAAACAGCAAAACACTTAACCACTCAGGCAGAAAGGTTTGTATAAAGGATAAAAAGGCTGAACCAACAAGTATGCTAATGGAAAAAAACAACAGATAGATGGGTATAAACACCCACAGAAACACTTCTCTGAGTTTGATCTGCGTCTCTACTATGTCAGACAAAAGCTTGGCAAACATCTTAGCATAGCTAACTACAAAAAAGTAAGAAATTAACACCGATAATATGGTTCCCAAGTTTCTATGCTTATAAACGCTCTGAAGCTTTTCAAAGACTGAACTTGCATACTTTGGCAAAATCTGGTTGATGAGTTCAAAAACTCTATCAGGGCTCAGAAAGGGTAAAAAGGAAGACAGAAAACCCAGAAGCACAATAAGAGAACTAAACACCATCAAAAACCTGTACGTCATAGCGGAAGAGTAATGCCCCAAGTTTCCTGTAATTATCTTCTTAAGAGAGAAGATCAGTGCAAAAGCTCTTTTTCTAAAATTCGCAAATGTCGTATTCCACCTTCTGTCCATCCCAGCTTAAAAAGGTGTGCTTTGTTCCATCGCTGTCTATCAGGTATTTGGGCAGTAAAGGTACCTTACCTTTCCCACCTGGTAGATCCACTGCATAGGTGGGTATAGCATAGCCAGATATTCTTCCCCTCAGGTATTTCATAATTTCCAAGCCTTTTTCCAAGGTTGTTCTAAAGTGGATAACACCCTTAATGGGATCACAGTGAAAAAGATACTGGGGTTTGACCTTTATTTTTATCAGCTTTCTCATAAGCTCAAGCATAATCTCTGGGTTATCATTAACTCCCTTTAGCAGGACCGTCTGATTAAGGACCGGTATGCCCCTTCTTAGAAGATTTTCCACCGCTTCTTGAGCCTCTGGAGTTATTTCCTTTGGATGGTTAAAGTGAGTGCTTATCCATATAGGGGAGTATTTTTCCAACACATCTAAAACCTTAGGGTCAAAGAATCTCTGGGGTGCAAGGACTGGCAACCTCGTTCCTATGCGTATGATTTCCACGTGGGGTATTTTTCTGATCTCAGAAAGTATAAGTTCTAGCTTTTTAATGCTCAGGCTAAGAGGGTCTCCGCCCGAAAGCAAAACTTCCCTCACCTCAGGATGGACCTTTATGTAGTCCAGCATTAACTTTAGCTGTTCGTTGGTTACAGCCCTTTCACCTTGAGCAAATATCCTCTTTCTCATGCAGTGTCTGCAGTAGACCGCACAGAAGGTTGTAACTTGCAAAAGGACCCTGTCCGGGTATCTGTGGGTAAGACCTGGAATGGCTCCCTGCTCCTTTAAAGCGTCTGGCTCTCCAAAACTCTGAATGTGCTCATCTACTTCCAATACTCTTGGTATAGCTTGTAGCCTTATAGGATCTTCTGGGTCCTCTGGGTCTATCAAGGATAGATAGTAGGGGGTTATAGCAAGGGGGTATATGCCATTAGTTTTTTCTATCCCTTCCAGCTCTTGGGGTGTTAGCTTTATATACCTTCCAATTTCCTCTTTAGTTTTTATTCTGTTTTGGACCTGCCAGTGATAATCTCTCCAAAGCTCTTTTGGGATCTTCATAAAAAATTCCATGCTTTTCGCTTGTCCACTCTGCTCAGCTATTTAATTTTAAAGCTAAGTGGTATTTTGGACAGCTCCTTTTGAGGTTGTTCGAAAAAATCCCTCATCGGGATGTCTCCCCAACCTCTAAGGGGACTAACCTTCTCCTCGCCATGTCCCACGCCCCTTCCACCAATAAAGGCGGAAGAGGAGAAAGGTCCCTTGGTAGAACCTTTCCAAGAATAGGGAAGAAATGCCAAGCACTTTGAGAAGTAGTTTTGGCGACTTATCCCTTGACAGATCCCATTTTGGAGTGATAAACTGAATTTAAATATCTATGAAAAAGTCGCACATTGAACATTTCCTTCGGGTAGCAAAGGAGGCTTGTATCATAGGTGGTTTTGTAATAAAAGAATACTTTGGCAAACTTTTGTCTGATCATATTTACTTCAAAGGAGAGAAGGATTTAGTAAGTCAGGCAGACAGAGAATCGGAGGACAGAATAAGGGACCATATCCTTAAACACTTTCCAGATCACTCGGTTGTTGGGGAAGAAAATGGGGGAGATGCAAAGGGGAATGAAGTATGGTTCATAGATCCGTTGGACGGGACAAAGAATTTTGTGTCTGGTTTTCCAATATTTGGCGTTTCTGTGGGGTTTGTAGTGGAGGACAGACCCATCGTGGGTGCAGTTTACTTGCCCTCCTTTAACAACTTATACTATGCCGCAGAAGGGTTGGGGGCATACAAGGATGGTAAAAGAATTTACGTCAGCACGAGGGATATCTTTAAAAGAATGTCTGTTTCTTATGGCTTTCCTTCCAGAGCAAAGCGAGAGCTAAACTTGTACTGGGAGATTTTTAGAGAGGTATTTGATAAAGTGGGTTCAATGAGAAGACCTGGGGCAGCAGCTGTGGACCTTTGCTTTTTGGCAGAGGGTATATTCGATGGGTTGATTGAGTTTGAACTCAACCCTTGGGATGTAGTAGCTGGAACGGTTATAGTTAAAGAAGCAGGAGGAATGGTAAAACTAACCAAGGGATTAACCAATGGGACTGACGTAATAGCGGGTTCTTCTTACATCTTCCCTTACCTTGAGGAAGTGGTAAAATTGAAGTTGAGGGTTTAGATAATGAAATTTTTAGTGCCTGTGGACTTTACAGATATCACCAATCCCCTTTTAAGGGTAGCCAAAAAGCTCGCCCTTATGCGTTCTGCTCAAATTTTACTTTTGCATGCAATCTCACCGGTAATTTATCTTCCTTACCCTGAGAGTTTTGGTATTAGCCCTATTGACCTATCCAAGTTGTCTGAGTTAGAAAGTAGGAATATCCAGATAGCTAAGCAAAGACTTGACGCCCTTCGTGATTTTTTAAATCCTGTGGAAGTTGACACCCTAGTGGATATAGGAGATCCTGCAGAGGTCATCCTCAGCAAAGAAAAACTTGCAGACCTTATAATCTTAGGAAGTCACAGTAGAGGGTTGATTGAAAAAATACTCATAGGTTCCACTTCAGAGAAAGTGGTCAGTTACTCCCACAAGCCTGTATTGGTTCTAAAGGGGCAAGAAGTAGAAAGCTTTAAAAATGTCTGCGTAGCGCATGATCTTTCAAGGTATGCCCAAGAAGCCTTTGAGTTTTTCTTGGATCTTATACCAGCAGAAGATGGCTCACGGCTAACCCTATTGCATGTGGAGGAAACTGTGGAAATACCGATGGTAGATGTATTAACTGAAAAGATAACCCAAAAGATAGAGGAAGAAAAGGTAAATTACCTTAAATCTCTTTTAGAAAAAGCACAGAATAAGGGCTGGACTGCAGAGTTGGTCATAGAAAAATACAGTAGCGTATCCGCTGGGATTGCCCAGTTTCTAAAACAGAGAAAATATGACCTTTTGGTCATGGGAAGTAGAGGTCTTTCTGGTTTTAAGCGAGTAATCCTTGGAAGCACTTCTTCCGAGGTGGTTAAAAAAGTAGAAATCCCCGTTCTCATACATAAGGGCTTCTATCTATGAAAATGCTGGTTTTTTTTCTTCTGTCTGTTGGTTTTGTGTTTGCATACAACCAGTATAGAGACTACCTTTTCTGCAGGTATTTTCAAGACACAAATCCTTCAGAAGCCCTAAGGTTCTGCGTCAGAGCTCTGCAGAGAGAACCTACCCCAAGTTTATACGTAGATACTATCAGACTTTCTGTGATTCAGAAGAAATTCCAAGAAGCCCTTTCCCTTGCATTGAAGTTCAAAAAGGAGTTTCCTCAGGATCAGGAACCCTATTTGGTGCTTCACAGCGTATATACCCTCAGGGGAGAAACACAAAAAGCCTTAGAAGCTTTAGAAGAGGGATACAAAGTAAGACCCGATTCCAAGCAGATAATGGCATTCCTAGCGGAAGACTACATAAAGATGAACAGACTACAAGATGCCAAAAAAGTATTGGAAAATTTAGCAAAGGTGGCAATAGACAATCCTTACCCTTATTACATGCTGGCTCGTATATACCTTACAGAAGGTCTAAAGGACAAAGCTATAGAGTATTTGGATAAAACCTTGCAAATAAAGAAAACCTTTGAAGCGGGTTTTATTACTTTGGGAAATATATACGAAACGGAAAAAGAATTTTCAAAGGCAGAAAGCCTGTATAAAGATGTCCTGAAGGAAGACCCAAGGAACAAGGTAGCCCTTGAAAGGCTTGCAAATCTTTATCTTATCACCGGAAGAGTTGAGGACGCAAAGGAAGTTTATAGGAAGCTGATAGAATATTACCAAGATATTGGTTACAAAACCCAATATATTTTCTTACTTCTGCGAGCGTCGGAGTTTCAAGAGGCGGAAAAGTTGGCTGCAGAGCTCTACTCGGAAAACCCAAAGGACCTTAATGTAGCTTTTGTTTACGGTATAGCCCTTGAATCAAACAAAAAGAAGCGAGAAGCGTTGGAGGTTTATAAAAAACTCCTTGAAGAAAACTCAGATAACGTGAAAATTATGGAAAGGCTGGCTGCCGTTTATATAGATGAGAAGGAATATGATAAAGCAAGGGCTTTACTCAAAAGAGCTTTAGACATCGCGCCTGATAGTTACGAAATCAACCTTTTAATGGCGAGCCTTCTAAGTGAAGAGGAAAAGGCAGAGGAAAGTTTAAACTTTGTAGACAGATCAATAAATTTAGACCCTAAGGACTACAGAGGCTACTTTTTAAAGGCAATAGTTTTGGATAAACTCGGGAAAATTATAGATGCAGAGAAGAACTTAAAAAAAGCCATAGAGTTAAGACCGGAGGATCCGGACCTTTACAACCACCTTGGATATTCTTTACTGCTTTGGTATGAAGGTGCGAGAGTAGAAGAAGCTGAAAAGCTCATACTAAAAGCTTTAGAAAAGGATAGTGAAAATCCAGCTTACATAGATAGCTACGCATGGGCTCTTTACTATAAAGGTGAATATATTAAAGCTTACGAGCTTTTACTTAAAGCCCTTGAAAAGGAAAAAGAAGACCCAGTAATTTGGGAACACCTTGGCGATGTGCTTCAGAAGTTGAACAGAAAGAGTGAAGCGTTAGAATCTTACAGAAAGTCTTGGGAGATGTTGGAGAAAGGTAAAAGGGGAGAACCAGGACAGAGAGAGCGATTGAAAAAAAAGCTTAGACAGTAATGCTTTTTAGATTCTTAGCTTGGAGAATTACAAAAGTAGCATTTACGGTGAGCTTAACCCTATCGGCGTTATTTTTGTTAGTTCAGTCCATTCAATTAGATCAAGTGCTTTTAAAATCCCCAGCAAAAGAATCGGTTTTGTTCCTATCTGTTTGGTTGTTGTACTTTTTTTCTTACTTTCTCCCATCTTCCATAGTAGTTGCCTTCGGCTGGGTATTTTTTGACCTCAAAGAGAGCAAAAAACTGAATGTAATAGCATCCTTTGGAAAAAGTCCTACAAGTACTTTTTTTAAAGTTCTTCTACTCTGTAGCCCTTTGTTTTTCTCAGTTATTATTGTAGGATCCTTTATAAAACAGGATGACATATTTTATCTAAGAAAATTATTTATATACAAATACCACGCAGAAATCATTAAAGGCATTCCAGAAAAGGGATTTTATACCATAGGCAAAATTAACATGCGGGTAGAAAAAAAGGATGCTAATGTTTTTAACGATGTTTTCTTAAGAGTGGATGGCAATCTTATAAGTGCAAAAGAGGCAATTTTTCAGGATGGGGAGCTTATTTTAAAAGATGGTTCCCTTGTGTTGAAAAAAGATGATCGGTATTACTTGACCAAATTCCAAAGCTATAAACTTAGTTTTTTAAACATACTTCTCCCAGAAGAGAGGAGAAAAGACAGCTTCCTTTTGCCTGTGTTCAACATCACACTGGGTTTAATTTTTACTTTTGTAGTTTTCTACGCTGTCCTAAAGTATATTAGGAAACATACAAAGTTGTATTATACTTTGGGGCTTTTGATGACTATATACCATTTAGTGTTAATCCTCTTAAGGGCCAAATTTTAGGCGACCTGGTTTTGTCCAAAAATTCATACCCGCTTCTCTAACCCCTTGCATTTTGTTTTTCACTGTGTTATATTATAAATGGAAGCTCTCAGAGTGAGATAGGGTCTTGTAAGGGAGCCAATGGAAGGAATCCCTTGCAGGGTTAAAAGCTCTGTCAAGTTCTGAGAGTAGCCCCTGCTTTGCCTTGTCTTGGAAGGTTTAGAAAGCCTTCCTCTCTTCCGCCTGTTGAAGGTGGAAGGGATGTGGATAAGGAGAGCAGTAGGGTTAGTTCCCTTTGGCTTTGGGGGGACTATATCCAGGAATACTGGGTGAATAATTGGACAAAGCCGGCGACCTACCATCGTTGCTAAAAAAAAGGAGAGGAATTAAAATTTTAATTGTGCTGAAACTTAGAGAAAGGGATAGATTACAAAGTTTATTTTTGGAAGTATTGGAAGATCAAAACAAAAGGGAGCTTCTTTTGTATTTATTGTGTTATATACAATTAGTTAAGAAAGAAGGGAGTTTTTCCATCAGTCTGGATGAATTTCTAAAATGTGCTTATAGAAGTTTTAGGTCCAGCAGGAATCAATGGAAGGATGTGCTCGTGGAGTTAAACTTGCTAAAAATAACAGATATATACGGATCCGTTTATTCCGGGAAGGATATATACAAAATTCAAGAGAACTCTCTTCTGTTTATAAGCTTAGACCCTGCCTACGTGGATGATTTTCATCTCATTTCCAGCAGACTTGTTAAGTACTGGGGTATAGTCCATAAGCTGGAATATGGTAAGCTCTGGAATGCTCAGGACGCAGTTAGCTTAGGTGTTTACATCTTTAACGAAGAACTATACGAAGAGTATATGGATTATGCTGAAATTCAAAAGGAAAGATTCAAGAAGGAGACTGCATTCTTTGAAGTGCTTGAAGAAATCATCATGGGTTTAACTACAAAGAGGGAAGAAAGCTTACTCCATTGGTTAGAATCTATGGAGCGGGTAAAGAAACTACCTGAGGTATACTACGGCATTAATATAGAAAAGCTTAAAAAGGATATTGAAAACAACTGGAAAAGGGCGCAGAAGGGAAAAAGGACAGAAAGGATAAAGGTGGAGTTTATAAAACAATCAAAGAAGGACAACTTTTGGCGACGTTTGAAAGAGGCTTTTCAAAGAATATACAAGCACTTTGTATTTGAAAGACCTTGGAACATTCACGTAAAGAATACAAGACCCGAACCCATAAAAGAGTGTGTGAATGTTTAAAGAAGCATCGGACCCAATCTACGAATTCATAAGGGTTTATCCTGATGAACTGGAAATCCTGGATACATTTACTGTTCAAAGGTTGAGGTACATAAAACAGCTGGGCGTTACGCACATGGTATTTCCCTCTGCCCAACATACAAGGTTTGAGCATTCCTTAGGTGTGATGAATTTAGCAGAGAGTATATACAGATCGCTTGGCTATAAGGATAAAAAACTTTTGAAGGTTGTAAGGTTGGCTGCTCTATTGCATGACGTGGGGCATCCACCCTTTTCCCACACTACAGAAGTGCTTTTGGGGGACAGAAGCCACGAGATAGTGGGAAAGGAGCTTGTTCTATCGGGAGAGCTAAACGAAAAGTTGAAAAAGATTGGTTTTTCTCAAGAAGATATAGGGCTTCTTGTTAGACTTGCCTTTAAGGAACCGAAGGATGAAGAAGAAAAGGCCTTATCCCATATCATAACCGGGGAGTTAGGAGCAGATAGGATGGATTATCTCAGAAGGGATGCCTATTTTTGCGGCACATCTTACGGTTTTTTTGATTACGGTAGAATACTGAGTCATTTGAAGGTAGTAAATGGTAAAAAGTGCGCAGATAGGAGCGCTATAAGAGCTTTGGAGAGCTTTTTCTTGGGAAGGTTTTTTATGTACACGCAGGTGTATTTTCATAAGGTTGTTCGCGTTTTAAACATACATTTGCTGGAGCTAATACAGGATTACATGGACAGAGGATTTTTTTCTAAGGAAGAATTTCACCATCTAACAGATGCGCACCTAATAGGATGGGCTTTAAAAGAAAAGAATAACCCTTTGGTTAGGAGACTCTTTTTAAGAGAACACTTCAGAGAAGTCTTTAGCACGGACGATCGGAACGAGTATGTGCAGGTTGTGGAGTTTTTGAAAGAAAAGCTGGATGAGAGTATGTTAAGGTTTGATAAGGCAGAAAAGAACGTGATGGACGAAGAATTTTACATTAGCTACGATGGGGCTTTGAAAGAGCTCAGAGAAGTATCCCAACTTATAAGAAGCCTGAAAAACATAAGGATATACAGGATATATGTGGAAGCAGGCTTGAAGAATCATGCAATACAGTATCTTAAAAAGGCTTCTTGAAAGTCCAAAGGGAGCCACTCTGCTCTGGATATACCTGTCCGCTGGCGTGGGTGTGTTTTCTCTAACTGGAGTGGCGCACATCCTCTATCTTTACCTTTGTATCCTCTTTATCCTCCTTGGCTCTATTATGGACTACAAAAACTTCTATCCTATAAAACGCCTGTTTCTAAACTTACTGGGAATAACAATCACCATTTACTTTGCATCCCAGTTAAGCCTTGAAAATGTCGTTGAGCCACTTTCCAATCTACTTATCACACTCATTGGGATCAAATTTCTTGAAGAAAAAAAGCCAAGGGACATGTATCAGATTTTGATACTCAGCTTACTTTCTCTTTCCTTAGCAACTCTTTATAACCTTTCAATCAGCTTTTTGATACTGCTTATGCTCTTTAGCCTTTTAGGTATAACCTCCCTAGTGTTTATAAATGCATACAAACAGAACCAGAAAAATTACCAACCTTTGGAGATTTTTGGGTATTATTCAGCAGCTTCTGTTTTTCTCTTTTTGGCAGTTCCGCTTCTCTCTGTGCCGTTCTTCGTTTTTCTTCCAAGAACTCAATTTCCTCTTTTTGATGTATTCGGCCGAAAAGATGGGCTAAAGACTGGTATAGCAGGCGAGGTGTCCCTGGGAAAGGTAGGTGAGATACAGCAGGACAATACGGTGGCTTTTAGGGTGTTTGGTCTGCCGAAGAATATAAGGGAACTATACTGGAGGGTCCAGGTGTTTGACACATACGAAAACAACAAATGGATTAGCACGCTTAAGGAGAGTTTTTCTCCTTTGAAGGGTATGGGAGAGGTTAGTTATACGATTGTTCTTGAACCTCATTATGAAGATTACCTACCTTTGCTGGATTTTCCTTATAGTATAAGCTCTTTGGAGGGTGTAAAAGGACAGGTTTTTGTTGGTCCTGGTGGAACTTTTAAAGTATCTACTAATGTAAACAAGGCCATAAGGTATATTGCAAGTTCTGTCTCTGAACCTGTTTCAAGTTATGAAACGCTTGCTAGCGCATATATTTATGTACCCAAGCAAATACCAGAAAGCATAAAGAAGCTGGCACGTGGTTTAACCTCAGGGGCAGTGGATGAAGGGGAGAAAGTTAAAAGGGTTGTAAAACACTTCGCCGAAGGAGGATACAGCTACACCCTAAGGTTAGAGAAATACGAGGGAGACCCGTTGGAGTACTTTCTCTTCGTGTCCAAAAAGGGTAACTGTGAATATTACGCAAGCGCCACCGCTCTTCTGCTTAGACTAATGGGAATACCAGCAAGGGTAGTAGGAGGTTTTAAAGGAGCTTTGTGGAATGACTATGGAAAATATCATGTTGTAACAAACTCCATGGCTCACGTGTGGGTAGAGGCATATCTGAAAGGCAGATGGGTTAGAATAGACACCACTCCAAGCTACCAATCTCCAGCGGTTAAGCGTATATCTAACTTCTCACTGCTAAAGGATGCTATTGTTTCTTTTTGGTACACCAATGTAATTGGTTTTTCTGTGGAGAAGCAAATAAGCGTGTTTAAAGCCTTTGGTAAGGGGGCCAAATGGAGCGTAAAGAGGGAGAATCTAATGCTGATATTTAAGTATATTCTTCTGGTTCTTCTATTGACTACGCCCTTCTACCTGATTTTCTTGTATTACACGCGGTTTAGAAAAACGCCAGAGAATCTTTATAAAAGGCTTACGCAAGTCTTAGGATCAAAGGAAGAACCAGAAAGACTACTGGAGAAGTTCAAGAGTAAGAGTTTCTACCATCATTTAGAATACATAGTTAGGCTTTACCAAAGGCACAGGTATTCCAATTATAAAGTATATACTGACGAGATAAAAAGGGGCTACAGAGCTTTAGAGGAAATAAAAAAGAGTCCTCAATAATTCTGATCGCTCCTTATCCTGATTACGGTATGTACGTTTCCTCTTGGGTTAAAGTCTCCTATCACTTCCAAAAATTTGGGTTTTAGCTTTTCTTCTAAAGCCTGGTATATTTCATTGGTAGCTTGCTCGTGGGATATGTATCTGTTTCTGAATTTGTTAAGCCAGAGCTTTAAGGATCTTAGCTCTATTATGTACTTGTCTGGTATGTACTTTATTTTTATGGTAGCATAATCTGGGTAGCCAGACCTTGGACACAAGCAAGAAAATTCTGGAAAGGTGATTTCTATAAGATAGTCCCTTTCTTTTGAAGGGTTTTCCCATGGTTCTAACTCAGCCTGTTCTATTGCTATCTCTCCGTACTTTTTCTCCATGATGGAAAATTATAAATTAGACTTTTGACGCTTGGAAGTAGAGATAAGGTCCTTTACCTCTGAGATTGCTGACAAGAGCCTGCTTTCCTTTATAAGATCTACGAACTGCTCTAGGCTTTTAGCGTGTATATTTTCCCCCAATATACTTTTTGCAATTTCCACACTTCTAGCATCCATATCTATACCCCATGTTTCAAAACCATAGCGTTTAGCTACTATTAAAAACTTTCCATTGGCACATCCCATATCCAGTAGTTTTCCATACCAAGGTCCCTGAAAATATTTGAAAAAGGCTCTATGGTTTGATCCTAACTTGGTTCCAGGTAAACTGTGTAGTTTTTCGTACCTGGTAAAAAGTCCTTTTTCGTAAAGATGGTCTAGCCTTATCGTAAGGTGAGATATGTGTGCCTAAGATTTTATTCTTTTGATTCTTGCAGATTGGACAATTAACATCTCAAATTATAAATCTGTGCTTCTGAAATTGCTTATAATTAATACTTTAAGGAGAGGTGACCGAGTGGCCGAAGGTGCAGCACTGGAAATGCTGTGTACGGGTAATCCCCGTACCGCGGGTTCGAATCCCGCCCTCTCCGCCAAGGCATTATGAAGAGAGCAATCTTAGCACTTGAAGATGGGACCTACTTTGTAGGATACTCCTTTGGAGCTGAAGGGGAAATCATAGGGGAGGTCGTGTTTAATACATCCATGACTGGTTATCAGGAAATAATTACAGATCCCTCCTATAAAGGCCAGATTGTAGTTCTAACATACACCCAGATAGGAAACTACGGTATAAACACTCAGGATGTGGAATCTGAAAGGGTTCAGGTAAATGGACTTGTGATAAAAGAGTTTTCTGGGATATACAGCAACTGGAGGGCTGTAAAGGGGCTTGACGAGTATCTTAAAGAAAACGGAGTTATTGGTATATGGGGTATAGACACCAGGGCTTTGGTGAAAAAGATAAGGGAAAGGGGTGCAATGAATGGGATTATATCAACAGTAGACTTGGAGCCAAAAAGTTTAGTTCAAAAAGCAAGAAACTACGTAGACATATCCGAGCTAGACCTTGTAAAAGAGGTGGCGACGAAGGAAGTATATTATTGGAAAGAAGGGGATTGGGACTTATTTAAGGGATATCTTAGCTTTGATAGAGAAAGGCCAATAATAGCCGTTGTAGATTTTGGTGTCAAAAGGAATATCCTTAGAAGGCTTGTGCAAGAAGGTGCACGTGTTGTAGTAATACCGCCGGAGGATGCGCAGAAAACCATAGAAAAACTTCAGCCAGATGCCATATTTTTATCCAATGGGCCAGGAGATCCACAGAGGGTAGTGGAGGGGATAAGACTCGTAAGGGCTTACATGGAACAGTTGCCTATAATGGGTATATGTCTTGGACACCAGATAATAGGACTGGCGCTTGGGGGAAAAACATACAAACTAAAGTTTGGTCATCACGGCGGAAACCATCCAGTAAAAGACTTAAGAACAGGCAGAATACACATAACAGCTCAAAATCACAACTTTGCTGTAGATCCAGATACATTAAAAGGAGTCCAGATAACTCATATAAACCTTTTGGATCAGACTTTGGAAGGTTTCAAACACGAAAGCTTACCCATATACTGTGTTCAGTTTCATCCTGAAGCCTCTCCTGGACCTCACGACGGTTTTGGTATTTTTAAAGAGTTCATTCAGCTTTCATGCTCTCACCAAAAGTAAGTTTGAAGAATACAAAGATCTACATTGTAATTTTTTTTGTTTCTGTAGCATTTTTAGTAATAATCTTTAGGCTTGCTTACATACAACTTTACGGAAGAACCAGCTACATAGAGAGGATTGCGGAAAAATTCCCAAAGGTAACTGTAGAAAGGGTGCCGGTATACAGAGGGGCTATAAAAGATAGAAATGGTACAGAGTTAGCTATAAGTCTGCCCACTCTTTCAATTTTTGCCTTTCCCCAATTTGTTAAAAATAAGGAGGAGCTAGCAAGAAGGCTTTCTGCGGTGCTCAATCAAAATGAGGAGGAAATACTAAAAAAACTCAACTCTGATAAGAAATTTGTATGGCTGGCAAAACAGGTTGAGAAAGACCACATAAACTACATAAAGGGTGTTATAAGGGATACTGGAAATCAAAGCGCCGTCGGTTTGCAAGAAGACTACAAAAGGGTTTATCCTCATGGTTATTTAGCCAGTAACCTTATAGGTTTCGTTGGAGCAGAAGGAAAGGGTTTGGAAGGTATAGAGTATATGTTGGATGATAAACTATACTCAAAGGAAGTAAAGAAGGTTTTTCTTTATTCACCAAAGGGTGGCAGGATGGCTTTTAGCCTTGAAGAGGAAGAAATAGACTTTAAAACAAAGGACATCTATCTGACTATAGATTTTGGTGTTCAAGCTATTCTTGAGGACCTTAAAGAGAAAATAGTGAAGGATTGGAGACCAAGAAGAGTTGCTTTGATTGTTATAGATCTAAACAGTGGAGATATACTGGGTATTGCCAACTTTCCTGATTATGACCCAAATAAATTTAGAAATTATCCGCATCAAAACAGACGAAACTACGCCGTTACGGATCTTTTTGAACCTGGTTCTGTTGTAAAACCCTTTTTCGTGGGAAAAGCTTTAGATAAGGGATACATAAACTTTAACTATGTTGTAGATACAGAAAGAGGAAGGGCAGAATTTTTTGGTAGAGTTATAAGGGATGTCCATCCTTACGATCGTCTTTCAGTAGATCAAGTGATAATAAAGTCTTCCAACATAGGAACTGCAAAGATAGCAAGATTTCTATCAAAGAAAGATGTGGAAGAACTGTTTAAAAATATACACTTTTATTCTTCCTTTGGTGTATTGCCAGGGGAAATTAAGCCAAAGCTTCCAAATCTTAACTATCCTGCCAACATAATCTATGCCAGTATTGGACAGGGCTTGGCTGTCAACCTTCTTAATCTGTGTGTGGCCTTTGGCGGTCTTGCTAACAATCAGATAGTAAAACCGCGCATAATATACGAACCTAATAGACCAAAGACTGTCCTAATAGATGGTTTGTTTTCCGAAAAGGTAATAAACTGGCTACGCAAAAATCTGATCAAGGTTGTGGAGGAGGGAACTGCAGTAAGTGCTAAATCAGATTACTTTACCATAGCGGGGAAAACTGGCACCGCTCAGAAGTTTGATACAAAAACAGGTAAATACTCTATGGAGAAGGTGGTTGCCTATTTTGTGGGATATTTTCCTGCTACCAATCCAAGGTTTGTGGCGGGCATAATGGTGGATGAACCAAGGGGAGGGGCCTCCGGTGGAACTGCAGCAGCACCCTACTTTAAAGAACTGGTTGAAAGGGTTGCCTTTTACAAAAGGTTAGAACCCGATAAGACTAACAAGCTGTCTTCTTATAAAGCTATCAAGAACTAAACCCTCTACCTTAGGAACTTTGATAGGTTTTATCCCAGTTAGCTCTTCCACTATAAGCGGGTTAGTTCTTTCAGACACATCTTTTCCTTCAAAACCGTTCATTACAATACCTAAGACGTTTAAGCTTCTGTTGATTGCATAAAAGTAGGTAAGATAAGTATGATTTATCGTGCCAAGCCGTGCGCGTGATACGATGATAATATCAAGGCCCCAATCTTTGGCTAAATCTGCATAGTTGTATGCCTTCTTTATAGGCACTGCTATACCGCCTGCACCTTCCACCACCAGAAAATCATACTTTTCTAACAGCTTCAAGTAATGTTCTTTTAGTGCTTCTAAAGCAAAGTCTTTGTGCTCTTCCAAAATGCCAGCGTAGGGGGAAAGGGGTAAAGTGTACCTTACTGGAACGGCTTCTTCCAAGTCTTGTTGAGTAATCTTACAAAGAAGAGATCCATCAGCAGGCAAGCCTTTCACATCCGTCTCCACAGGTTTAAGATAGCCGACTTTTATACCCATCTCTTTTAGGGTTAGCGCGATATTGTACGATATAAAAGTCTTTCCTACTCCCGTATCTGTAGCTGTAATCAATACGCTTTTCATTGTAGGATGTAGTAGATCATAAGAGGCGATTGAGATTCAAGTCCTATATTCAGGCGGTTTTCAAGAAGCCTTCTTAATAGACTCTTTGGCTCTTCCACATAAAATACTCTTGGTTTCTCAATCTTTGCCAAAGCCTGAGCCTTTTCTATGGCGTCTTGTAACCCACCTAACCCATCCACCAGCTTTAAACTTACTGCATCTTCTCCGTTGAAAACCCTCCCGTCAGCAACTTCCTTCAATCTGGAGGTATCTACACCCTTCCTATACTTGAGTATAGCCTGTATAAACTGGTCATAGGCTTTGTCTATAAGTTCCTGAATGTACGCTTTTTCTTCCTCAGTCAACTCTTTGGTTGGTGACAGGGTGTCTTTGAACTTCCCCGTTTTTATGGAAGTAGTCTTTATACCTAACTTATCGAGTAAATCCTTTAAACTGGTGTGCTGGACGATAACACCTATACTTCCTGTTATGGTTCCTGGGTTAGCATAGATGTAGTCTCCCACCATAGATATGTAAAAGCATCCAGAGGCGCACACGTTACCCATAGAGATCACCACAGGCTTGCCACTTTCTTTGAAGCGCTCCAGCGCTCTGTATATTTCCTGGGAAGCTCCCACTGAACCGCCTGGGCTTTCAGCTCTAATCACCAAAGCTTTCACGCTTTTATCTTTCTTCAAAGCTTCCAGTTTGCGAACTGTAGGTTCCCCATCTACGATTATTCCATCTATCCTTAGAACAGCTATTCTATCTCCTACAGGTAGGCGGGAGAGTATGTTTGCTATAAAGCTAAACATTAGGAGTATTATAAGGACAATGAACAGCCTTTTAAGCCATTTCATTCACTATATTATACATATAAAGCCATGCTTGAGCTTATAAAGAATGCACCGCAAACTTGCGGTGTTTATCTATTCAAAAAGGACAACAAAGTTCTCTACGTGGGAAAGGCTAAAAATATAAGAGAAAGACTCTTACAACACTACAGGCAAGCTCAGGAGAACCTAAAGGAAAGGTCTATAGTCAGCAACTCTAACCAAATAGACTGGATAATAACGAAGAATGAATATGAAGCTTTGGTTTTGGAAGTGGATCTAATTCAGCTTCATAAGCCTAAGTACAATGTGCTTCACAAACATGGTGGGGGTTATCCCCTGATAGTTATCACAGAAGATCAATTTCCAACAGTAAAGGTAGTTAGGGGTTTTCAAAATCAAGGACAGGGCTTTGGTCCCTTTTTTACTGCTAAAAAAGCTCACAAGGTAAAAAGGCTAATCCATAAACTCTTTAAGCTTCGCACCTGTGATCCTATGCCTGCAAGGAAAGAGCCATGCATGGATTACCATTTGGGGCTCTGCAGCGGACCCTGTGCTGGTTTAATAAAGGAAGAAGATTACATGCTTTCTGTTAAATCTGCCCAGTCATTGCTCTCAGGACAGGTTTCAGAGATCCTTCCGAAGCTTTACCAAAAGCTGGAAGAGTATATGAAAGGGCTTCAATTTGAAAAATGTGCAGTTTTGAGAGATCAGATAAAGTCTCTTGAAAAACTTTCTTTGGGTCAGAGCGTTAGCGGATTGTCCTTTGCGCATGCGGACGTGTTTTACAGAATGGGTAGGATGCTGGGAATATTTTTAATAAGGTCTTCTAAGCTTGTAGACAAAGAAACTCTAATATTGGAAGCAGAGGATGAGGTGGAAGAAGTAATAGTGGGCTTTTATTACTCCAATCCTATTCCAGAAACAATCCTTCTGAACTTTGAACTTTCGGAAGAGGTTATAAAGTGGCTTTCACAGAAGGGTAAGTTTAATCTCTCTTTTTATATAGATGAGAATCTTGAAAAGCTTATCAAAGAAAATCTGGGACACGTTGTTCCCTACGAAGTTCTAAGAGAGGAGTTTACTAAGCTTCTAAAAATTAGCGCTCCTAGTAGAATAGAAGGTTTTGATGTATCTCACTTTTATGGAGAGTATATTGTAGCTTCCTGCGTGGTGTGGGAAGAAGGAGCGATGAACAAAAGAAAATACAGAAGGTATCGTATAAGAACTGTAAACAAGATAGATGATTACGCTGCTTTAGAGGAACTTTTGACCAGAAGGGCAAAAAGGTTAAAGGAAGGGGAAGAACCTATGCCTGATATATGGTTCATAGACGGGGGTTTAGGACAACTTACGGTAGCCATAAAAGTAAGAGACAATTACAAGCTCCCCATCAAAGTTTTCTCTTTAGCAAAAGAAAACGAGATCTTATACACGGAGTTTGGGGTTAATATACCCCTTAAGGAGCATCCAATACTTTACAGAGTTTTTGGACAGATCAGGGACGAGGCTCATCGCTTTGCCCTCTCCTACAACAAAAAACTTAGACTAAAGGAAGGCTTAAAGGATGTGCTGGATAGGATAAAGGGCATAGGAGAAGTGAAAAGAAAGATCATCTACAACAACTTTGAAAACTTGTATGAGCTGTTAAAGGCAGAGGAGGGGCACCTGAGAAGGCTTGGTATAAACCCCTCCATAAAGCAGGAGATAGAAAGGTACATAAGTTAAGGCGCTATCCAATTTTCCTGCTGGAGAACCTCTTCCATTTTGTCAGATACATTTTGGGAAATCTTGTAAGCGCAAAACTCGGGACCACACATAGAGCAGAACTTGGCGGTTTTGTATCCTTCTTGCGGTAGAGTTTCATCATGATATGCCCTTGCGGTTTCTGGATCAATGGAAAGCTCAAATTGCCTGTTCCAATCAAAGGCAAAGCGAGCCTTGGACATTTCCAGGTCCCACTCCCTTGCACCGGGAAAGTGTTTTGCCACGTCCGCTGCGTGCGCCGCAATTTTGTAGGCTATAACACCCTGCTTTACGTCTTCCACGTTGGGAAGTCCAAGATGCTCTTTGGGTGTAACATAGCACAGCATAGCTGCACCGTGGTATCCCGCTAAAGCAGCACCTATGGCAGATGCTATGTGGTCGTATCCTGCTGCCACATCAATTACCAACGGACCAAGCACGTAGAAGGGTGCTTCGTGGCATAGCTTTTGTTGTATCTTCATATTGAACTCTATCTGATCCAACGGCACGTGGCCCGGACCTTCTACCATTACCTGCACGTCGTGTTTCCAAGCCCTTTCTGTCAGCTCACCTAAAACTCTGAGCTCTGACAGTTGAGCCTCGTCCGACGCATCCGCTATAGCACCCGGTCTTAGGGCATCTCCCAGAGAGAAGGAAACATCGTACTTTTTGAATATCTCACATATTTTATCAAAGTGTTCATAAAGTGGGTTTTGCTTTCCGTGTTCTACCATCCACTGAGCCATGATGGCGCCACCACGGGAAACTATGCCCATTACCCTGTGTTGAACTAAGGGTAAAAACTCCCTTAAAATACCCGCGTGAATGGTCATGTAAGAAACACCCTGCTGAGCCTGCTCCTCTATCACTTCCAGTATAAGATCCACCGTCATGTTTTTGACTTGACCCTTAGCCCTTTTCAGAGCTTCATATATGGGAACCGTTCCCACTGGCACCGTGCTTTCCCTTATAATAGCTTCCCTTGTTTCCTTTATTGCCTCTCCAGTAGAAAGATCCATCACAGTGTCCGCACCATACTTTATGGCAACCCTCAGTTTTTCCAGCTCAGCGGGTATGTTGGATGCCAATCCAGAGTTTCCAATATTGGCGTTCACCTTAACCCTTGAGTTAATGCCAATGCACATAGGTTCCAAGTGCAGATGATTGATGTTGGCAGGAATGATCATTCTACCCCTTGCCACCTCTTGACGAACGAACTCAGGGTGCAAGCCTTCCCTTTTGGCAACATAAACCATCTCCTCTGTGATAACACCCTGTTTGGCAAGGTGCATTTGACTTTTGTTCTTAAATTTCTTCCTTGCTTCTACCCACTCTGCTCTAAGCATAAGTCACCTCCTTACGGGTAAATTTACGGTTCTATAGAATTTAAAACAAAGATAAGCCTACTGTATGATGAAAATTAGTTTTTAGCGTATTTTTTTGTAGTCTGGTCCAACGATCTGAAGCCTTAAAATATTCTCCATGTTCAAAAAAATTCTGGTGGCAAACAGAGGAGAGGTGGCCCTTAGAATAATAAGGGCTTGTGAGGAGCTCGGGATAAAAAGTGTAGCTATATATTCAGAGGCAGATGCCAGGTCCTTGTATGTAAAGAAAGCGGACGAAGCGTACCTTATACCTGGTGATCCTGTAAAGGCTTACCTGGACTATAAAAGAATAGTGGATCTTGCTAAATCAGTTGGAGCGGATGCCATACATCCGGGGTATGGATTTTTGGCTGAAAACGCAGACTTTGCAAGATACTGCAGAAAAAAGGGAATAACCTTTATAGGTCCATCGCCAGAACACATAGAGCTCTTTGGGGACAAGGTAAAAGCAAAACAGAAAATGGCTGAGCTGGGCATACCCACCATACCAGGTTCTCCAGAACCCCTAAGAAACTATGAGGACGCCCTGCACTATGCAAGAGAAATAGGATTTCCCGTGATCTTGAAATCCGCCTACGGAGGAGGTGGTAGAGGGATGAGGGTGGTTAGGTCTGTGGAAGAACTTCCCAGGCTCTTTGAATCTGGGTACAGAGAGGCGGAAACCTTTTTTGGAAAAGGTGATTTATTTGTAGAAAAATACTTGGACAATCCAAAACATATAGAGGTGCAAATACTTGGAGACAAGTACGGTAACGTAGTGCATTTGGGGGAGAGGGATTGTTCAGTGCAAAGAAAGCACCAAAAGATCATAGAGATTACTCCCTGCCCCGTTCTACCAAACCACATAAGAAACAAGATGTTGGGTCTTTCTGTAAGGGCAATGATGCAGGTGGGATATGAAAGTGCAGGCACCCTTGAGTTCCTCGTAGATTTGAAAACGGGTGAATTCTACTTTATTGAGATGAACACCAGACTTCAGGTAGAGCATACCATAACCGAAATGATCTCAGGAATAGACATAGTGGAAACTATGATAAGAATAGCTATGGGTGAGCCCCTTCCCTTCACTCAGAACGAGATAGCCTTTAGGGGCTACGCCATTGAGTTTAGGATAAACGCAGAAGACCCAAGGAAAAATTTTGCTCCAGCTCCAGGAAAGATTACTGCCTATTACTCTCCTGGTGGTCCGGGGGTTAGAATGGATGCGGGCGTTTATAAAGACTATGTAATTCCTCCCTATTATGACTCCATGATAGCAAAGTTGAGTGTGTGGGCTTTAACGTGGGAAAGAGTGCTAGCAAGGGGAAAAAGGGCCATAGACGAGTTTATCGTACGGGGAATTCCAACAAATATTCCCCTTCACAGAGAAATCATCAGGGATCCAGACTTTAGAAGTGGATACTTTGGTATAAAGTTTTTAGAAGAAAAACTACCAACTTACGATTTTGAGATAGAAGGGGAAACAGATCCAGAAAGCATAGCTTTGGCTATATCAACAGCCATAGCTGCCTATTACGGGCTGTAGGATAGGCTAACACCGTCGCTTTCCTTTCCGTAAATGCTTCTGACTTTTACCTTGTAGGTGACCTTTTCATCTTTCCTTTTTAGCTCAAACATGTGGGTCCTTGTAGTCCCAATCTTTCTGTCATTTTCAAGCACCACGAATTCTTTAAAGAAATTGTCCGGTTCGTAGGACCATATAAGGTATAGCTTGTCTTCAAAAACTCTGTAATCCAGCCTCTCCACCTCTTTTATAGGTGGATGGGACAGGGGCTCTACACAAAACTCGGTGGGTTCTGAATAGTTATTTTGTTTTTCCCCCACTATCAAATAGCATCTCTTTACATAATCTCTATCAAGCTCAAACTTATCTATCAGTTTTTTCCCTGCCCATGGGTTTAACCTGCCCCCTTCTATGGCATAAATCTCGTAAGTGTCAAAACCTTTAAGGTGTAGTTTTACTTTTTCTTGGCTGTATTCCAAATCTAAGCTTACCTTTTCCTCTGTAAGTCCTCCAACACACTCCGACCTTTTCTTACCTTCTATCCTTTTGACCGTAAAGCAGAAAGGCTGAGCTTGCTCTCTAAGCCAGTAGTTTTCTGTTTTAATAAATCCCTCCGGAACAACTTCCCCCTCTAAGCTTCTAAGAAACACCTTACTGCCTATACGCTTTAGTTCTACCACCGGACTTTCTAAGGGTTTTGTATTTGCCTTTATTCCGCAAGAATAGGTTAGCGCCAAGGATAAAAAAAAGCTAAGCTTTAGAAAATTAATCACTTTCAAGGTCTTTTATAAGCTCTCTCTTTACATCCTCTGGTATATCCACCATAGCCTTATAGTTGGGATGGTTTATCTCCACTTTGACGGGAGAATTAATAAAAGCTTCTACTTGCTCTGGAGAAAGGGGTAATTTTAGAAAATGCACTACTGCTGCCTTGCCATACTGATAATCTTCTTTACTTCTTTCTTCAGCTATGGCTCTTACGCTGTATTTGTTGCCTATATGGAACCACAGGTGGTCGTGGATACCCACAAGTTGGGGTAGCAGTTTCTTCCTCTCTTGTTCATCTGGGATTTCTACAAACATGGTTATGGAAAGCTCGTTTTTGTCCGGTATTAGTTCGTTGTAAACATCAATCTCTTGTTTTATCTCTTCGTCCTTTACCATTCTTTCAGCCCTTATCATCTCTTGAATTTGAAACCATACAGTTTCTCTGTTTTCAAAGACTAAGTGGACCATATCTCCAACAAAGATCCTTCTATTCTTTTTTAGTTCTATTATTTCTTTCCGTTTTTGTTCCCGGACTTTTTCGTATTCGTAAATGTTTAGAATATCTCCCATTTCTATCTTCTTCATGTTCCACCTCTTATTTTTTTATTTTCCGCCCCGCGGTGAGCGGGGCGCGGAAGGTTTTCAGGCTTTTAGGCTTTCCAGAGCCTTTTGGAACCTTCCTGCGTGAGACTTCTCAGCCCTTGCAAGGGTCTCAAACCACTCAGCTATGTCGTCAAAGCCCTCTTCCCTTGCTATCTTTGCAAATCCCGGATACATCTCAGTGTACTCGTAGGTTTCTCCTGCTATGGCTGCTTCCAAGTTCTGTTCCATGGTTCCTATGGGTTTTTCTGTGGCTGGATCTCCACCACCATACTTTTCCAGAAATTCAATGTGCCCAAAGGCGTGTCCAGTTTCACCCTCTGCAGTTTCTCTGAACACGTTGGCTATGTCTGGGTATCCTTCTATATCCGCCTTTCTGGCAAAATAGAGATACCTTCTGTTGGCTTGGGACTCGCCTGCAAAGGCATGCTTAAGGCATTCCAAAGTTTTGGTGCCTGCTAAGCTCTTGCTCATGGCTCTTACCTCCTTATAAGGTTT
>Ga0197143_1000915_pt1 | contig 27162 bp, 23 predicted proteins | sample GBS70_MetaG_FD_148603 | JGI IMG/M metagenome (GOLD analysis project Ga0197143, IMG submission 148603) | Sediment microbial communities from Great Boiling Springs, Gerlach, Nevada, United States - GBS 70_MetaG | ecosystem: Environmental > Aquatic > Thermal springs > Hot (42-90C) > Sediment... | reverse complement strand
TGAAATTGCAAAAGAAAATTTTCCCGAGGCAAAATTTTTTGTTGGCGATGCTTTAAATTTACCCTTCCCTGATAATTTTTTTGATAGAGTTTATGCAATTGCTCTTTTACATTATATTCCTGCTGAAAATCTGAGGCTTGAGGTTTTAAGAGAAACAAAAAGAGTTTTAAAACCAGGAAGAGTTTTAGCTTTGAGTTGCTAGAGACCCCTTTTTTACTACATTACTCCATTCTTTCTTTCTCACTGATCTTGAAGAACTTCTGTTATTATTTCGATTTTTTCTGTTTTTCTGATGACCTGGATTTGTTTTATTGGAGTTTATCATAATTACTTGACAAATCCTGAGATAAAAAATATCTTAAAAATAATAGAATTGCCCAAAACACGGTTATTATTGGAGATGGTTTAAGGTAATTTCTAAAGGTCAAAAAATTCATTCTAAAATTCAACAAGTTTTTATGGAGAAAAAACCTCGAATGTTTATCTCTTAATTTTAGGAGTGATAGCTATTTTATTGATATTGGTAGGCATTAGTTGGATTTCGCTAAAAGGCAAATCTCAAAAACCTCCACTAGTAACACCTCAGCCAGCAAAGATTCAACCGACTCCTTCTCCTTCAGAAGAAAAGCCCTACTATATCCAGGGAAGGGTAATCACCAAAGGAGAGAATTTCTTGATAGTTCTAACTCAAATTCCTACACAACAAACTCCTTCCCCAGAAGAATCTGCATTTGATAGAAGAGAAGTAAAGGTTAATGTAACACCTGAAACCAAGATTTTTGATCAAATGCGAAACCCATTAACTCTAAACGATGTAGGAATTCAAGATTCTGTTTATATTAAAGCAACTGCAAAAATTGAAAATATCACAGAAACTCAAGAAGTTACCGCTGTTTGGATTCAGGTGGTGAAATTGTGAAATAATTGAGATATCTTTTTTGAATCATCCTATTTAAAGCGAAAATCCATCAAATGCAAAGCCTAAAAGAGTGAGCTTTGAAAAAGGAATTTCATTCTCTGAAATGTATTATAAGTCTTTCACGATTTAGATATCCCCATAGAAAGTTCATTTAACTAGTTTATTCTCCCAAAGACCAAAAAACTACATTGCCTCCTGCCATATCCCTAAATCGTTTGAATTTTCCTACGATTTATAACCCTGTACATCTTATGGATATGTGCCCTTGAAAAAAGATAATTGAACACTGAAAAGTTATTGCTAAAATCTTTGAATAATTTCCTTAATTTTGCGGGTTTTTATTCTTCTATTTGAAAAAGGGGTTAAAATGGTGGAAAAACCATTAGCTAAAATATTCAATAGAAAAATTGCAAAGGAAATCATCACACTTTCCTAATTGAAGATGTTAAAGAAACTATCAGAATTGGCATTTTGAAAGAAAAATTAGCCCTCTTTGATTTTAAGTCGTGGAGGTAAGAGTTATTAAAGAATTTTATATGGTAGTGAGTCACAGTTATCACACCCATAATGAAGAGAGTAATAGATTTTAGCGATATCTATCTACAACTAAGATTAAAGAGAGATGTGTGCTACCAACTAATACCTTCATCTAACTTCAAGCAAAACCTCCTATTTCTAGTTCTGATTTTATAGCAGGCAATTGTTGCGATTATTCCTCTTTTCTCACAAAGAGGGCATGAGAAAAAATACTATCTTTTTGGTGGAGACCAGAAAAATGTAATTTTTTTAATTTTTCTTGTTGCGATGTAAATCAACAATGTGTTATTATATAGATAGTGGTCATTATCCACCCAATACCTGTAGGAGAAATCGAGATTATATTAAACATCCACTATTTCTAATCGGCAAAATCGACCTTTAGTTGCATTTCTTGTAAATGTTGATTAAATTCATTACGGTCATGTATAAAAAAAAGAAAAAAATAAGAGGTTTTACCTTAGTTGAATTAATGGTAGTGGTTTTTATTATCGTATTGTTTTCGGTATTGGCATTGGCTAATTATAGAAGCGGTCAAAGGCAATTTGCTCTCATAAAATCAGCCAATGAATTAGCTCAAAATTTAAGAGAAGCAGCCAAAAGAGCAATGATAACTGATATAAAAGCTCTCAGTGAATGTGGTGGAAGAGGTGGTGGAAGAGGTCCTCCAGGTTCATTGCCACAATACGGATACGGAATTCATCTTGAAAGTGCGTCCTCGAGTTATTTTCTATTTTTAGATTGTGATGGAGATGGAGAGAAAAAGGACGATGATAAAATATTAAAAGAATTCTTTCTGGCATCAAACATTCAAATTGTCAAAATTGAGCCTGACCCTCCTCTACACTTGCAGGAAATCGATATAGTTTTTTGTCCGCCAGATCCTAAAGTTAAGTTTTCACACCCGGGCGTTAACTCCATCGGAATTATTTTACAAAATACAATAGAACAAAATCAAATAAAGGTCACCGTTTATAAAACAGGCGCTATTAAAGTTGGAGAGTAAAATGAAAAAAGGATTCACAATGTTGGAAGTAATGACCGGTTTGTTTGTTCTTGTTGTTGGGCTTGGAGGAACTCTGTTTCTTATTACTCAAACATTTTGGAATATTTCACTAATAAAAAACAAGTTAGTGGCAGCTTATTTGATTCAAGAAGGAATAGAAAAAGTAAGAAATCAAAGGGATACGAATTTTATAAGAGGGAACGATTGGATTGCAGGTATTAGTTCGAGCACAGAAACAATTATAATCAACAATAAAGACTTTCAAAGAAGAATTATTGTATCTCAACCTGATGGAGATACACTGACAGTAAGGTGCAGAGTTTCTTGGTCGGAAAAAAGAGTTTCTCTTTCAATGGAAACAGTTGCTAACTTAAAAAACTGGAGGTAGAAATTAAAAAACATGAAAAGAAAAGAAGTTAAAAAAGGTTTTACTCTGATCGAAATGATGGTTGTAGTTTCTATTTTTTTGATATTATCGGCCACTTTAATTTCGATTTTAATTCTTTCGCTCAGAGCTCAAAGAAGAGCATCTAACCTGAATCGAATTGTAGATACTAGTTCCTATGTCCTAGAGTACATGAGCAGAGCCTTGAGAATGGCAAAAAAGGATATCGGGGGCACTTGCATAACACAAGATAAAAATTTTGAAGTTGGGACCAACAATATTAAGTTTTTGAATTATAATGACCAATGCCAAACCTTCTTTCTGGAAAACGGACAACTAAAAGAACAAATTGGTAGAGACTCTTTTCCGTTAACTTCTGATGAATTTGAAATATCTCAAATAGAACACTATCCATTATTTCAGGTTGAAGGAGACGAAAAGGGACACCAACCCTTAGTGACGATTCGTTTTCAAATCCAAAAAAGGGGTGAACCAGAAACAAGAATTCAATTTCAAACATCGGTTTCACAAAGAAACTTAAATGTTGATTAACCCTAAACTAAAAACAAAAAAAGGAATTGCATTACTGTTGGTCATGTTAGTTTTGGGTTTAGTTTTGATTTTTGTTTTTGCTATTTCTTTCTGGATTAATCAACAACTCAAAGGAATGCGAGAGATTGGTTATTCAGTAATTGCATTTTATGCTGCAGATAGTGGGATTGATCATATTCTTCTGAAAATAAAAAACAATGAGTGTTGTACAGGTTTTTCAGATGGAGATGAGGTTGCGAGTGGTACCTTACCAAATGGTGCTTCATATACTGTAAGATGGAAACAACCTAGCCCTTCAGATCCAGAGTGTAAGCACAAAACCTTTGGTTGTTTAAGGTCTGTTGGAATTTATCGAGGTGTTTCTAGAGCAATTGAAGTTAGCTGGTGAATTTTCCTCATGAAATACTTTTCCAAAAAGTTTTTTAACTTTCTATTTTAGAATTATTATAACAAAATCATGCACAGAGAAATTTCAAAAGAAGAAGCAAAAGAAAGGATTGAAAAACTTAGAAAATTGATTGAAAAATATCGTTATTCAAGACATGTTTTGGATCAAGAATTGGTACCTATTGAAGTAGAAGATTCCTTGAAAAAAGAACTTTTTGAATTAGAACAAAAATTTCCAGAATTCATTACTCCAGATTCACCTACCCAAAGAGTTGGCGGGAAAGTTCTAGAAAAATTTGAAAAAGTAAAACATCCTGAACCGATGCTTTCTTTGAACGATGCTTTTTCTGAAAAAGATATGCAAGAATGGCTTGAAAGAATTTCAAAACTTTTAACTAAAGAAGAGGTAGAAAAGTTAGATTTTTTTTGCGAACCAAAGCTTGATGGATTAGCAATTGAGCTAATTTACAAAGATGGAATTTTTACTATAGGTTCAACAAGGGGCGATGGAATTTTTGGAGAAAACGTCACTGAAAATTTAAAAACAATCGAATCTGTACCTTTGAGGTTAAGAGATGCTGGAGAGGTGGCAGAAGATCTTGAGAAAGAAGGAGAAAAAGAAATAGCAGATTTCATAAGGAAAAATGGATTAACAAAAGAAATAGTTGTTAGGGGAGAAGCAATAATAACAAAGAAAAATTTTGAACTAGTAAACGAAGAACAAAAAAAATTGGGTTTGCCCACTTTTGCAAACCCAAGGAATTTAGCAGCAGGTTCTATCAGGCAGTTGGATCCAAAAATCACTGCCAAAAGGAGGTTGGATGTTTCAGTTTACGATTTGGTAACAGACTTGGGACAAAAAACTCACCAGCAAGAACACAAAATTTTACATGCTCTGGGTTTTAAAACAAACAACAAATATAGCAAATATTGTAAAAATTTGGAAGAAGTTTTGCAATATAGGAATTATTGGCTTACTCACAGAGAAAAATTACCTTACGATATTGATGGAATAGTTGTTCAGGTGAATGATAATAGAATTTTCAAAAAACTTGGCGTTGTAGGAAAAGCACCGAGGGGAGCTATTGCCTTTAAATTTCCTTTAAAACAAGCGACCACCATTTTAAAAGACGTTAGATTTCAAGTTGGAAGAACAGGGATTGTCACGCCGGTAGCAATTTTAGAACCAATTGAAGTTGGAGGGGTGACGATTACTAGAGCAACTTTGCATAATGAAGATATAATCAAAAAATTAGGAGTGAAAATTGGTGATACAGTAGTAGTTGGTAGAGCAGGCGATGTCATTCCGGAAGTAGTTCAAGTATTACCTGAGCTGAGAACTGGGAAAGAAAAAGAGATTCAATTTCCAAGAGAATGTCCTGTTTGCGGTACCAAACTTGAAAAACCCTTAGGGGAAGCGCTTTGGAGGTGTAAAAATCCAAAATGTCCCGCAAAAGAAAGAAGATATTTTTATCATTTTGTAAAAGTTTTTGATATTATAGGCCTTGGTCCAAAGATAATTGATAAGTTAATAGACGAAGGTTTGATTGAAGATCCAGCAGATTTGTTTACATTAAAGGAAGGAGACCTTTTACCTTTAGAAAGATTTGCTGAAAAATCTGCGAAAAATTTAGTTAACGCTATCCAATCTAGAAAAGAAATTTCTCTAGCTAGATTCATTTTCGCTTTGGGAATTGACAATGTTGGTGAAAAAACTGCAGAAGATCTAGCAAAATACTTTAACTCTTTAGAGAAATTAAAAAATGCAACCTTGCCTCAACTCCAAAAGGTTCCCAACATTGGTTTAATTACTGCCCAATCAATTTATAGATTTTTTAGAGAAAAAAGGAATTTAGATCTTATTGAAAAACTTTTAAGAGTTGGTGTAAAAATTATTGAGGAGAAAAAACCAACAAAACAATCCTTGAAAGGAATGGTTTTCGTTTTCACTGGAGGATTAGATTCAATGACTAGGGAAGAAGCAAAACGAAAAGTGAGAGAATTGGGAGGAGAGGTAACAGAGTCTGTGTCAAAAAGAGTAAATTACGTGGTAGTAGGAAAAGATCCTGGTTCTAAACTTCAAAAAGCTCAAAAATTGGGAGTAAAAACAATCACTGAAAAAGAATTTTTGGAACTTTTAAAGCAAGAATGAATCAAATTTTAATTCACTTTAAGAAGTTGGATTGGTTTTTAATTTTTTCTACAATTTTTCTAGTTTTAATGGGACTTTTGTCAATTTACAGCTCCTCAAGAGGGAATTTTTTAAATTTTCAGAAACAAATTTGCTTTTTTATTTTCGGTTTTTTCTTTATGATTCTTATCTCCTTTTTGGACTGGCGCCCATTAAAAGAAAGCCCTTATCTTCTTTTGTTTTTGTACCTTCTCTCTTTAATTTCTTTAGTTTTAGTTTTCTTTTTTGCACCAGAAATTAGGGGAGTGAAATCTTGGTTTAAAATAGGACCTGTTTCAATAGACCCCACAGAATTTACTAAAATTATATTGCTTTTAGTTCTAGCAAAGTATTTCTCGATGCGACACGTTGAGATGTATCGAATAATCCACATTTTTATCTCTGGTATCTATGTCATGATTCCTTCTATTTTGATCTTTTTTCAACCCGATTTGGGTTCTGTTTTGGTTTTGCTTTCTCTCTGGATTGGTATTTTAATCATTTCTGGGATTAGAGTTAAACACTTTTTCTTGCTTTTGTTTTTAGCAATTTTCATTTTAGCAATTGGTTGGAAGAATTTGCTGAAAGAATATCAAAAAGAAAGGCTTTTGAGTTTTCTATTTCCAAAGTTATCTGATCCCTTAAAAGTGGGGTGGAGTCAAAATCAGGCAAAAATAGCAATAGGCTCTGGAGGAATTTTTGGTAAGGGCCTTAAAAAAGGTTCTCAGGTTCAACTTGGGTTTTTACCAGAACCACAAACAGATTTTACCTTTTCAGCAATCGCAGAAGAAATGGGATTTCTAGGAGTTTCTTTTTTGTTTCTTTTGTTTGTAATTTTGGTTTGGAGAATTTTTAAAATCTCAATTTCAGCCAGATCTAATTTCGCTAGAATTTTTTCCCTAGGGTATGGTTTCTTGATAGTTTCTCAAATTTTTATTCATGTTGGTTCCAACACTGGGATACTACCTATTATAGGCATTCCCTTGCCATTTGTTAGTTATGGCGGAAGTAATTTATTAGCAAACTTTATAGGATTAGGTATAATTCAAAGTATAAGAGTTCACTAAATAAAAATAAAACTCGATCCATTTGACATTCTTCTTTTTTCTTTTTTAAGATTAAAGAATACATGGACTTATTAGTCTTTTTTGAGGAAATAAACAGAGTTAGCCTTTATCTCCTCTTATTATTGATTCCTATTTTCTTTTTACCTTTGACTCAGAACTTTTTAGATTTTCCAAAACAAATTTTAGCTCAAACTCTAATATCGATCAGTTTCTTAGGTTGGATTGGAAAGAGCGTTCTGAAAGGAGAATTAATTTTAAGAGGAAGCAAAAAATTTTATTTCTTGATTACCTTCTTTCTAATTTCACTATTACTTTCTTCTTTTTTTTCCATTTCGTTGAAACACTCATTTTTGGGCCTCTCTTTAGATTATGTTGATAGTTTCTTAAATTATCTCTTATTAATTGCTTTTGCCCTTCTTATCTTAAATTCTTTTTCTGAAACCTCCGATTTATTACTTTTGATTTCGATACTTTTGATTTCAGGTTTTTGGTCTGGGATTTTTAACCTTCTTCAAATGTTCAAAATTTTCATTTTTCCTCTAGATGCTACCAGAGTTATATCGTTTAACACGATCGGTACTCCAAACGCCTTTTCAATATTTGCCCTTATTATCTTACCAATTTCTTTAATTTTTACCTTCAGAAGCAAAGGAGGTTTAAAAGTATTTTTCGCCTTAACCTGCCTTATCCTTTTCTTGAATATTCTTTTTATAAATTTCAAAACAGCTTGGGCTGGTCTAGTAGTTTCAATTCTAATTCTGTTTGTTTTTGGATTTGGTGAAAAAAAGTTCAATTCTTCTTTCGTTCCCATTTTAATGCTAGGCCTAATTGTTGCTATTTTCTTTTATTTTTTCACCATTCCTTTAAAAGGCTTTCCTCTTTTACCTCCTGAAATTTCTCTTGGTTTTATTGGAGAATTGAGCATCATTAAAGACGCTTTATCCAACAAAATTAAGAATTTAATTTTTGGAACAGGACCTGCAACATTTATTCTAGATTATTCCCAATATCGCTCTCCGCTTTTAAATCAAACTTTTTTTTGGGGTACTAGATTTTTAAGAGGTCACTCAATGTTTTTTGATTGGCTTCTAACAAAAGGACTTTTAGGGACTTTAAGTCTTCTTTTTCTATATTTTTTAGTAATTTTTTACTTTGTTAAAAATTTAAAAAAAGAAAATCTTTTTGACATCAAATTAGCGATAGGTTCTAGCTTGTTTTCATTAATTTTTACCTCTTTTTTCTACCCATTCAATTTTACTTTTTGGTTTATCTTTTGGTTTTTAATTGGTGCCTTCACCTTTTTATTCTTTAAAGAAAAAAATTACCTTAAAATCAACACTCCTGCAAAGACAATGCTTTTTAATTTCATCTTTATTCTCTGTTTAACTTTTGCAGTACTTTTAATTTTTCATAATGGGAGATGGTATCTCGCAGAAGTTAATTATTGGAAAGGCGTGAGTACTAGTGATATTGAGAAAGGTATTGAGTATTTATCAAAGGCTGTGAGATTAAATCCTTTAATAGATAATTACTGGAGAGACCTTTCTCAACTATATTTAACCCAAGCAAATTTAATTGCTCAAGATCAAAACATTCCTCTGGAAGAAAGACGAAATAGGATAAACCTTTTTATTGGTTTGGGGGCTCAGGCAATTAATAGAGCAACAGATTTATCACCATTGAATGTTGCAAATTGGAACGTAAAAGGATTTTTCTATCAAAATTTGATCGGGATTGAAGGAGCAGAAAACCAAGCTTTGGCTTCTTACAGGAGGGCTATTCAACTAGAGCCTTCTTCCCCCTTTTCTTATGGAGAAATAGCAAGAGTTTACATCCTTTTGGCTCAAAACTACGCGCAAAAAGGAGAAGAGGATAAAAAAATGGAAAACTTGAACTCTGCGGTGGAAGCTTTAAAGAAAGCTCTCCAATTGAAGCCAGATTATCCAGTGGCCAATTATCTTTTGGCGGTAGCCCTAGACCAACAGGGAAAAACAGATGATGCCATTCAAAAATTAGAAGAAACCAAAAATTTAGTTCCTCAGGATTTTGGCATTCGTTTTCAGTTAGGTATGCTTTATTGGAGAAAAGGAGAAATAGAGAAGGCTAAAGCTCTCTTTGAAGAGGTTTTAACAATTAATCCAGATTATTCCAATGCAAGATACATGTTAGGATTAATTTTTGATAAGTTAGGAGAAAAAGATAAAGCAAAAAAAGAATTTGAAATCGTTGCAGAATTAAACCCACACAATCAAGAGGTGAAACAAATTTTGGAAAATCTTGAGAAAGGATTACCGGCCCTGGAGGGAATTACTCCCGCACCCCAACCAATTGGAGAATTTTCTCAGACAAAAGAGCTACCACCAGAAATAAAACAATAAATTATTTCAATATTGGAAGTTCTATCCAGAAAGTTGTTCCCCTACCAAAACCCTCAGATTTTGCTGAAATTTTTCCTCCGTGAGCTTTAATAAATTCAATAGCCAAGGCTAAACCTATTCCTCTTCCAGGGCCATACATTTTTTTAGCCTCTTTCCCTCTTTCAAAAATTTTTCCTTCCAAAAATCTTTCAATTTCTTCTTTTTCCATTCCAATTCCAGTATCGCTGACTTCAATCTTTATTTTTTCTCCCTCTAATTTAGTTGAAATTGTAACTCCTCCTTTTCTTGTGTATCTAATTGCGTTATCTACTAAATTCCAAATTGCTTCTCTTATTCTTTTTCTGTCAACTTTTATTGAAGGTAATTTTGTTTTTTCATATTTTAAATAAAGCCCCTTTTCTTTGGCAAAAGGCAGAAGTTCTTCTACAACGCTTTCAATAAGATTCTCAATTTGACACTCCTCTAATTTTAATTTTTCTTTTTTGAGTTTTATTTCTTGAAGATCTAATAGGGACTCTAATAAAGAATAAAGGTTATCGATCAATTTCTTAATTTCCACCAATTTTTCTCTTATTACTGGATTTTCTTCCCTTCCATAAACTCCCTGAATAATATTTTCCAAGTATCCTCTTACTGGACCCAATGGAGTTCTAAGATGGTGCTGAATAGATAGAATGAATTGGTCCTTCGCTTCTGCCAATTCTCTTTCTTCTCTTAAAATTCTTTCCATTTCTTTTCTTCTTTTTGATTCTCCAAATAGCATTTCCATAAAAAAAAGGCTAAATATTAAAAACAAAAAAATAAGCGTGCCCATTAAAACCCTAAAGTGTAACTGAGTGCTTGAAAACATTAAAAAGAAAAGAATCTCAAGAATGGCAATCATTAAAATTCCGTTTAAAAAAAATCTTGTTTCCAAAACTGGAGCAAGAATTAACAAACCTTCAAAAAAAATCAATAAAATTGAAGATATTGGACCTAATAAAAGATGTTCTTTTTGGAGAAGGTTTTTTGGTAGGAAAAAGTATAGGAGACCATTTAATAAAATAAAAACCCCAACTAAGATTAAAGAATAAAAGATTTTAGTGTTTTCTAAAATTTTTAATACGTAACATATTAACAATAAGAAGAGCCATAAAGAAAAAATTAGAAAAAAAGAAAGAATTAAAGTGACAGATGGAGAAAGCGAAGAGGGTCTGATATAAAAACTAAAGAGCGAAATTGAAGCTAAAACAAACCAACAAAAGAGAATTATTTTAAAAATTTTTGACTTAATTTCAGAAAAAGAAAAAATCAAAAATAAAAGTGACCCTCCAAAAAAGAAAGAGAGAACAAAATTTAATTTTGCCCACTGCCCAAAAGTAAAAAAAATTGGATTAAAACAAAAGTAAAAAGAAAGAAACCAAAGGAAAGAAAATAGAGAAAAAAGAACAAAAGGAAGATATTTCAATGTTTTCATCTATTTTGAAATTCCTTTCTTATGATTTCCACCAACTCTTTTAACGAAATTTGGGCCTTTAGGATAACTTTATCAATTTTTTCTTTTTCCAACTGTTTTACCATCTCAGGGTCTGTATAATTAGTTAAGGCAAAAATTTTTATATCTTGCGTTTCGGGATACTTTCTTGCTTCTTTTAAAACCTCAATTCCGTTCATATCTGGCAAAATCAAGTCCAATAAAATCAAATCTGGTTTTTCAGCTCTTCCTTCTCTAATTTCTTCTAATTTTTCAATAGCTTCTTTGGCAAGCATTACTATTTCTATGTCAAAACCTCTCATTCTTAAATTTTCTTCCAATAGTTTGGCAGTTGGTACATCATCTTCAACTATTAAAATTTTTTCTCTCATATTCCCAAAAATATTCTTACTTTATTTTCGCTTGTTTCCAAAACCCCCCTCTGAAATTTATAAACAATTTTTCTTTTTTCTACAGTGTGAATTACTAACTCATCAAATATCAAGCTGATAAAATTAATGTGTCTTGGCAAAACATCAAAATTTCCCAACCTATTCTTTGAAGAAACTGCTTCTGCTAATCCATAGAAATTTTCAGCTTCTAATGCAGGCGAACAAAAAACTTTAACCTCTAAAACTTCTTTTTCCATCATTTTAATATTTTAGATCTTTTAATCCCCCTATAAACAAAAATGCTTCTTCTGGGACGTGATCTAACTTTCCTTCCAGAATTGCTCTGACTCCCGCAATTGTTTCCTCTTTTTTTACATACTTTCCAGGAATTCCTGTTTGATCTGCTACCATATATAAATTTTGAGTCATAAAATTCAGTATTTTCCTAGCTCTGTGATAAATTGTTCTGTTTTCTACTGAAAGTTCTGCTTCACCCACTATTGCCACTATCTCCTCTAGCTCCTTATATTGTTCTAAAATTTTTTTCGCCTCAAGTAAAGTTTCGTAGTGCTCTTTTCCTAAAATTTCAGGGTTTACTGCCGAGGAAAAAGATGCTAAAACATCTACTGCTGGAAATCTTCCCTCCTGGTAAACTTCTCGCGATAAAATTACAACAGAATCAAAATAAGGTAAAACAGCTTGCACTCCGGCGTCAGTGATATCATCTGCTGGCACGTAAATTGCTTGAATACTGGTTATGGATCCATTTTTTGTTGAAACTAATCTTTCTTCCAAAGAGGCAATTTCACTGTAAAGAGTAGGTTGATAACCATCTTCAGAGGGTATTTCACCCATCATTGCTGAAATTTCGTTTCCAGCTTGCAAGAATCTGTATACATTGTCAATGAAAAAGAATATATCCTTTTTTAATTCGTCTCTAAAATATTCAGCAATCGTAGCAGCCACAAATCCCACCTTAATTCTCCTTGATGCAGATTCATTCATTTGACCAAAAACTAAACTTACCCAGGGTAAAATTTTGTTTTTCTTTAAAGTTTCATAAAGTTCATGTCCCTCTCTAATTCTTTCACCCAGTCCTGCAAACACTGCATATTGTTTTTTCATGAAAGCAAGATTGTGCATCAATTCACACAACAAAATTGTTTTTCCAACCCCTGCTCCTCCAAAAATCCCCAGTTCTTCACCTTTTATTAACGGAGTGAAAAAATCTATTACCTTTATTCCTGTTTCGATAATTTCTTTTCCAGGAATAATTTCTGAATATGAGGGAGGACTTTGGAAAATCGACCTTTTTTCTTGAGTTTGAATTTTTGGCAGACCATCTAAAGGATTTCCAAAAACATCAATTACTCTTCCTAAAAGCTCTTTTCCTACAGGAATTTCAAGAAATTTTTTAGTTCTTATTACTCTATCTCCCCGAGTTAATTTTGAAGCATCAAAAAGTGAAAAACACAAAAAAGTATTTTTCTCTGAGGATTTATAAACCTCTAAAAAAAAGTTAGGATCTTTTTCTAATCTTAAAATCTCTCCGATTAAAGGTGGGTTCCTATAAAATTTCACCTCAACGATTTCTCCTTTTATTGCGACAATATATCCTTTTTCTAGCTCCATAGTTTATATCCTGAAAATTGTTCAATTTGTTTTTTATTATAAAGAATCCTTTTTAATTTTTCTTTTTCCTTTGCTAATCTTTCTTTTACTTTTTTTGCATTTTCTTGGGCTTTATACATTGCCATCATTCTTGTAGCGTACCTTGATAGTTGATGATCCCAAAGTAGCTGATTAAAGAAAGCAAATAACAATTCTTCTTCAAAAAACCTTACAACTTCTTTTTGCGATGGTTCAAACAGATAAAACTTGCTTTCCTTTTCTTTTTCAATTTCCTTTTCACCAATACTGCTTATTTCTACTTTTTGGTTCAAAACTGTCTTAAATTTTCCATGAAATACTAGTATTTCCTCATAATTTTTCAAAAAATCTACAATTTCTTTCACCCTTTCCAATTCAGGTTTTTCATCATCCAAGTCAAAATAAAAGAAGTTTAATTTTATTTCACTTTTTTCTACCAAATATCTTCCCATTTTCCCTACGATTATTAAATCTCCACCCTTTTCTTTTAAAATTTTTTCTACCTCTTTCCAAATATCCCAAATTAAAGTTCCGTAAAACCTTTCGTTAGAAGAAAGAAACACTAACACTCTCTTTTTCTTTTGAATATTCTTTTTTTCGAATCGACGGGGTCTAACCAATTTATAAACCCTTAAGAGTTCTTCAATAAACTCTCTGTTCCTTAATACCTTCTCTCTAATTTGATTCATTCTAATTCTTGCTACCTCTTGGTAGACCTTAGTAATAGTTTCAATATGAGAAATCAGCTTTATCCTTTTTTCAATATTTTTTATCGTGGCCATTAAAAAGATCCGTAAAAAACTTCTTCAAGTTGTGGGACCATTTTTTCAACAAAAATTCTTAATTCTTCAAGATTTTTTATCTTTCTAATTTCTTCTATTTCTTTTAATTCACCCTTTCGATATTTTTTAATTATTTCTTCCTTCTGTAATCTTGTAAGATTTTCTGGTTTTCCATCAAAAAAACCAGAAAATAAAAGACCAAAAAGAAAAATCCTGAGAGGATAAGAGATTAAAGTTTTTGAATCCTGTTCAAAAAGAATTTCAATCTTTCTTCCCAACTCCAAAGACTTTCTTGTTTTGTGTGGGAGCTCCATACCAAACTGAGCAACCGCTAAGGCTTTTTGGTATTCTACCAATTGCTTTTTAATCAATTGGGCCAATTCACGTTCGAGTTGATTTTTTGTTTGATATCCTACTCTTGAAACCGACAAGAATGCATTTATCGCAGGCCTTTTTCCTTTTCTATGTTCTTCACTATCAAAGAAAATATGCCCGTCTGTCATTGCCATCAAGTTTGTCTGAATATACCCTGAAATATCATTCTCCAAAGTTTCTCCTATTGGAAGAGCAGTAATACTAAATTCCCCATTCTTTGTTTGAATATTTCCAGCTCTCTCCAAAAGAGCTGCCTGGATGTGAAAAATATCTCCAGGATAACAGGATTTTCCAGGAAGTCTTTTCGCTATTAAAGAAATTTCCCTATAGAATTTTGCATGGGTAGACAAATCGTCAAAAACAATCAATATATTCTTTCCTTTATCTCTAAAATACTCTGCTACCGTCATTCCAGAAAAGGGAGCAAGATAGTTTAAAGTTGGAGGATCCTTGCCAAAAGTAGTTATCATTATCGTGTTTTGAAAAACTTTAGCTTCTTTTAAATATTCCTCCACAAATTTTACCGCGGAAGTTTCTTTACCGATTGCAACATAGACACAAACTGATCCTTCTTTTGCCTGAGTTACCATCACCTGAAGGACAAAAGTGGTTTTTCCTGTTTTAGCATCTCCGATGATTAATTCTCTCTGACCTCTACCTATTGGAATTAACAGGTCAACAATAGATACTCCAGTTTCAAGAGGAACTTTTATCCTTTTCCTCTTTACAATTCCTAGAGCTTCTCTGAAAATTTCTAGATATTTTTTTTCTTCCATTATTGGTCCTAAATCATCTATTGGTCTCAAAAGAGGATCAACCACCCTTCCCAACAATCCATCAGAAACTGGAACTTGAAAAATCTTATCTGTTCTGACAACCTTTTCTCCTATTCTCATCTTCTCCCCAAAAATTAAAACTTTTGCTTCGTCTTCTTCCAATTCAAAGACAATTCCTCTTTCTCCACTTTCTGAAATTATCATTTCATTTAATTTCAAACCAGGAAGTCCGGATACTTCTACAATAAAATTTGATATCGCTGTAATTTTTCCAATTTCTCCAGTTTTTTCTAAATATTTTCTAAACTCCTCCATAAAGTTTTTCTATTTCCTTTCCGAGAGAAAAATCTACCCATTTTCCTTGGTATTCTATTCTTGCTCCTCCAACAATTTTAGGATTAACAAAAATGTCCAAAATTACTTTCTTTCCCACATTTTCTTTGAACCAGTTATCAATCTCTAAAAGAAACTCATTACTTGGTTCAAAAGCAATTTCCAATTGTACTTTTGGAATTTTCAAAAGAAATTTCTCCAATTGTTCAAAAAAGGTAGATTGTTCCTCGACAAATAAAGGAATTTCGCCCCTCTCTTCTAATTTTTCAATTTCTCTTCTAATCCTTTCATCCACTTTATTTTTTAATCTTTGAGAAAGTGAAATTTCAGTGTTTGAAAAAATAATCTTCTTTACCAAAGCTAACTGATCCAGAAAAAAAACAAGATCTTCCTCAGTTATTATTTTTTCACTTATTTTTTTAAAAACCTCTTCCATTTTTTACAAAACCCCTTTTCTTTTTGCTTTCTCTAAAGCCTCAATTACTAGTCTTTCATGCATAGAAAGATCGATAGTTTTTCCCAACACCTGCTTGGCAACCTCCCCTATTAATCGATATATTCCTTTATCAACTTCTTGCATTCTTTCTCTTTTGTAATTTTCAATTTTGTTTTCTGTCTCTAAAATTTTCTTTTTGACTTCTTCTGAGAAAGAATTTAAAATCTGAAAAACTTTTTTCTGCAATTCATCGAGTAGTTTATTAGCCACATTTCTTATTTCTTGTAAAATTTCCCCCTTTTCCTTTGCCAAAGATTGATTAATTTCTTCAATTTCTTTTTTGATCAGCCTTTTTTCTTTGAGCAAAGAGTGAAGAAATTGAAAAATCTCTTTTTTTATTGTTTGTTCAAACTCCTCTCTCTTTTTCTTTATTTCCTCATGAAAAGCTAAAGCTTCTTTTCTTTGCTCTTCAATAATTTCTTCTAGTCTTTGATGGAAAATGGGGATTTGTTTTTTCTCTTCGTTAATGAACCCCTCTACGATTTTTTTTTCAAGTTCAGCAATCGTTTGTTTGGTTTGCTGGATAACTATTTCTTCTAGGTTTTTCCAAAAATCCTCAGAAAAACTTAAAGAAACCTCCCGTTCTTTTACCTCCTTTTCCTTTCTTGAAAAATAAAAATCTAATAAAATCAAAATTAAAACAAGCACTCCCAACCCTAGGGAAATAAAAATTAAAATTTCTTCAGTTTCCATATTAGTAAAGTATAACAAACAAAGCCAAACCTATTCCAGCTAGGGTTAAAATAGAAATTCCTATTAAATTTAGAACCATTGCTGTCTGGATACTTCTTTTTGCAAGAGGATTTCTACTAATTCCCACAATTCCTTCTCTCAAAGATCTTACAAAAAATAAAAAGCCCAAAAAGAAACTTATTCCTGCTAAAATAGTTGCAAGGAGATATCTTAAAACTTCAGGTATATTTTCTGAAATTTTTAAACTAGAAAGGATATCCTGGATTATTCCACCAAAGGTTGGCCTTTCTGGAGAAATACCTAAATATTGAATATCTACAAAAACTGGAATTAATCCCTCATTTGCATTAAAGTTTTCAAGAGCTCTTCCAAGGACAAAACCAGATTCAGTGGCTTTTTGGGCTACACCCGGTTTCTTTGAAGAGGTGATAAAATCTCCTTTTTTAATTTCTCCATTCTGATTTGTGACCCTGACCAAGGTTTTTCCATAAGAAACAACCGATACTTTCCCTTCAGTTGGTTTTCCAAAAACTAAAATTGGATTTTCACCAATTACCCCAACGATGTTTTCATCATAAGGGGTATTAGATCGTACAATTTTTCCGTTTTTTAAAGAAACAATATCTCCTACTTTTACTTCGGGATCCTCAATTTCAAAATATTGAGCGATAATTGGCACTCCCTGAGAAAAAGTAAGAGTAAAATAAAAGATTCCGCCCAAAATTAAACAAAACAGAATGTTTTTCATCCTGCTTAAATTATACCAGAATTTTTGTTTTCAAAAAAATCTTTCAGAAGAAGAAAAAGCCTTTCTTCTTTTTCTTTTAAATTTTTGTTTCTATGGTTGTACCTCCAGACGTACTCTCCCAAAAAAAGAGGAAGTTTTTCTTTTCGAATTCCACCTTTGCGAAAAAATTTTTCCTCCAAATAATTCCAAAAGTCGTTCAAATTTTTATTTATTTCTTCATCAGATGAGAGTTTATAAAGGTTCTTTCTGTAAATTAACCCTAAATTTTTTTCCCAACCCTCAAATATTTCATCCTCTTTGTTTTTGATAAACTCTCTTATTTCTTTTGGTCTAAATTCAGGCAAAATTTTAGCAAAAATCACTCCTTCATAAGAAAAAATTCCAATTATAGGTCTTCTCTTTAATCTCATCTCTTCAAATGAGTTTGGTTCAATTTTTATAATTTTTTTTATTACCTCAGGAATGTCAGAACTCATTAATTTTCTTAAAATTTTAAAAAGTTTTATTAATTTATATTTTGAAATTTGTACTTTTGCAGAAATATCCTGTAGAGAACGTTCTAAGAGAAATTCTGAAATTATTTCTCTTAATTTTTCCTCGGGGATATTAAGAGGATTAGGTTTTGGTTTAAATAAATACTTGCAGTTTTTGCACTTTAACCTCCCATCACTGGTGTGCCAAAAATTCATTCTTTTACATTTTGGGCATTTTACTTTAGGTTTTTCCATAATTGCCAGTGAAGTGCAAATCTTTTTTAATTGTACTACATTATAGTTCAAAATTCAAATTTTTCTAAATTTCTCGTGACGGAATAATAAGAGAAATGTAAATTGATTTTTATTTAGTGAATTTTTCAGTATGAAACAACTTTTTTCAATTTTCTCTGAACGTAAGTTCTAATAAATTCCTATTCGATAAATTTTTGGCAAAAAATTAGCATATATTTTGAAATTTGAACTTAAAGAAAAAAATTCGAGGAAAAAACCTGATTAACAATGGATCTGATATTACTCTTAATTTTTCATCGGAAATGTTTAAGGATTACTTTTGATCTAATGAATTTCTGAAGCTTACTTTTTCAAACTATCCTCGGGTGTTTTCTAAAAACTGATTTTTTTCCATATTTTAGATGCTTTAATTCAATATTTTTTTCATCAATACATAGTTAAAGAAAAACCACAAAACTTGAGTTCAAAATCCAAATTTTCCTAAATTTCCCGTGAGGGAACAATAAGAGAAATAGTTATTTTTATTGGAAATTTAATAGTTTTTAATGAGTATTTCGGGATGTTAATTCAAGATTCTCTTTGCAATTGTTAGATATTCGATTAGGTAGATCTAATTATGCATTTTTTATACACAATAACATAAACTCGGAAGATCGGGGAACAACTTTTAAAAAGTTTAAAGATTTACAATTTTTTATATCCTAATTTTTTGCACAAGTTACACATTATTCAAAACCTTATTGATTTTCAACTTACCAAATCAATTCAACTAAAAACGGTCCAATTTCTAGGATCATTCATAGTGTAAATTATCCCTCCACTCATAGGGGGGAGATCTGCTATAAAAATGTGGAAGTTGTTTTATTGCTTTTCAAAACTTTTGATGAATTGATAATTCCTTCAAGAAAGTCTTGAGTATTGAATGTGGAGATGTTTTTAAAATTGACATCCTTGAAAAACTTTTTAAAATTAACCTTGGAGTTTTAGAAATCTTTCAAATACCCCTCTTGACAAAGATTCTTGGTCAAATGATAATAAAATAAGTAGAAAAATTTCCGTCACGGAAATTAAAGAAAGAGATAATTTCGATCCACACTCAGAAACAAAATTGCAGCTTGAGTCAAAAGTAATACACAGGTCAAAAAAGAAGGAAACATAAAATTTGCAAGGGATTACAAAGCAAAAATTCAATCAAATAATCAAAAATAGTAAATAAATCAAAAATAGTAAATAAAAAGGTCAAAAGTAAACAATAAAAAAATTTTTTAAAAAATAAAAGAGGGCCCGCATGTGGCCCAAAGGTCGAGGCAAAACTTTGAGCGCTTTTTGTTTCCTGCACTTTCGTGCAGGGTGCGGGCCCTCACTTTTTATTTAAAAAAATTCAAAGATTTTGTCAAGTTCCAAATCCACACTTTTTCCACAAAAATGAACGGAAAAAATGAAAACTTAATCAGTATCGATGAGGTAATCGAAAGAGCAAAGAAGCTTGGTGTTGATTTTGGGAAAGGAAATCCTAGAAATCGCTTGAGATACTATGTTAAAATCGGACTTTTACCTCACGCACACAGAAAAGTTTTCAAAAACAACTTACCCCAAGGAGCTTATCCAGAGGAAATAGTTTGGAAACTTTTTGAGATCGACAAAAAAATAAAATCAGGAAAAAGTATTTTACAAATCAAAAAAGAAATGGAAGAAGAAAGCAAGAAAGAGGCAACAGAAAAAGTTGTTATCTTGCCAAAGGTTGAAGGAGAAAGTTTTGTTAAAACACAACAAAAAATTTCTTTTCTCAAGGTTTTGCCAATTATTTTTGTAATTTTTTTTGCAATTTCTTTTGTGGTTTACTCTCTTATTATAAGATCTGAGTTTAAAAAATCGATTTCTCACTTTTTGGCAACAACCATTGCAACTTTTAGAAAGTTTACTCAAGCTCCAGCAGAAGGTGAAACACAAAAAGAAAGTGTTGCAAATGTTTTAGAAACAGAACCTTACTTGACAATCAATGCGGAAACTGCAATTCAAGGATCGCTCAATGTAAGAGATGTAATTACTTCTCCATCTTTTGTAATCAAAAGAGAAAATTACAACGCAACCTTGACAACTTCTCCTTTGACAGCAGACAGAACTTACACTTTCCCAGATCAATCAGGAGTTGTTTGTCTTTCCACTGGAAACTGTTTTGGTTTAGGAGGAGAAGTAACGAGCGTTGAAGGAACTCCAAACAGGTTGGCAAAGTTTTTGGGCGAGAGAAGAATTGGTAATTCTTCAATCGCTGATTTTTTTGCTGGAGTTTCAATCACTATTGACAATATAGGAAATGTTGGTGTGGGTACAGCAACTCCAAGAGGAAGGTTGGATGTGGCAGGAAACTTATTAACTTCTGGCAATATATTAACTTCTGGAAATTTGATAACTTCTGGAAATTTAGGTGTTGGAATTGATAATCCTCAATATTCAGTTCATGTTCGAGGAAGAATTCAGGCAACTGACGATATTTGTACTGATTTGGGAGGGGGTAAATGTTTAAGCCAGTTAGCCCCCCCTTCCCCCCCAGTAATAATTGAAAGAAGGGGTGCAAGAGGTATCGAAGGAAGTGGAACTCCAAACTACATTCCACTATGGACTACAGCTACTGCTCTTGGAAACTCTATTTTAAGCCAAACAGGTTCCACTCTTTCTTTGGAAGGAAACATGAATATTTTAGGAATTTTGACAACCTCTGGTCTGAAAATTGCTACCACTACTCAAGCAGGTTACATTTTAGTTGCAGCGGACGATCAAGGAAATATTACTTTCGCACCACCTCCCACTGGAACAATTCCAGCAGGTACAAAGCTTTTGAGAGCTTCTCTTCCAATTTTCAAATATTCGAACCCAGCTCAAACTGCAACAACCTCTTTCGTTGCTATCACAAACAAAATTTCAACCTCAACTTTAACAAAAATTTTACCATCACAAATTCCAAACTCTTATAGAAAATTTGCACTGCTTTTGAAATTTGCAGATAACATTCCCCAAAATGCATCTTCTAGTTGGCAAATAGATTTTGATACCCTTCCAGATTTTGATTTTGAATTTCGAGGTCAGAATCTTTCATCTTTGGAAACAGGAATTTTACATTTGCAAGATGAAATTCAAAATTTGGGAAATGACAATTGGGTTTTAAAGGTAAAGGTCCCAGACAATCAATATTCATTAAGAATTTTTAACATTTTTTTACTTTGCTATGATGAAATTTTTTAAAGGTCAAAAACAAAAAGCTGATAGTAAAATTTTAGCTATCAGCTAAAGGTCGAAAAATTAAAAAGAAAAAAGAAAAGAAAATGCAAATAAAAAATCTGTTCAAATCAAGATTGAAGCTAGAACCCGGAACGAGACTAACTTCATTCTTGTTTATTGCCACTTCGATCGCAATAGCTGCTGGGATTTTGATCGCTGCCAACATGTACTACAACATCGACACAGGTGAAATTGTAGTGGAAGAGATTCAGAGAGTAGCAAGAGTATTAAGAGCAACTGCTGGATTGGTAGTAGGAGGAACTGATCTTCCTTCTGGAGTTGCCTTAGAAGTGGCAACTACTTCAGCAGTAAGATTGTCTGGAGCTAATCAAGAATTAAGATTTACTGGTGGAACAAGTTATTATGTAGGAATTAAAGCCCGAACTGATTTGACTACAACCACAGTTTATACTTTGCCAGGAAGTTATCCTGCAGGTTCAGGTTATGTTTTGACTTCTGATACCTCTGGTAATTTGTCCTGGACGCAAGCTGGAACAGGTGGAATTGGTGATATTACCCAGGTTGGTGATTGTGCAAGCGGTGACTGTTTTACTGGCACTAGCGGGAGTACTTTATGGTTTAAATCTGGAAGTTACAAGGGAGCCTTAACGATTGCGAGCTTGTCTGGTAACGCAACTTATACTTTGCCAGCAGTCCCAGCTGGAACTTATTACTTTGCTTTAACTTCAGGAACACTGACTTCAGGAAGAATTCCAATAGTAACTGGTGGTTACACCATTGGAGACAGCGCACACTTAACTTTTGATACAGGGAATAGAATATTGACCATCGGATCTGCTAATAACGCAGGTCAATTGAGGCTTTACAGCAACAATACAAACTATGTTGGTTTTGCGGCGACAAGCTCTCTTGGATCTACGGTGACTTATTATTGGCCATCAGCTCCCACAGTAGCTGGTCGAGTGTTAGCTAGTGATGCTTCAGGAAACTTATATTGGTTAGATCTTGCAGGAGCAGGTTACGGAGATATTTCAGCAGTTGGCGATTGTGAAACCGGTGAATGTTTTGTTTATGGTGGAGCTACTGGTACCACTTTGTGGTTTAAATCAGGAAGCTATTATGGTGCCTTAACTGTTGCATCAGGATTTACTGGTAACGCAACCTTCACTTTGCCCGCAGTTTCACCTGGAACTTATTATTTTGCTTTGGGAACTGGTTCTGCTAATACCTTGGCTTATTGGACAGGATCGAATACATTAGGAAATCTTTCATCGGGAAGTGCAGGTCAATTGCTTAGAAGTCAAGGGAGTGGACAACCACCGACTTGGACGACAGCAACTTATCCTGATACTGTTTTAGCTAATCAAGCATTATATGCAAGCTCTGATAATGTAATTACCGCTGGAACTTTGCCAGTAGCAGCAGGTGGTACTGGAAGAACTTCTTGGACTCAATGGGGGGTAGTTTATGCTGACGGAAGCACCAGCCTTACCAACACCGCCGCAGGATCTGACTATTACATTTTGACTGGCAGTGGTAACGCCGCGCCTCAGTGGAGAAGCATTTCTCAGTTGGTTTTTGCTTCCAACGGTTTGACCATCTCTGGAACAGCCACCACTACCTTAAAACTTGGCGGAACTCTCTCTGAAAATACCACTATCGCTCTAGGAAATTACGATATGATTTTTAATTTGACTGGAACCGGAGATTTTAGGGTCCAAGATGCCGGAACAGACATTTTGGTAGTCAGGGATGATGGTGTAATTTTATACAGAAATTATCCTTTAGCTCAAACCGGAAAGCAGGTTCTGAGAGAAGTGATTCCGATTTTGGGATTTGATTTACCGTTTAGATGCGCTAGCGCTTGCAATACTGCAACCACCGTTTCAAGGACGATCGAAGATTATCCTTTCTCCTCAGCAGAAACTGGAGCAACTAGAGTTCACAAATTCATTATCAGATACGCAGATACAGGAACGACCACTCCTTCAACTTGGATAGTTTGGAACGAAACTGATTCAACGACAACTGCTACTTTCACTGTTCCAGCTACTAACTCTGATTTGAGTAAAGGAAAAGTTTACATTACTGGAAACGTTTCCATTCCAGGAGCTGGAAAGAAATGGCACTTGAGATTGGAAACTCCTTCTGGAATGACCATCCAAGTTTACGACATAATGCTTGCTGCTTACGATCAGCTTCCGTAACGCGTATATCGTATAGCGTAGTGCGTATATCGTATAGCGTATACCGTATTGCGTATAGCGAAATATGAGGAAAATAAGATCCTTTAGGGATTTGGATGCTTGGAAGGAAGGGCACAAGTTAGTGTTGGAAATTTATAGAGTAACAAAGAATTTTCCAAGAGAAGAAATGTTTGGATTGAGTAATCAATTGAGAAGAGCAGTAATTTCGACTACTTCGAATATTGCCGAAGGATTTTCCCGCAATTCTTTAAAAGAAAAGATCCAGTTTTACTCGATGGCAAAGGCTTCCAACACCGAACTTCAGAATCAACTGCTCATTGCCAAAGACGTCGGATACCTGAATGAAAAAGACTTTGAAAAACTAGAAGAACAGTCAATCAGAGTAAACAAACTGATTAGTGGTCTAATCCGCTATTGCAAGAAATAACCCCAATCCCCATACGGAATTACCACTCCGCAATACGAAATACGGAATACCAAATACGAAATACGAAATCCATGAATTTCACACCAAAAAAATTATTATCCACGATTTTACCCGGTCTCCTCGTGGCAGGTTTGATATTATTTCTTATTAACTTTTACCTTAATTTGAAAGCAGAGAAAATTATTTTCTTGTTGAATTTATTTCTTTGGCCAACAGCGAATCCTTCCGCCAGGATCAATAATAAAAAGTCTCCCTTTCAACTCTCTTTCTTTAACCAAAGAGAAGAAACTGACTACTCTTTTGATAATGGTTTCTTTACTCAGACCTTCAATAATATGGAAAACAACAACCCCAGCGGATTCAGTAATTTTGAAACGGAGAATATTTCCAAAATCCAGGTCAAAAGTGAGCAAAACCAAGGAATTTTTGAAGGCAAAATTAAAAATCTCCTCGTCAGGAGAATTAGCCAAACCAACTTCTTGAGCTCTTTTAACAGAAAAACCCTTTTCTCTCAGCTTATCTATTACATCAGTATGAACGCAGCTATCAGCAAATATCTCCATAAATCATTTCTTAACCATTTCAAAAACTTTCGTTGGTTGATCAGTCAATTTAGCAGCAAATTCAATAGCCGCCAGAACATCCTTTTTGGTAATCCCAGGGAATTGTTTAGGAATTTCATCAATCTTATATCCAGCAGCCAGCAAATTCAAAATATCAGTCACTGCGATTCTCGTGCCTTTAATACAAGGCTTTCCAAATCTAATTCTGGGATCAATAACAATTCGGTTGTTAAAAGTTTTAGCCATAATCAATTATATTGTAGTAATTTAAATTTTGATGTCAAGCAAAAAAACAACAATCGAATTTCAACCGTATTTCCATGAATTTTCACCGAGTTTCTACCGAATTTCCACGAATTTCCATGCATTTCAAAAACCATAACAAAATAAGAAAAGTATTACTTGCTGTTTTGCCAGGAATTATCGTGGCTGGTGTGATATTCTCTGCCAACATCTATTACGATTTGGATTTAGGAAGAATTATTGTTGAACAAATTACTAGGATCGTTGGAATGTTTGAAACTACTGCCACCACTACTTTAGCTACTATTTCAGGTTATGTGGGCATCAAAACCGCAACTCCAACTGAAGCGCTGACTGTTGCAGGAAATATTTTGGCAACTGGTAATTTAACGATTTCAGCGGGTAAAATTTTTGGACCAAATCAAGAAGAACTTTGGATTGGATTCAATGATAATTTAATTCAAGTTGTACGAGGTCCCACTTCAACAACCTACATTGTCTGCGATTCCTCTGGAAACTGCGCTGGAGAATATGGATACATCGGTGGAACCGGAACCATTGGATATATTCCAAAATTTATTGCTACCTCTACTTTAGGAGACTCAATCATCACTGACGATGGAACTTTAGTGACTGTTTCAGGTCAATTCAGAGCAACTGGTACAACTACTTTAGCAACCTCAGGTGGCAACGTCGGCATCGGGACGGCGGTACCTGCTTACAAATTAGAGGTAATAGGCACGGGAAGGTTCTCTTCTGATTTAACTGTCTCTGGTAATCTCACAGTTTCAGGCTCGGGTACTCACAACATTTCTGGAACTTTAGACCCAAACAACGTTGCAGCCTTTACCTTAACAGGATCGATCACAGGCTCTGGTTCTCCAAACATTACTGGAATTAATCAACTTTCAGCAACCACAGGAGTTTTTGCAACTTCAATAACTACTCCTTTAGTTACCAGCACTTCTGCTCTCACTTTGTCTTCTGGGGGAACTTCAGCATTAACCTTAGACTCTGCTTCAGGATTGATTGTGTTGAAAGATAACCTTTATTTTGAGAAAGAAACTTATGGCTTAACTTTATCAGTCACTGCACCTTCTGGTGCATCAAGGACTTTGACTATTCCTTCTCTATCTGCTGATGGTAATGTAGTCGTAGACAACCTTTCCCAAACTCTAACTTACAAAACAATCTCTACAGGTTCTACTTGGCAAGGGAATGTCATTTCTACTCAATACGGAGGAACAGGGCAAAATTGGTCATCAGTTGCTACTGGTTCTTTGCCTTATTTTGCAGGTTATGGAACAATGGGTACTTTAGCAATCGGAGCTAGCAACACTGTCTTAACTTCAAATGGCTCTACTCCTTACTGGTCAACTCTTTCTTCACTTTCTATTCCCACTGGTTCTGGAGCAACCAATACCATTGCCAAATGGACGGGAAACAACACCTTGGGAAATTCAATAATAACTGACGATGGAAATTTAGTTACAATTTCTGGTCAATTAAAAACAACTGCTACTACTACTTTGGCAGTCTCAGGAGGCCATGTAGGTATTGGGACGACGACACCTGGGTCAAAACTAACAGTTTTAGGTGGTGGTTCATATTTTGGATACTTGGCTTCTACTACAGGAGTAACAGCTACTGCTACTTCAGGAGGAACTCTTTCTGCGGGGACTTACTATTATGTAGTAATAGCCTTAGATGCAAATGGTTTATTTTCTTCAAAATCAGAACAAGTTTCTTGCACGGTTGATGGTACAAACACCAATGCTTGTACTATTTCTTGGTCACCGGTACCAGGAGCAGTAAGTTATAGAGTTTACGGAAGAGAGATTTCTGCCAAAACTCGATACTGGTCAACGAACTCCACTTCTTTCACTGACACAGGAACCTCAGGAACATTAGAAGAAATTCCTCTTTGGTATCATCTTCCAATTTCTGCTTATTTTGCTGGTAGTATTGGTATCGGGGGGATGAACGGCGATAATGATATTTATATCCAATCTCCCTTTGAACCAAGTATCCGCTTTAAAAAAACAGAGGGAAGTACTTCTACATGGGATATAAGAATTGAAAGTGATGGTTCTTTTCGTATTCAACAGAGAGGAACTACTACTACAAGTCCTATCACTATCGAAAAAGGAACACCCTCCTGGATATTCTATTTACATTCTTCAGGAAACATTAGTATTGGTGGAGTAACTTCTACAAATTCTTCTCTTTTGGAACTTTCAAAAAATAATGCCTCATCAATTTTAACAATTACTGTTGCAACCTCAACAACAACTTATGACCCTTATATTGCTTTTAGAACAGGGGCTACTCCCTCAACTCAAGCAATAATTGGTATAGATTATTCAGATTCAAACAAACTCAAATTAGTCAGAGGTTCTGACATTTCAACTTCAACTGGAATCACAATTGATTCTTCTGGCAATGTTGGCATCGGAACAATAACTCCTGCTTACAAATTAGATGTTGTAGGAGATATTAGAGCAACAGGCTATGTAAGAGGAGATACTGGATTGTGCATTGGTTCAGATTGTAGAACAGCCTGGCCATCTGGAGGAACAGGAGATGTCTACTGGATCCAATCTGGAAACTATCTCTATCCTTCTTCTACTGACTGGTATGTTGGCATTGGTACTACCA
>Ga0197143_1000912_pt1 | contig 27246 bp, 20 predicted proteins | sample GBS70_MetaG_FD_148603 | JGI IMG/M metagenome (GOLD analysis project Ga0197143, IMG submission 148603) | Sediment microbial communities from Great Boiling Springs, Gerlach, Nevada, United States - GBS 70_MetaG | ecosystem: Environmental > Aquatic > Thermal springs > Hot (42-90C) > Sediment... | reverse complement strand
ATACTCCTTAAGAGGCTCAAAGGCCTATGGAAAATGGAGTCCCTGTCCCTCTCTAACTTATAAGCTTTTGTTTTATTATACAAAACAAAATGTATTAAACAAAACTTAACATAAAAATTGCAGGAGGGGAAAATGGACCTTTTTGAGAGGTGTTTCAATTGGAAAGAGGCAGAAGAGGCTAAAAAGGTAGGTTTATATTTTTTGTTCCGAGTGATCGAATCAGCACAGGGTCCTGAAGTCATAGTAAAGGGCAGAAAGCTCATCATGGCCGGTTCGAACAATTATTTGGGCTTGACCAGTCACCCAAGGGTAAAAGAAGCGGCAATAAAGGCCATTGAAAAATATGGAACGGGGTGCGCGGGTTCAAGGTTTTTGAACGGGAATCTGGACATAATTGAAGAATTAGAGGAAAAACTGGCCCGCTTTTTCCGTAAAGAAGCGGCTTTAGTTTTTGCTACGGGTTATCAAACAAACCTTGGCATAATATCGGCCCTTCTTGGAAGAAGAGATGTGGCCATATTGGATAAATATGATCATGCTTCAATAATCGATGCCTGTAGACTTGCCATGTGTCAAGTGAGGCGTTTTAAACACAATGATGTAGAGGACTTGGAACGAGTTTTAAAGAGTCTGCCTCCTGATGTTGGGAAGCTGGTGATTGTAGACGGGGTTTTCAGTATGGAGGGGGATATAGCCCCATTGCCTGAAATAATCCAAGTCTGTAGGCGCTATGGTGCAAGGATTATGGTAGACGATGCCCATGGGATAGGCGTCTTGGGTAACGGGGGGCGAGGTACAGCAGAACATTTTGGAGTCGAAGATGAGGTGGATCTCATAATGGGCACCTACTCTAAGAGCCTGGCCACCATTGGGGGGTTTGTAGTGGGTCCAAAGAAGGTCATAGAGTATATAAAACACTTCGCTCGGCCTTTGATATTTTCTGCTGCCATTGCTCCTCCTTTGGTGGCAGCAGCCAGTGCTGCCTTAGACATAATCGAGGAAGAACCTGAATTGAGGGAAAGGCTTTGGAAAAACACCAGAAAAATGCTCGAGGGATTTAAACGTTTGGGTTTTGATACGGGGAACAGCCAAACCCCCATAATCCCCGTCATAATCGGTGGGATGGAAAGGACCTTTAAGATGTGTGGATTGCTTGAAATATATGGAGTATTTGCCAATCCAGTACTTCCTCCAGCAACGCCTCCAGGTAGGGAACTTATAAGAACGAGTTTCATGGCTACTCACACGGATGAGCATCTCGATAAGATCCTTTGGGCTTTTGAAAAAGCTGGTAAGGAATTGGGAATAATATGAAATGTCCCTAAGGGTAGAAGAGATAAAAAAGGATAAAGAAAAGCTCAAAGCCTTTGTGGATTTACCATTTCGCCTTTATAAAAAGGCCCCGTTCTGGATTCCTCCGCTTAAGAGAGAGGTAGCTTCCTTTTTCACTGGGAAACACCCATTTTGTGAACATTCAGAAATCGGTGCATTTATAGCAATCGAAGGAAAGGAAACCGTAGGGAGGGTTGCGGCCATCGTGGATAAGAATTTTATCACCTATCATCAAAAACCCATTGGGTATTTTGGCTTTTTTGAATCTATAAATTCGAAAGAAGTAACGCTCGCCCTTTTTGAAAGGGTTGAGGATTATCTCCGAAAAAAAGGCATCAAGGAAATCATAGGTCCTATGAATCCATCGACTAATTACGAATGTGGCCTTTTGGTAGAGGGCTTTTCTACGCCCCCCTACATCATGATGCCCTATAACCCACCTTTTTACCCAGAACTTTTGGAAGCAATAGGGTTTAAAAAGGCCAAAGACCTTCTCGCAAACCTTTTAATCGGTGACGGCTCGCTTCCTGAAAGGCTTGAAAGGATAGCTTCAAGAGTAAGATCCAAGATTCCAGAAGTGAAAATAAGAAGAGTTGATCCTAAAAACATTCAAAAGGAAATAAGGGAGTTTCTGGCGATTTATAATGAAGCGTGGGCCCAAAATTGGGGCTTTGTACCTATGTCGGAAAAGGAGGTTTCATATTTCGCAAAAGTATTGAAATCCATCCTTGTGCCTTCTTTAGCCCTTTTTGCCGAGTACGAGGGAGAACCCGCAGGCTTCATTTTAGCTCTTCCTAACTATAACCACGTATTGAAGGTTTTAAAGGGGAGACTTACTCCATGGGGTATTCTTCGAGCCCTCTGGGTAAAGACCAGAATAAAGGAGATAAGGATTCCCCTTTTTGGAATAAGACCGAGATATCGATTGAAAGGTATAGATACGCTTTTATATCTGGAGGTCTTCAAAAGGGGCTGGCAGTTGGGCTATCGAAGGGCGGAACTTTCATGGATCCTTGAGGATAACCATCTTATGCAAAAGGCCATCGAAAGTATGGGCGGAAGACCCTACAAAAGGTATCGCATATACTGGAAAGAGATATGAAAAAGTGGTTTCTTTTATACTTTTTGCTGTTTTTCCCCTTTTTTTCTTTGGCTCAAGAAAAGCCAACTTATGGTGACACTATAATAATTGGATCTATTGGTGACGCAAGTATACTAATTCCCATGCTTGCTTCAGATAGTGCTTCCCATGAGGTCTGTAGTCTGATTTACAATGGACTTGTAAAGTATGATAAAAACCTTCAAATCGTCGGAGACTTGGCCGAAAGATGGACCATAACACCTGACGGTAAGACCATAACTTTTTATCTCAGGCGAAACGTAAAATGGCACGATGGGACCCCATTTACTGCGTGGGACGTATGGTATGGGTACAAAACCATCACAGATCCTAAAACTCCCACCCCCTATTCCGGGGATTTCGAAGAGGTAAAAGAGGTCCAAGTATTAGATCACTATACCCTTAGGGTAATTTACAAGGAACCTTTCGCCCCCGGGCTCTCAAGTTGGGGTAACCTAGTGGTATTACCAAGGCATCTTTTAGAGGGAAAAGATATAACCCAGAGCCCTTTAGGACGTAACCCGATTGGCACAGGTCCCTATAGGTTTGCTCAATGGAAAACTGGACAACACATTATCCTTCAGGTAAATCCTCAATATTTCGAGGGCAGACCTTACATAGATCAGGTTATTTACAAAATAATACCCGATCCGTCCACCATGTTCATGGAACTCAAAGCGGGAAGTCTCGATTGGATGGGTTTAACACCCCTTCAATATGCTCGCCAGACCTCAAGTCCTTTTTTCGAGAAAAACTTTCACAAATACAATTATCTTCCCTTTGCTTACACCTATTTGGGCTTTAATTTGCGCCATCCTTTCTTTAGGGACAAAAAGGTTAGACAAGCCATAAGTTATGCCATAAACCGAGAGGAAATTGTTCAAGTTATACTTTTTGGTCTGGGAATTATGGCAAATGGTCCTTATAAGCCCGGTACTTGGTATTACAATCCTAATGTAAAACCATATCCTTATGATCCGCAAAGGGCCAAAAGATTACTAGAAGAAGCGGGATGGAAAGATAGTGATGGCGACGGAATCTTAGACAAAGATGGAGAACCTTTCCGTTTCACGGTGCTTGTAAACTGGGGCAATTTGGCCCGATTAAAAACAGCCGAATTGATTCAATGGCGTCTTAAACAAATCGGCATTCAAATGCGCATACGGGTTCTCGAATGGGCCACCTTTATAAATGAATATGTGGATAAAAGACGCTTCGAGGCGGTAATATTGGGATGGTCTACAGGGGTCGATCCTGATCAATACGACATATGGCATTCCTCTAAAACCGGTCCCAAGGAACTAAACTTTATATCTTACCAAAACCCGGAAGTGGACCAAATCCTTGTTGAGGCTCGAAGGACTTTCGATCAAGAAAAACGAAGAAAACTCTACTATCGCTTTCAAGAGATAATGGCCGAAGACCAACCTTACGCCTTCCTCTATATACCTTACGCCCTTACAGCCATCCACGCCCGTTTTCGTGGGATCGAACCTGCCCCCGCAGGTATAACTCATAATTTCATTCGCTGGTGGGTCCCTAAACATTTACAGCGATATGGAAGGATCCTCCCTTAAAATTGGTGGAGATGGGGGGATTCGAACCCCCGACCCTCACGTTGCGAACGTGATGCTCTCCCCCTGAGCTACATCCCCATTTTGCAAAAAAACTATAATTTATGAAACCGCAAAATTTCAATGGGTTTCGTATTATTTTCTCCAGGATAGTCTTTATGGTATATTTTCGCGGACCATATTAAATTTAAAAAATAAAAACTATAAGGAGGTAACAAATGGCCAAAAATCCTCTCCGAATTATGGATACCACCTTCCGTGATGGGCACCAATCGGTTATCGCCACAAGGCTAAAAACCGAGGACATGGTTCCTATAGCCCCCCAAATGGATAAAATCGGTTTTCACTCGATGGAAGTTTGGGGAGGGGCTACATTTGATGTGTGCATCAGATACCTAGATGAAGACCCTTGGGAAAGGTTAAGGACATTGAAAAAACTTATACCTAATACCCCTTTGCAGATGCTTTTAAGAGGGCAAAATTTGGTGGGTTATAGGAATTACCCCGACGATGTGGTGGTAGCCTTTGTTGAAGAAGCTGCGGAAAGTGGGATTGACATCTTTCGTATTTTTGATGCTTTAAATGACGAAAGAAACCTCAAAACCTCTATTGAGACGGTTAAAAAATGCGGTAAACATGCACAGGCGGTTATTTGCTATTCACTTACGGAAAAACGGCTTGGAGGACCGATTTTTAATCTTGATTATTATCTCAATAAAGCAAAAATTCTTCAAGAAATGGGAGCAGATAGTATTTGTATAAAGGATATGGCAGGACTTCTTTCACCATATGATGCATATGAACTTGTAAAAGGATTAAAAAGAGTGTTAGACATACCTGTTCAGCTTCACACTCATTACACCACAGGATTTGGATCGATGACTTACCTTAAAGCTGCTGAGGCCGGTGTAGATGTAGTAGATTGTGCTCTTGCTCCTTTGGCTTTGCGTTCTTCTCAGCCTGCAGTAGAACCAATAGTTGTGACCCTTTATGGCACCGAACGAGATACCGGTTTGGATCTCCATAGTCTAATTAAAATAAGCGAACATCTCGACGAGGTATTGAGAGAGAAATATAAAGAGTTTTTGGAGATGCCAAAATTTGCTGTCATTGACGTACAAGCTTTGGAACATCAAGTCCCAGGAGGCATGATCACAAACCTCATAGCCCAATTGAAAGAGGCCAACGCTTTACACAGGCTACCAGAAGTTTTTGAAGAAATCCCTCGCACCAGGGCTGATATGGGGTATCCACCCTTGGTAACACCCACAAGCCAGATCGTAGGGGTTCAAGCGGTTTTGAACGTTCTGTTTGGTAGGTACAAGATGATAACTCAACAGACAAAGGATTACTTCTATGGGCTTTATGGTCAACCACCTGCTCCGGTGAACCCTGAGGTCCAAAAACTTGCCTTAAAGGGTTATCCTCGAGGGGAAACCCCCATTGATTGTAGACCTGCTGATATACTTGAACCAGAAATGGAAAAAGCCAAAGAAGCTACAAAGGGACTGGCGAAAAATAGAGGGGATGTTCTTATTTATGCCTTATATCCTCAAGTAGGACTTGAATTTTTGAAGAAGAAATACGGGATTAATGAGCGGTGATAAGAAGGGTTTTTTTGGGGAATGAGGCCATCGCCTGGGGGCTTTTGAAGGAAGGGGTGAGTTTTGCTACCTCCTATCCGGGGACCCCTGCTTCGGAGATATTGGAAGCAGTGATCAAATTTAACGAAGAGTACAAACTCGGTATTTTTGCCCAATGGTGCATTAATGAAAAAGTCGCTTTTGAATTAGCTTTGGCTCATAGTTGGCTTGGGGGAAGATCCTCAGTTTCCATGAAGCAAGTGGGACTCAATGTGGCACTTGACGCTCTCATGAGCGCCGCCTATACGGGGGTTAAGGGAGGGTTCCTAATTATAAGTGCGGATGATCCCGGACCTTATAGTTCTCAAACGGAGCAAGATAGCCGATTCCTCGCCATGTTTGCCAAAATACCCGTCTTTGATCCCTCAAGCCCCAAAGAGGCGATGGATATGATAAAAGAGGCCCTTGAACTTTCGGAAAGATACCAGCTACCCGTAATGTTACGTCCCACTTCTTGGGTTTGTCATGCTCGTCAGGGGATTCTCTTGGAAGAAGAATTAAAACCAACCTCTAAAAAGCTTTCTCTAGAAAAAGACCTATGCCATTGGGCAGCTCTTCCAAGACGACGTTACGTTTTACACAAAGAACTTAACGAAAAGCTTCGATCCATTCAAAAAGAGAACGGTTTCAGAAAGATAAGCTCTAATGGAGCAAAAAAGGCCGTAGTCTCTTCTGGCTTTCCCTTTGCTTTGTTGATGGATGTTTTAAAATCTTTGAACCTGGAAGGTTCTCTTGACATTTACAAAGTGGATCGTCCTTTCCCTCTATCGCCTTTGCTTAACGAGGAGTTGTCCGCTTATGAGGAGATACTCGTCCTGGAAGAGACCTATCCAGTGATAGAGTTGCAGATTCCTTACAGAGAAAAGATTAGAGGTCGTCTTGATGGGACGGTACCTTCTCAAGGTGAATTAAGGCCCGAGAATATTCTTGAAGCCCTTCATCTTTTGTTAAAAGACCTTCCTTTTGAGAAAATACAAGGGCCTAAAGAAGGGGCGCCGCCAAGGTTATGTGCTGGTTGTCCACATAGGGCCGCCTTTTGGGCTATCAAAAAGGCTTTTCCTCAAGGCCTCTTTCCAAGCGATATAGGGTGTTATACTCTGGGACTCCAGATGGGGGCGGTTGATGCCTTTCTCTGTATGGGAGCTGGCGTCTCTTTGGCTGAGGGGTTTTATATTGCTCTTAAAAATGCCAGGGAAAAGATACCTCCCATTTGTGCTACTGTGGGGGATTCCACTTTCTTTCACGCTTGTATCCCCGCTTTAATAGATGCCGTTAACAAAAAAGCAGCCTTCGTCCTTGTAATTTTGGATAACTTTACAACTGCCATGACAGGCGGACAACCTACGCCTTCTAATCCTACAGGGGGTCTCATAAAAGTGGAGATAGAAGAAGTGATAAAAGGTTGCGGAGTGAAGTTCATCAAAGTGGTTGATCCTTTCGATTTTTCAGAGACGGTAAAAAGTTTAAAAGAAGCTCATACTTTTTGTGAAGATAAGGAAACCCCGGCAGTTGTCATTTCCAGAAGACTTTGCCCTCTCTTTGAAAAGGCTTCTTCTACAAAGGTATTGCTATTTAAAGAGGAAAAATGCACTGGCTGCGCACTGTGTATTTCTGAAAGTAAATGTCCTGCCTTAGAAGAAGGTGAGGAAAGACCGATTATAAATCGAGAGTTGTGCAGGAGCTGTGGGTTATGTGCTTTTATATGCCCTCATAATGCATTGGAACTTGTGGAGGTCTAAATGGAATTAAAGGTCCTAATTGCTGGTAAAGGAGGAGAGGGAATCATATTTATGACCCGTATATTAGCTGAAGGGGCTTTCTCCCTAGGGATTCCGGTAATATCCAGTGAAATCCATGGAATGGCTCAAAGGGGAGGATCAGTCATATCGCAAGTTAAACTTGGCAAATTTTACAGCCCATTTATCCCTTATGGAAAGGCAGATTTTCTCATCGCTACCTCAAAAGAAGAAGGGGAGAGAAACCAGATTTACCTTAAACCAGATGGCATCTTAGTGGTAAATTCCCCCGAGTCTTTGCCCTTTCACATAAATGCTTCTTCATTGGCTCAAAAGTTAGATCATCCCAAAGGCGCAAATTTGATACTTTTAGGTTTTGCCATTAATAAAATGGGATTAAAGGAAGGACCTTTTCTTGAGGCAATAGATAAACATTCTCCTTCATCAGTGAGAGAAAAAAACAAAAAAGCCTTTTTATGTGGCTTCTTCATCTCTAAAGAAGAAAACATTAAGCCGCTTGAATGATTTTCTTCATTTTCCTTCTAAGTTTGCGGATCGCTTTCGCGCGCTTCATCCTTTCTTTTTCGCTTTTGCTTATAAAATGGGCGTGCTTCTTTAACTCAGGTTGTACATTTTGCTGAAAATCCCTCTTAAGTCTCTTCAACATCCTCTCAAGTTCTTCATGTTCATAAGCCATTCTTAACCTCCCCTGTTTTTGTGAGATCCTATTATACTTGAATCCTTCGATAGGCTCAACTCCTTAATATTTGGTATAATTTTTTTAGTGGAGAGGCCCATAGAGAAGTTAATGCGAATATTGGATCGTTTGAGGGGGGAAGGCGGTTGCCCCTGGGATAGGAAGCAAACCTTCGAAAGTCTGAAGCCTTTTTTAATCGAAGAAGCCTATGAAGTGGCTGAAGCCATTGATAAAAGAAATTGGAAGGAACTTAAGGAAGAACTTGGGGATCTCCTGTTTCTGATTCTCTTTTTTACTCATATAGCCCAAGAAAAGGGACTCTTTGATCTTAAAAACATGGCAAAAGAAACCGCTCAAAAGATAATGAGGCGTCATCCCCATGTTTTTGGGGAGTTAAAAGTTAATAACCCTCAGGATGTGGAATATAATTGGAATAAGATAAAGGAGAATGAAAAGGGATCCTTATTGTCGGGAATTCCTAGAGGACTACCGGCTCTTTTAAGGGCCCAAAAGATCACCCGACGAGCACAAAGAGTGGGATTCGATTGGGAAGAACCGAAAGGGGCATTGGGAAAAATCGAAGAAGAACTTCAGGAATTAAAAGAGGCTTTTGAAAAAAGCGAAAACCTTGAACATGAAATTGGTGATCTACTTTTGAGCACGGTAAACTTCTGTAGATTGGTTGGAATTCAAGCCGAAGAGGCCCTTCATAAGGCGTGTGATCGATTTATGGAGCGCTTTTCTTATGTGGAAAAAAAATTAAAAGAACAGGGGAAGGATTTACGGGAAGCGTCTTTAAACGAAATGGATCAATTATGGAATGAAGCCAAAGAAAAGTAAAGGTATTCTTTATGTAGTAGCGACTCCTATAGGAAACTTGGAGGATATGACATTGAGAGCCATAAGGGTTTTGAAAGAAGTGGATCTAATCGCTTCTGAGGATACGAGAAAACTCAAAATATTGCTCAAACGATATGGAATAGAAAAACCCACCGTGAGTTTTTTCGAAGGAAACGAGGAAAAACGGACTAAGGAACTTTTAAAATTACTTGAGGAGGGAAAGCATATCGCCCTTCTTTCGGAAGCAGGAACCCCCACTATTTCGGATCCTGGATACAAATTAGTAAAGACAGCGTCTGAAAGAAACATCCGGATTATTCCCATTCCTGGCCCTAATGCTGCCATTACGGCTCTTAGTGCATCAGGGCTCCCAACGGATAGTTTTTACTTCTTCGGTTTTTTACCCCCAAAAGGAAGCAAAAGGAAAAAACGTTTAGAGGAAATATCCTATTGTAAGGGCACTGTAATTATATACGAATCTCCACAGAGGCTTTTAGAAACTCTTGAAGAACTCTTACAATATTGTGGGGATAGAAGGGTTTCCTTAGCAAGGGAATTGACGAAATTACACGAAGAATTTATCCGAGGCGAACTTTCAGAAGTAATAGAAAAATTAAAACAGAGAAAAATAAAAGGTGAAATCACGATTGTTATGGAGGGCTTAGGATGGCGGTAGAATTGGATTTCCAAAAATTAGGAGGGCTCATGCCAGTGGTGGTTCAAGATTACCATACGGGGGAAGTCTTGATGGTAGCCTTTATGAATGAAGAGGCGTGGCAAAAAACGCTCGAAACAGGTAAAGCAACCTTTTGGTCTCGGTCTAGACAAACGTTGTGGGTGAAAGGCGAAACTTCAGGCGATTTTCAGGAGGTTAAGGAGATTTATGTGGATTGTGACAACGACACGGTTCTTTTAAAAGTGATCCAACATGGGGGCTGCGCTTGCCATACAGGTTATCGGAGCTGCTTTTATAGGAAACTAGAAAATGGAGAGCTTAAAACGGTAGGACAAAAGGTTAAGGAGGTATGAGATGAAGTACCTAAAATTGGGCATTCCTAAAGGAAGCCTTGAAAAATCAACCATAGAATTATTCCGTAAAGCGGGGTGGAACATAACCATCAGTTCCCGGAGTTATTTTCCTCATATCGATGATGATGAAATAAGATGCTCTTTGTCTCGTCCTCAAGAGATGTCCCGATTTGTGGAGATCGGTACCCTCGATGCAGGAATTACGGGAAGGGATTGGATAATGGAAAATGACTCTAAGGTGATAGTGGTGGAAGATCTCGTATATTCCAAGGAAACCCAACAGCCAGCAAGATGGGTGGTGATTGTACAGGAAAATTCCCCAATTAGGCGTTTGGAAGATTTGGAAGGCAAAAAGATCTATACCGAATTGGTTAATTATACTAAACGCTATTTTTCGGAAAGAAATATAAAGGTGGAAGTGGAGTTCTCCTGGGGAGCCACTGAAGCTAAAGTGCTGGAAGGGTTAGCGGATGCAGTGGTAGATGTGACTGAAACAGGTGCCACCTTGAGGGCCAATGGTTTAAGAATAGTGGAGGAGATCCTGGTGACCTATCCTCAATTGATCGCCAACAAAGAAGCCTGGGAAGATCCGTGGAAAAGAACTAAGATTTTAGCCATAGCAAGGTTATTAAAAGGCGCACTTCAAGCAAGTACCATGGTGGGTTTAAAGATGAACGTGAGGAGGAAAGACTTAGAGAAAATTACGGCCATTCTTCCGAGTATTACTGCTCCTACTATTTCTGATCTTTATGATAAAAATTGGGTGGCAGTAGAGACGGTAATTTCTGAAAAACAAGTAAGAGAACTTATACCGAAACTATTAGAAGCAGGGGCAGTTGGAATAATAGAGTATCCTTTAAACAAGGTCCTTTAACGTTCCAGTAACACATAGGCAGTTCTATACCCTTCCCTCTGGATCTTAACTCCTAAAAGTAAAGTGGGGTTATTAGCGTATTTTTCTATTAACCGTTCAAAATCGTTTAGGTCATTCACTTGTTCGTGTTCGATTTCTACAATTATATCCCCCGCATTTAAACCAGCTCGATCCGCAGGCGAATTTTTGATAATTTCCGTTACAATGACTCCTTCATTCGTACCCGCCACCTTACTCACCTCTGGGGGGATTTTCTGAACCTTAAACCCCCATTGCTCTATAGACATGGCCTGTTTTTCGTATTCCTCCAAGGTCACCCAAATTGTGTAATTTTTGCCCTGTCGGATGATCTCCATTTTGACCCTTTGTTTTGGTGGTGTAGAGGCTACCAAGCGTCTTAAGGTCAGACTGTCGGGCACGTCCTTGTCGTTAAACCTTATGATCACATCGCCCTTCTTTAAGCCGGCTTTGGCCGCAGGAGAATTGGGCATTATGTCACTCACAAGGGCCCCTTTCGGTTCCTTTAAGCCAAAACGCTTTGCCAGCTCAGGCGTGAGGTCTTGAATATAAACCCCCAAAAAGCCATGAGTCACTTTTCCCTTTTTGAGCTGAGGTAAGAGGTTTTTGGCCATGTTTATTGGAATAGCAAACCCTATGCCTTGGCCACCTGCTACAATAGCTGTATTGATGCCGACTACTTCCCCTTGCAGGTTAAAAAGTGGACCCCCACTGTTTCCCGGGTTGATGGACGCATCCGTTTGGATGAAATCGTCAAAAGGTCCCATTCCAATCACCCTTCCTTTAGCACTAACAATGCCCGCGGTAACCGTATGTTCAAGACCAAAGGGGTTACCGATGGCTATAACCCAATCACCAACCCTTAACTTATCTGAATCCCCAAGCTTAGCTACTGGCAAGTCCTCACCTCTAGGATTTATCTTCAATAACGCTATGTCACTCCTAGGATCTCTTCCCACTACCTTTGCATCAAAGGTTCTACCGTTATAAAGCCTGATCTTAATGTCCTCGGCGCCTTCTATCACGTGGTTATTCGTCAAAATATACCCCTCCTTGTCCACAATAAACCCTGAACCCAAGCTTCTCGTTCTAAATTGGGGAGTAGGTGGAAAAAACCTCTCAAATTCATCTCCGAAGAAACGCCTGAAGTCCTTGAAGAAATCCTCAAGGGGGCTCCTCACCACCTTAGTGGTGCTTATATTGACTACAACCGGCTTCAACTGATCTACAAGATCGGCTAAAGAAGGAAGAGCTGGGATTGTCTTTTGGGAAAACCCCAAGGGAGTCCAAAAAATCACCAAAAAAATACAAAAAACCGCTTTCCTTAAATTCAGTATCATCTTCTACCTCCCTCTTATTAAATTTAATTTTACAATAGCCCCAAACGAAACATTGCGCAATAAACCCCTTTCTTGATATCCTTTCCTCAATCCCATGCGCGAACTCTTAAATTTTAGACGATATATGTTGGATAATGGTTTAAAAATCCTTATTCTTGAAGACCATAGCCTTCCTATCCTCTCTTACCAGGTTCACGTAAAAGCTGGGTCACGATTCGAAAGACCCGGGATTACGGGTATCTCCCATCTTTTTGAACACCTGATGTTTAGGGGGACTTCCAAACTTGGACCTGAGGAGTTTTCCAAGATCATCCAATCTCGAGGCGGAATCGTAAATGCCTTCACCACTCAAGACCACACCACTTATTGGGAAAACGTCCCAAGTGATCAATTGGAGTTAGTCATAGGACTTGAGGCTCACCGCCTAAAGGAACTTAAACTGGACGAGGAGAGTTTTTCTACCGAAAGAGAAGTGGTGAGAAGTGAAAGAAAGATGCGCATCTCCACAACCCCCTATGGAGCAGCTCTGGAGGAGCTTTTCTCCCTAGCCTATTTAAGGCACCCCTATCGTTGGCCCATCATCGGATGGGATAGCGACCTTCGAAAATTAAGCCTTAAGGACTGCAAAGAATACTTTCGCCTGTACTATGCTCCTAATAACATGGTAATTGTAGTATGTGGGGATGTGATACCTGAAAAGGTTCTTGATTTAATTTGCAAACACTATGGCGACCTCACCCCTCAAGAATACTTTCACCAAACAGAACCCGAACCCCCACAAAGGGGGGAGAGAAGGAGCGTGTTTAAAAAACCGGTAGAACTTGAAGCCATCTTTTGGGCGTATCATGTACCTGGTATCGATTCGGATGATATCTTTCCTCTATTAGGCATATGCGAATGCCTTTCCGGAGGAAAAAGTTCCAGGTTATGGCAAAAGTTTGTACGTCCCGGGAAAGCTACGGAGGTACGTCTGGTAGCCGATCCCCCTCCATTTTGGTCCAAGGATCCTGGGCTTCTCATCCTGTATGCCATAGAAAAACCCGGAATTCCCATCTCCTCCTTGGAGAATGAAATAGAAGAGGAAATGCACATTTTCAAAAGGAAAGGTCCCACCGAAAGTGAATTGGAAAAAGTAAAAAATAGACTTAAGGCTTCCTTTTTGAGAAGTCTTGAAAGCCTTTTCTTTAGAGGGTTAGTGGGGGGAATTTACGAGATAAAACTTGACGGGTTCGAAAAATCTTGGGAAATACTTGAGAAATACGAATCCTTAAAAGCCGAAGACATGATTCAAGTAGCAGAGAAATACCTTCATGAGGATAATAGGACCTGTATCGTGGTGAAATCCATCTCCATTGAAGAGAATGCCAAATTTGGACTTATAGAATGAAAGAATTGGCCCTCAACCAAATTGAGATACATTTAGATTCAAACCACAAAATACTGGCTCTCCCTTATGGGAAAGCACCTTTGTCCTATTTTGTAATGTTAATTAAAGCCGGTTCCGAAAAGGATCCCAAAGAGAAAGAGGGCCTTACGGACCTTTGGGCTGAAAGTTTGACGTTAGGAACCAAAAAGAAGAGTTTAGAGGAGTTAAACTTTCAAGTGGAAAAATTGGGTGGACATCTTGAAGGCTCAGCGGGATGGGATTTTTCACTTTTTCTCATATCGGGTTTAGAAGAAAAAGGGAGTAACTTACTTGATATACTTCACGAAATTTTCTTCGAACCGGAATTTCCCTCTCAGGAAATAGAAAAAGCAAAAGAAAGAAGACTCTCTAATCTTCTCCAACTTAAGGATGACCCTTCAAAAATGGCCGATCGTCTTATATGGAACATGGCCATGGAAGGAACCCCCTACGCTCACCCTCTAAGCGGAAGCCTTTCTTCAATAAGAAACATAACGCTTGAGGATATAATACATTTCCATAACGAAATCTATCCCAAACAACGTGCCACCCTCTTCATCTTAAGCAAAGAAGTAAAAACGGAGCTTTTGGAAAAAGCTAAAGACACCTTTTTAAACCTTATAACAAATAAAAAGGACGAAAAGGAATCTCCTACCACACCGCCTACCCCACAATCCCGAATTTTAATCGTAGACAGGCCCGACCTTACCCAGAGCGAAATCCGGATAGCTTTTCCCAGCCTTCCAAGAAAGGATAACCGTTATCATATTTTAAAATTAATGAATTACCTATTAGGCGGAGGCGGTTTTTCATCAAGACTTATGGAAAGAATAAGGTCCCAAAAAGGATATACTTACAGCATTCGGAGTTCTTTTAGTTCTTTGAAGACCTACGGCACACTTACTATTTCCACTTTTACCCCCACCACTACCACTTATGCTACTTTCGAGGAAGTACTTTTAACAATAGAGGATTTTATAAAAGAAGGACCAACGGAAAAAGAATTGGAGGAAGCTAAAAGGTTTTTCGAAAAAAGTTTTCCCTTGCGTATAGAAACGCCGAAACAACTTCTTAATGAAATCATTTTACAGGAAACTTATGATTTAAAATTTCAAAACTTATTTGATGAGATTGAAAGATTGAAGAAAATAAATGCTGAGGAGATAAAATCAATTGCTCAGGAAATCTTGCAGAAGCAAAAAATGCAAGTGCTTGTCATAGGAAATAGTCAGCGCTTTGTTAAGAACTTTGAAACTTTTGGAAATCTACAATTAATGCCCTATAAGGATGTTTCACCTTAATAAATCGCAAAGAAGATTTCTTCAGAAAATTCTATTTTCCTTAACACCGATTTTTTTGCCATTTTTATGCGTATTGGGGTTATTACCAATTCCAGTTTTAAGGAAAATGGCAAAATTCTTCAGTCTTTTATGGTGGATAGCGCCTTCGCGCAGAAAGAGGATTGCAATGGCTAATTTAAGACTAATTTTTTCGGAGAACGAATCACGGAAAATCCTTAGAATAGCCATGGAAAATTTTGTATTTTTTGCTTTTGAAACACTTAAACTTTCCAAAGCTTCCAGGGAGGAAATATTAGAAAGGGTTTCTTTAAAGGGTAAAGAAAACCTGGAGAAAATTAAAGAAGGGGGGATATTAGTAAGCTGTCATTTGGGTAATTTCCCTCTGATTTGTTTTAGGCTTTATTTAGAAGGCTTAAGGATAGGTGTGGTAATCAAATTACCCCGTAATCCTTTTTTGGCTAAGATGGTGAAACAAAGGGGAGAAAAATGGGGGTTAATCTTTATCGAAATAGATGACCGATACGAAACCGTTTTGAGAGTCCAAAAATTCCTGAAGGAAGGAGGAGTTTTGTTATTGATGTTGGACCAAAATCCACGATCAAAAGGTGTGATTGTGCCCTTTTGGGGTTTACCCACACCTACCTATCGAACCCCTCTTCTATTAGCTCAAAAGATGCGATTACCCCTTTTGCCAGTTTTTATATATCAAAAAGAGGGAAAGCATTACTTAGAAGTTTTAGAGCCGTTTAACCTTTCTAAAGATCCCTTTAAAGACCTGGAAGCTCTCAACGCGATTATTCAACGTTATGTTTCATCCTTTCCCGAACAATGGTGGTGGTGGCATCGGCGATGGAGAAATATCCTTTACTATCGGTAAAGTCTCGGAAATGGTGTAAACTTAAAAGCTGGAGGCCTTTATGATACCCACCTTATTTAAAGGACTCTGTCCCAATTGTGGGGATGATATCACTTCTGAAAGGCTCGAATTAGGTATTCCCTGCGAATCCTGCCTGCCCGATCCCCACGGTTCCTTGGTAAAGGAAGGCTTCCTATCATCCCTTAAAGAGGTAAGTGAAAAGGAAAAGGCTTGGATTGAACATTTTCGGAAATGCATAGGGGCTCAACCTTGGAGCTTGCAAATCGCCTGGGCCCGAAGAGTCTTTCTCGGCAGATCTTTTGCCCTTTTAGCCCCAACAGGAGTTGGAAAAACCTCTTTTGGGTTATCAATCGTCAGCTTTTTGGCCCGCGAAAGTAAGCGTTCTTACATAATTCTTCCTACCAAATTGCTTGTGGAACAAGTGAAACACAGACTTTTAAGCTTTGGCGTCAAAGAAGACAAGATGTTAGTTTTTGGAGAGGAAAATAAGTATAAAAAAGAAAAAAAAGAACTCCTTGAAAAAGCCGATTTTAAAATCCTGATTAGTACTTCCATGTTCCTTTATAAAAATTACGAAATAATTCCCCGCGATTTCTCTTTTATTTTTATAGACGATGTGGACTCATTTCTCAAAACAGCAAAAAACATAGATAAGGCTTTATATCTGTTAGGATTTTCAGAAAGAGATATCGAAATAGCAATGGAGTTAATCAGAATAAAAGAAAAGCACGATAAAACTGCTCAAGATTGGCAAAAGATAAAAGAATTATCGGAATTATTAAAAACGTCATCAAAAGACATAAATGGTATTTTAGTTGTATCTTCAGCAACATCAAATCCACGTTCGAATAGAGTTAAACTGTTTCGGGAACTTTTAGGATTCGAGGTAGGAGTACCTATTTTTTATCTGAGGAATATCGTTGATACCTTCTGTGATCATAATACCAATCTCCATGATCTTATTCGGAAGCTGGGAAAGGGAGGGTTGGTGTTTGTATCCTCTGATTGGGGTAAGGAAGGGGTTACCGAAGTGGTTAATATGTTAAATAGTCGGGGTATAGAAGCAATTTCTTATGAGGACCTACGTGAGGAAGAGCTTAAGCAATTCGGAGAAGGAAAAATTTGGGTAATAGTAGGAATAGCTTCTTATAGAAATCCGTTAGCCAGGGGTTTTGATTTACCTCATGTGGTGCGTTATTCCGTCTTTTATGGGGTTCCCAAAATAGTGATTTCTCTTAAATTTGAGAAAAATTTATCGCATCTTTTGTGGGCCTTGGTTTCCATAAGACCTTTAATAGCCAAAAAACTTCCTTCGCGTATTTCCAAACTTGATCACTGGATAGCTCAGGTCAGACGATATCAGTATTTAACGGAAGACTTCATCTTGGAGAACCCTTCATTATTTAAAACAATAGAAAAGCTCAAAGATGAACTTAATTTGTTCTTCGCTTCGGTTGAGGTTTTAAAGATATTACAAGAATCCGAAGAGGTTACCCTTCGCAAGACGGAAGATGGATTTATGCTTGTAGTATCCGATGCCACTGGTTACCTTCAAGCAAGTGGCCGTACTTCCCGAATGTATGCGGGTGGGATAACAAAAGGTCTAAGCATCATAATGGTTGACGATAAAATAGCTTTCAATCACTTGCAGAAAAAGGTTCGATGGTTTAGTGAGGACATAAAATTCGTAAATTTGGATGAGATTAATTTAGAAGAAATCCTCAGGGAGATAGATCAAGATCGAGAGAGAGTCAAGAAGGTTCGCCAAGGAAAGGCTCGAGCTGAAGAAAAGGAACTACTGAAACCCATTTTGATCGTGGTGGAATCTCCGAACAAAGCGAGGACTATTGCGAATTTCTTCGGCAAAGCCATTCGCCGAAAAATAGGCGAACATGAACTTTTGGAAACCTCCGTGGAGGACCGTTATCTTATGATAAGTGCTTCTTTGGGACACATATTAGATCTCACTACCAAAGAAAATGGCTACTATGGCGTTTTAATAGACGAAAATATCGTCCCCATATATGAACCCGTTCCCGGTAAAGAGCGAATTATAGAGAGCTTAAAACGCATGGCCCAGGAAAGTTTTGAGGTGCTCATCGCCACTGACCCCGATACGGAAGGTGAGAAAATAGGATGGGACATAAAGGAACTGCTTCGGCCATTCGTGAGTAACATTAAACGGATGGAATTCCATGAGGTAACCAAAAAGGCCATCCTAAATGCACTAAAAGCGCCTCGTGACTTTAACGAGAACCTCGTCAAGGCCCAGATCGTGCGTAGGGTGGCCGATAGATGGGTGGGATTTGAATTCTCCCAGCTTCTATGGGGGACTTTTAAAAATCAATTATTATCGGCAGGAAGAGTACAGACTCCCGTTTTAGGTTGGATCATAGCCAGAGAAAGCGAATATAGAAAGAAAATTTATAAGGTGCTCTTGACCATAGAAAAAGACGGAAGAAGGCTTTGGATCGATTTTACATTCGAAGAGAAAGAAAAAGCGCTCAAATTTTTCGAGAGCTTAAAAGAAATAAAAATAGAAATCCTCAACATAACTGAGGAATCCCGTTTTCCCCCTCCCCCATTTTCAACTGATACCCTTTTAAAAGAAGCCCACGAAAAATATCGCTTCACCCTCCCCTTGACGATGGAACTCGCCCAAACGCTGTTCGAATTGGGTTATATAACCTATCACCGAACTGACTCCACTCGGGTCTCGGATGTTGGGATTAATGTGGCAAAAGAATATATAAAAGAGGAGTTTGGAAGCGATTTCTTTACCCCACGAACCTGGGGTGAAAAGGGAGCCCATGAGTGTATAAGGCCTACCAAGAACATCGACCCAGAGGAGTTAAATGCCTTAATTCTAAGCGGCCAAGTGGAGGGATTAAATAAAAACCATGTTCTTCTTTACGGTCTTATATTCCGTCGCTTCATAACAAGTCAGATGAGGGAAGTTAGGGTAAAAGTGGCTCAAGTGCTTCTTAAAGCAAACGAAGAAGAAAAGAAACTTACCCTCACGTGGGAAATTTTACAAGAAGGATGGAATAAGCTCCTTCCTTTAGAGCTTCATCCTCTAGTTGAGGGTAAATGGGCGGTAAAGGAAGAGAATAAAAAATTAAAGATCCAACCAAAAGCCTACCTTTACACTCAAGGGGAGTTAGTGGAAGAAATGAAAAATAAAGGTATAGGAAGACCTTCCACATATTCCACAATCTTAGAAAAACTTTTAGAAAGAGGATATGTAATAGATCGAAAAGGATTTTTGATACCCACGAAACTTGGTAAAGAAGTTTATTATTATCTTCAAAGTCGTCAAGAAATCCGTTCATTTTTGAGCGAAGATTTTACCCGCAAACTCGAATTTTTGATGGATGAAGTCGAAAATTCAAAAGAGGACTATCAAAAATTGTTGAGATATCTCTACTCCCAAATTATACAAGCAAGAGAAATTAGTTAAAATGAATGAAAAATTAATGGAAGATGAAATTTTTATTGGTAAACTGATAAAAATAGGATTAATGGAGTTTTATGAAGGTCTAAAAAGTTTACTTTCTGCAAATGAAATTCAAATTGTTAAGAAAAATTTAGACAAATACATAAATTTAAGCAATGAAGAGCTTGGACATTTGTTTAAGGAAACTTTTAGAACACACATCTCCATGAAAGAATTTTTTAGTGAACTTGATATCTATTTGGCTGTTATAAAACTTGCCTCTTCTCTTTTAGAGTTACCTGAAGATCTAGTGAAAAATATCAACGATTGCCTCTTGGGTCAGTTAAATGTTCCTCTTGCTTGATTTCGGTAGTTTGATTAGATTTTGTTTTGATGTTATAGTGATCGTATAAAATTTCCCCTTGGGGGAGAAAGGAGTATAGAATGTTAAAGGCAAAAACAGGTGATGTGGTAAAGGTTCATTACACGGGTAAACTTCGAGACGGTACGGTCTTCGATAGCTCGGTGGGGGGAGAACCTTTGGAATTCACGCTCGGATTTAATCAACTTCTTCCCGCTTTTGAAGAGGCCATAATTGGTATGAGCCCCGGAGAATCGAAGACCTTTGAGATACCGGCGGAAGACGCCTTTGGGCCGTATCGGGATGAGTTGGTTATAGAAATAGAAAAGACGAGGTTGCCTCAGAATATGGAACTGGAGATTGGGCAACAGCTGTTACTGAGGGATCCGAATGGGCAAGCTTTTCGGGTAACTGTAATCGATATAACTGATGATACGGTTACACTTGATGCTAACCATCCTTTAGCGGGAGAAGATCTTATATTTGAGGTACAACTCCTCGAAATAGGCTCTAACCTTCTTGAAGATAACGTCTAAGGACTTGTGCGGTGTAAGAACTCTCACATTCAAGTAGTTCAAAGGGGGTACCTTCGAAAAGGAGGTATCCTCCTTCTTTACCTCCTTCGGGACCAAGGTCTATTAACCAATCGGCTTCTTTTATAACGTCAAGGTTATGTTCGATTACAAGGACTGTATCTCCCCTATCCACCAATAAATGCAATATATCCAAAAGCTTGGAGACATCGGCCATGTGTAAGCCCGTGGTGGGTTCATCCAGGATATAAAGGGTCCCTTTAGATTGGCTTGAGAGTTCTTTGACCAATTTTATCCTCTGTGCCTCTCCTCCGCTTAAAGTGGGGCTCGGCTGACCGAAGGTCAGGTAATCGAGTCCTATACGGACAAGTAATTCGAGTACTCTCCTAATGGAAGGTATATGAGAGAAAAACTCCAACCCTTCGCCGAAGGTCATCTCCAAAACATCCGAGATGTTCTTCCCCTTATATCGAACCAATAGGGTGTCTTGGTTGTATCTTTTTCCTTGGCAATTCTCGCATAAGATGTAAACATTCGGTAAAAATTCCATCTCCACCTTTATCCTTCCTTTACCTTGACATGTCTCACATCTTCCACCTTTGAGGTTAAAGGAGAACCGGCTCTGGGTATATCCCATCTTTCTTGATTCGGGCAATTGACCGAAGAGACGCCTTATCTCATCAAAAACCCCCACATAAGTGGCAGGAGTGGAATTGGGGTTTCTTCCGATGGGGGAGTGATCGACCTGTATTACTCTCTTTATCTTTTCCCATCCCTTTATGTCTTCGAAGCCGTCTCTTAGGTTGCGATTCCCACTTAGAAAGTTTTTGAGCCCTCGATAAAGGACCTCTATAACCAAACTGGATTTACCCGATCCTGAGACCCCTGTTACGCAAATTAAGGTCCCAAGGGGGATTTTCACGTTTATATTTTTCAAATTGAATTTTTTGGCCCCAATTATCTCAACCCAGTCCTTAGGCTTTCGCAGACGGGAAGTTATACTTTTTTCCCTTTCTTTTAACCATCTGCCAGTAATTGAAAGAGGAGAAAACATAATGTCTTCCAGTTTTCCCTCCACAACTACCTCTCCTCCTTTGGGACCTGCTCCTGGTCCAAGATCTATTATCCAATCGGCACTTTTAATAGTTTCTGGATCGTGTTCTACCACAATTACCGTATTCCCTCGCTCTTTGAGCTTCCTTAAAGCCTTGAGAAGTCGTTCGTTATCCCTTGGGTGGAGCCCTATGGTGGGTTCGTCGAGGATATAACATACCCCGCTCAAATTAGAACCAAGCTGAGCCGCCAATCTAACCCTTTGAACCTCTCCGCCCGAAAGGGTGTTACCACTGCGGTTAAGTTGAAGATAATTGAGACCTACTTCCTTCAGAAAGGAAAGCCTCTGCGTTATTTCCCTTATTATGGGATCTGCAATGGCTTTTTCTTCTTCGGAGAATTTCCAGCTTTCAATTTCTTCAAAAGCCTCTTCCACACTTAAATCCGAAAAATCCGCGATGTTCCATCCTTTTAGTTTTACCCAAAGCGCCTCTTCTTTGAGCCTTTTTCCTTGGCAGGAACTACAGACTTTAAATCCCCTAAACTCATTCAAAAAATCTTCTAATTCATCCTCGAGGTAGACATAAAGTTCCCTCAAAATGGGAATCACCCCTTTAAAACCTTTTCCTCCGTAAAACAAGATCTGTTTTTCCTCCCGTTTTAAAAGTGAAAGGGGGATGTTTAAATCAAGGCCGAGTTTTTCTTTTAGGTCTGAAAACAGACGCTCCCTTTCCCTTCTGAGCCTGGGGGCATTAAAGGGCAAAAGGGCCTCTTTTAATGGAAGACTTTCATTTGGAGCAATTAATTCGGGCAAAAAGTCATCTAAACCGCCAAGCCCCTCACATTGGGAACAAGCGCCCTTTTTACTGTTAAAGGAAAAGAGCCTGGGATCAAGTGGTTCAAATCCCCGGTGACACTTGGAGCAATATAACTTGGTGCTGAAAAAAACGTTCTCGCCTCCCTCATCATCCACAACCCTTAGGCTTCCTCCTCCAAGTTGAAGCCCTTTTTTTATTATCTCCTTCAAGAAAGGACTTACCTCCCAACTTCCTAAGGAAGCTTCAATCCAGTGTTCCTTAAAGCGTTCAAGTTGAGGTAAGGGATCCAGGGGCAGGATTTTTCCATCTATTAAGACCTCCTCTATTCCTTGCTTCTTAAGTCTTTCCAAAAGTTCCCGGTGATGTCCTTTCCGTCCCAGAACAAGCGGTGAAAAAAGTTTTACCCATCTTCCCCAAAAACGCCCAAGTATTTCGGAGAGGATACTCTCAGGTGTATACTGTTTTATCGGATCGCCGCAGCTTGGACAGTGTTGAAGGCCAAGTTTGGACCAAAGAAGCCGCAAATAATGGTAAATTTCGGTAATGGTTCCTACCGTGGAGCGTCTGCTTCCCTGGCTTGTTCTCTGTTCAATGGCCACGGAAGGCGGTATTCCCTCCACATAATCCACATTGGAACGTTCTCGGATCTTAAGGTATTGCCTTATATAAGCGGGAAGACACTCTAAATACCTTCTTTGCCCTTCGGTAAAAAGGATGTCAAAGGCCAAAGTGGATTTACCCGAGCCCGAAATGCCCGTAATGACGACGAATTTTTCGCGAGGTATTTTTAGGCTTATATTTTTTAAATTGTGCTCATTTGCCCCCTTGATGATTATATAAGGAACCGAAGGCCCCATCTTAAGGCCTTTCTCCTCTTTAGAGAGAAAACTTGGCTTCCATTCATTTAAATATTCCTTTAAAACCCTCCCTGTATGGGTTTTCAATTTAGCAATCTCCTCGGGCCTTCCACTTCCCACAATCCATCCTCCTTCGTCTCCTCCCTCAGGTCCAAGATCGATAACCCAATCGCAAACCTTAATCACCTCAGGGTTATGTTCCACTATTAAAACCGTATGTCCCTTTTCAACTAAATCCTGAAACACTTCAAGGATCACCTTTACATCGTAAGGATGAAGCCCCACTGTAGGTTCATCAAAGATATAAAGGTTATACCCCCTCCCCTTCTCCTTTATACAAGCAGCAAGCTTCAACCTCTGAGCTTCTCCACCAGAAAGAGTCGATAAGGGCTGGCCAAGCCGAAGATACCCAAGACCTACCTTTCTTAAAATTTCAAGTTCTTCTTTAATTTTCCAATCCTCAAAAAAGCAAATGGCCTCTTCTACGGTCATTTCCAAGATTTCCGCTATGTTTTTACCCCGGTAAGTGATCTCTAAAACATCGCTTCGAAATCTTTTGCCGTCACAGACAGGGCATTTTATGTAAACGTCTGATAGGAACTGCATTTGCACCTTTTGGAACCCCTCGCCTTTACATTCTGGACATTGGCCTTCAGAAGAGTTGTAAGAAAAATGAGCAAGGGTATATCCCCTTTGTTTGGCTAACATTTGAGAAGCAAAAAGTTTTCTTATGGGTTCGTATATTTTAAGAAAGGTCAGAGGGGTGGCCCTTGGAGTACTTGAAGGCAGGGTTTGGTCTACTAATATTACATCTTCTATTTGCTCTATCCCCTCTATAGATTCGAAATGCCCCGGCTTTTCTTCGGGTTCTCCTTTGAGCCACTTTATCCCCTTGTAAAGCACATCTATCACTAAGGTGGATTTTCCCGAACCTGAAACACCTGTTACACCCACCATTACTCCAAGGGGTATTTTTACGTCGATCCCCTTAAGGTTATGTTCCCTTGCTCCTTTTATTAATAGCCAACCCTTAGGGGATCTTCTTTTTTCAGGCAAGGGGATGTGGATCTCCCCTTTGAGGTATTTCCCCGTTAAGGACTCCTCTTTTTTAAGGAGGCCTTCTGGAGGTCCCGCATAAATAAGGTATCCTCCCCTTTCACCTGCCCCAGGACCAAGGTCTATTATCCAATCAGCTCCTCGGATAATCTCAGGGTCATGTTCCACCACAATGACCGTATTTCCTTGATCCCGAAGGTAATAAAGGAGATTCAACAATTTCCGGCTATCCCTCGGATGAAGACCTCGGGTTGGCTCGTCAAGCACATAGAGGGTATTGACCAGTGATGAGCCTAAGGCCTTGGTTAAGCTTATCCTTTGAACCTCTCCGCCTGAAAGGGTTCTTGATTGACGATCCAACGTCAAATAAGGGAGTCCCACATCCACCAGGTATTTAAGCCTTCTTTTGATCTCCTCAACCAAAAGTGAAGACGCCTCATCGAGTTTCTTTTTTCCAAACTTATCAAAGAAATAAAGAGCCTCTTCTGCTTTCATACTGTAGATTTGGGCTATGTTTTTGCCATCCAGGCGCCAAAGGAGGCTTTCGCCTTTAAATCTGGTCCCTCTGCAAGAAGGACACCGAATATAGGCCCTGTATCTGGAAAGGAAGACCCTTACATGAATCTTATATCTTTTTGTCTCAAGCCATTCGAAAAACCCCCTGATCCCGTAATAGGTTGAATCCCCTTCCATGATAAGCCTTTTTTGTTCCTCCGAAAGCTCCTTCCAAGGCTTATCGATGGGGATTCCCCTTCTTTTGCAAAAGTCCAAAAGGTCATAAAACTCTTCGCTACCCGGACTAAAGGGCTTAACTGCTCCTTCTTTTATGGATTTATTGGGATTGGGTATCACCAGGTCCCAGTCAATATCTATGATCCTTCCAAACCCCCGGCATGTATCACAGGCTCCAAGTGGTGAGTTGAAGCTGAAATTGTTAGGTACACTTTCTCTATATTTTATTCCGCAGTAAGGACATTCAAACTCACTTGAGAAGCGAAACTCATACTCTCCAATATGAACCCCAAACCTACCCCTTCCCCACCTTTGGGCCATCTCCAATGAATCGATGAGCCTTTCTTCATCAGCCTCTTCAGGCCCTATTCTGTCAACTATTACCTCAATGGGGCCTTTCGGTATCTCATTTAAAGAGAAGACTTCCCCCTTGTAATAAGCCCTATAAAAGCCTTGCCTCAGAAGCTCTTCAATTTCGCCCTCAAACGGAAAAGTTACAATGAGGTCAGGACCTTGACCGATGAAATCTTTGATAACCCCAAAAGCCTCTCTTGGACTTGTCTTCTTTACGGGTCTATCGCACCTTTCACAATGTAAAACTGCAAGCCTTGCGAAAAGAAGCTTCAAATGATCGGCTATTTCGGTCATGGTAGCCACAGTTGAGCGAGAGGTCTTAGGAGGATCACCCTGCTCTATGGCGATTGCCGGTGGTATATTCTCGATACGGTCAACCTGGGGTGGGTCCATTCGTTCCATAAATTGCCGGGCATAAGTGGAAAAAGTCTCCACATACCTTCTCTGACCTTCAGCATAAAGCGTATCAAAGGCCAAAGAGGACTTTCCCGCTCCTGAAACCCCACTTATTACGATGAGTTTTTTCAAAGGTATCTCTAAATCGAACCCCTTTAGGTTATTCTGCCTGACGTTTATCAACTTTATGCTTCCCATACTTGACTCAAAAGGTAAAATTTTTTAAACTTTTAAAACTAGTCCCCATCGTCTAGCCAGGCCTAGGATACCGGCCTTTCACGCCGGCGACGGGGGTTCAAATCCCCCTGGGGACGCCATTTATTTTATTGTAAAGCTCTTATCACGTCTTTGGCTATCTTTTCCATATTTAAAAGGTAAGTCTCAGAGAGGGGATCTATTATCCTTATTTCCGCCTTTATCTCTTTGGCTATTCTTTCGGCCTTTTTTTTATTTTCAAAAGGAGCTAAAAAAATCACCTTTACCTTTTCCTTTTTTGCTTCTTCGATCTTTCTCATCAACGTCTTAGGGCCTGGCTCTTTATGTCCCTCTTCTATAGCTATTTGTTTAAGACCATAATCGCGGGCGAAGTACCCCAAACTCGGGTGATAACACATGAAGGCTTTTCCTCGATAGGGTTTTGTCCATTCCGTTATTGAGTGATCCAACTCCCTTAACTTTTTTCGGTAAATCTTATAGTTCTCCTCTATTTTTTCAGAGAAAGAAGGCAGATGCCATTTAAGGGTCTCCTTGATAACCAAAAGGCTTTTTTCAGCATTTTTCAAAGAAAGCCACACATGAGGATCTCCCTCTAAAAGTTCAACTCCTTTTGAACAGTTAACCATTTCAAGCTGAGGGTTTATCTTTTTTATCTTATTCAACCACACGACTTCAAACTCAAGCCCTGACCCTAAATAAAAGTAAACCTTTGCTCCTTTTACCTCCTGAAGCTTCCGAGGAGTGACCTCATAAGTATGAGGATCCATCCCCTGAGGGACAAGAACTTGAACCTTCACCCACGATCCTCCAATTAATTCAACCCACTCTTTTTGAGGTGGAATACTCACTAAAACCTTAAGTTCTTGAGATAAACCTTGAAAGTAAAGAAGAAAAAGAAACAAAAGAAAAACTAAAACCTTCTTCATCATTTTTAATCTGAACACTTCCAACAAACAAGAGAACCACAGTAATCTTCTTTGCACCTTTTCCCGGGTCCAGTACATTCTCTTTCACATTCTCCCCTACTGGAATACATTCCGCAAGACGCACAAGTTAAGGGGGTGGAGTTGTAGCAGCTGTCGGGTTTATTGTTAAAACAAGGGATTTTTGAGCAACATTATCATTTGAACCAGCCGGGTCGTTATTATCCCTTACAAAAAATGTAAGCCGATAGGTTCCTGCCGTGTTATTAGCCGGACTACCCGAAATAACGAAGTTATCAGCTTGCCCCCAAGAACCTTCTGATAAATTTAAACAATCCGTCGATGAAGTAGGAGGATTAGCAATAAGCCCACTTGGGAGATTACCTTCTCTACACCACTTGTATTTTCCACCAATTGAAAAAGGCACTCCTCCTTCAGCAAAAACAGTAGCATTATATGAATCCCCTTCAAAACCATAAGGAAGTTCATTATTGACAATTCGAATTTGCATCAAACAACCAATTTTTACTCTCAACTCATCTAAAGTTACCCATTTTACTATGTCGTCAAATTCCTCTATTCTATCTGGATCTGTTACCCCTCCATAAGTTCCTGAATAAGAATCAACATTTAAACCAGCTATATATACCCACACCTCATTAGTCCCGTTTGCTATCTGCAAGTTATAATTTGGACCTTTACTTGCCACAATAAAAGCAACATTT
>Ga0197143_1000911_pt1 | contig 27266 bp, 23 predicted proteins | sample GBS70_MetaG_FD_148603 | JGI IMG/M metagenome (GOLD analysis project Ga0197143, IMG submission 148603) | Sediment microbial communities from Great Boiling Springs, Gerlach, Nevada, United States - GBS 70_MetaG | ecosystem: Environmental > Aquatic > Thermal springs > Hot (42-90C) > Sediment... | reverse complement strand
GTCTTCGGTGGCGTCGCGCACGCTCCCCTTGCTGGGGTAGAAGATACCCGCGTTAACCGTGAACCCCTGCAGTTCCGAATCTTGCGCAGAGGCTGGCGTAGTGAGCGCGAGCGACCCCGTCAGAGCCGCTGCTGCAATCCACAGCATTCCCTTGTGCATCATACAGAACCCTCCTTGTGTCTTGTGATGTGTGTCCCCGATGACTCAGGGACAGCCAATTATACCTAATCACGCAGCGATTTGTGCGGTCAATCGTATTACCAGCAGAGCAAGTTCTGCGTCGAGCCACACCTGCGCTCGCACACATTGACCACAGGCGTTTCGGGGATACCGAAGAAGTCGCCGAAACACTGCCCGTGTGGGTTGACCGTGTTGAATTCGCCTTCGCTTTTCGGTGTGCGGTTGTTCCACCCCGGCGGATAGTTGAAGAAGTAGTACCACTGGGTATTGCGCTGACCACATACGCCTGAAAAGGTCTGCCGCCATGCGGGTGGAATTTCACCCCCGCGCGGGATGCCCAGATGGTGCGACCACTTTACATGCCCGTCCAGGTAGGCGATATTGCTTCCCAGATGGTGGCGCGGCCAGATGTCGATCTTGAACCAGTATTCGAACCAGTAGGTGCCTGCGTTGTAGTACCAGTAGCCATCCACCAGCGCAACGGTGTCCGCAGGGCGCGGCACATACGCCTCACTAATGACCTTGCCTTCGTTTCTGTAGTAGATGGTCGAAATGCGGCAGGTGTTGATGCTAAACACGCCGTAGTTAGGTACGAACGCAAAGTAGCGGAAGGTACCCACGGCGCGATTCGAGCTGTTGCGGTGTCGAAGCCGCGCTGGCCAGTCCATCCCGCCGTTCTCGTTGGGGTACGACGGGCAGGTCAGCACCTCTGCACTCTTGCGATACGGGTGAAGCAGGTCGAACAGGTGGATAATCAGCGTCCCCTCGCCGCTAATCCCGCGTGGGTACAGCGCATCGTAGTCGTTCGTATACATCAGCACCGACTGAATGTTCTGGCGGAGGTTCGACAGACACTGCGCCTGACGCGCCTTCTCCCGCGCCTGTGCGAAGACAGGGAACAGGATTGCCGCCAAAATCGCAATGATTGCGATGACGACCAACAACTCAATCAGGGTAAATCCTCGCTTACGCATGCGAAATACCTCCGTACCGTATTATACACCATCATGCGCTTTTTGCAAGGGGGTGTGAATCGTTTCGTGTCGCAGTTGCCTCTAACGCTGTGGAGGTATCCGCACGATGATCACGGAACGCACGGAGGTTTCTGTGCAAGCGGCGTGCGCGACCGACGCGCCGTCGCGTGCTGGCGTGCCGCCTTGGCTGCTTTGGGGCGGCATGATTGGGCTGGTGCAAATCTTTGCGATTGCGACGGTGCAGCCGCTTGGCGTCTCCACTGCCTACCCGCAACTGGTGGGCTACTTGGTAGACAAGATCGTTCCAGGCTTTGCCGAGTCGCAGCCCTACCTGCAGAAGATCGGCGCGAAAATCGGCTGGGAGGTTATGCTGATTATCGGCATCGCGCTGGGCGCGTTGCTCTCGCGGTTGTTACCTGGGGGCGACCGCACGGCGGCGTGCGAATTGCCGAATGTATTTCGCGCCTCGTGGGCGCGCGGGTTGGCAGCGTTCGTTGGGGGCTTCCTGATTCTGTTCGGAGCGCGCCTGGCGGGTGGCTGCACTTCGGGGCATATGCTCAGCGGAATCGCGCAACTTGCGCTGAGTGGCTTCCTATTTGGCGCGGCGGCGTTCGCCACAGGCGTACTGACCGCCTCGCTGCTACTCAAGCGCGCCAACGGAGGGAGTTAACGATGGACAAGACACACCTGTTGGGGCTTATCACGGGCATTCTGTTCGGGTTTGCGTTGCATCGCGCGGGGTTCAGCCGCTGCGGGCTGGTGATGCGCGGGCTGGCGTTCCGCGACTTCACGATGCTCAAGGTCATGCTCACGGCGATTGCGGTGGGCATGGTCGGCGCGGCGGCGTTAGCGACCTTTGCGCCTGATGTGGCGCACCTGAAAATCAAGCCGCTCTATGTGTGGGGCGTACTGGTGGGTGGCTTGGTGTTCGGCGTTGGGATGGCGATTGCGGGCTACTGCCCTGGCACAGCGTTGGTGGGCTTGGGCGGCGGCGTGCGCGATGGGCTGCTCGCCGTCGCAGGCGGGCTGCTCGGCGCGTTCGCCTTCATCCTCGCCTACCCCGCGCTGGAACCGATTCTCATCCAGCCGCTGGACTTGGGCAAACTCACACTGCACGAGACGCTGCGCCTGCCCTACCTGCCGACTGCGCTGGCAGTGGCAGCCATGCTTGGCGGGATTATATTCTGGCTCAATCGGCTGGAAGCGAAGGCACGCGCTTAGAAGAGGGGAGGGACAGGCGCACTGCCTACCCTCCCGTCAGACTCGCACATCGAGGTTCTGCCCCGCCCCATCCAACTGCTTGAGCAGGGTCGCCGCTTGCTGCTTCTGCACATCCAGCACTTTGCGTGCGAGGCTCACCTGCGCTTGGTTCGCCACCTGCTGCTGCGCGTTGACAGGGCTGAGCGCAACTGGATTCAGGCTCGTGATTTGCATACCTCGATTGTCGGCAATCCCGCGCAGTCGCCCTATCCGAACGATTGCGAGGTTTACGCCTTCCACGCGCGTACCATCGTAAATTCGCGAATTTCGGGGGTTCGGCGCGCCTTCGCTTCCGCTTGTCGCGCGATTTGTCGCTCTTGGGGCGGCAGCGGCGGCGGGTGGTGGGGCGATGCGCCCGTCGCGATGGCGCGGCTCATCGCAAACACGCGCTCGCACAGCGGATAGTAGGGTAGCCGCTCGACCCGTGCGAAGCCCACCTCACGGAGCAGGCGCAGCAGCGCACGGTCGGTGAACACCACCAGATGGCGCGGGATATCCAGCCCGACCCAGTTCTCGCCGTAGTAGGCGTGCCCCTGCGCGTTTAGGTTCGGCGTCTCCAGCCACAGCCAGCCGCCCGATTTCAGCAAGCGGTAGCAGTGCGTCAGCGTCGCGCGCGGGTCATGCACATGCTCAAGCACATGGTTCAGCGTGATGCCGTCGAACGCCTCCGAGACCGTGTGTAGGGTCTCCAGCCCGCCGAGATGCACGATTAGCCCCCGCGCGCGGGCGACCTCGACGGCTTTCGGGTCAGGCTCCACGCCAATCGCTTCCCAGCCTGCCCGCTGGGCGAACCACAGGAAGTCGCCGTTGCCGCAGCCGACATCGAGCAGGCGTCCTTTGGGTTGCTTGGGCAGGTGGCGTCCGCCAGCGTCCAGTAGGGCGCGGTAATTAGGCATCAGCCACGCGACCAGCACGCCCAAGATGCTGGCGGGACGCTCCTGCATCCCGAAGCGGTAGTTGCGGTAACCGTTGCCGAGAATGCGTCGCAGCTTGCCCAGCAGGCTGAGCTGCGCGTAGTCGGGCGCGTCGGCGTGCGCGTGCGTGTAGTACGCCTCGTATAGCCTGCCGACCGTTTCGGGCGTCGGGCGCGGGTTGAAATAGCCCGACCCGCACGCCTCACAGCGATAAAAGTCCCACGCGCCAGGCGTGCTGGGGTAGACCTTGTCGCGCAGCCCGTGATAGAGAACTGCCTGCCCCGTGCGCGCGCCGCACACAGGGCAGGCGTCCAGATACTCCAACGACTCAGGCGACCAGCCTTCTATGTGCCCTCCTGCCACGATTCGAGGTACTTCGCCTGCTCGTCGGTGAGCGTATCGATTTGCACGCCGAGCGCCTGCAGCTTGAGCTGCGCCACCTGCGCGTCGATCTCAGCGGGCACAGGGAACACCTCGCGCGGAAGCTTGCCCCGATTCTGCACGAGGTACTCCACGCTCAGCGCTTGGTTGGCGAAGCTCATGTCCATCACGGCGGCGGGGTGCCCCTCGGCGGCGGCGAGGTTAATCAGCCGCCCCTCGCCCAGCAGGTAGAGGCGTCGCCCGTCGGCAAGCTGGTACTCGTCCACAAACGCGCGCACTGTGCGCTTAGCTGTCGCCATCCGCTCCAGCGCGGGGATGTCGATCTCCACATTGAAGTGCCCCGTGTTGCACACAATCGCGCCCGATTTCATCACGCGGAAATGCTCCTCGCGTAGCACACGGTAGTTGCCCGTGACGGTGATGAAGATGTCGCCGACTCGCGCAGCGTCAGCAAGTGGCATCACCTCGTAGCCGTCCATGAGCGCTTCGAGTGCCTTGAGCGGGTTGACCTCACACACAATCACATGGGCGCCCAGCCCTCGCGCGCGCATTGCGACTCCACGCCCGCACCAGCCGTAGCCAATCACGACCACCTTGCGCCCCGCAATCAGCAGGTTCGTCGCCCGCATGATGGCGTCCATCGTGCTTTGCCCCGTGCCGTAGCGGTTGTCGAACAGGTGCTTGGTGTAGGCGTCGTTGACGGCGATTACAGGGTACTGCAGCACGCCCTCTTTCGCCATCGCGCGCAGGCGAATCACGCCCGTGGTCGTCTCCTCCGTGCCGCCGAACACTTCCGCCAGCCCCTCGCGACGGTCGGTGTGCAGCACGCTCACAAGGTCGCATCCGTCGTCCATCGTGATGTGCGGCTGGATGTCCAGCGCTTGGTGGATGTGCTTGTAGTAGGTGTCTCTGTCTTCGCCTTTGATGGCATATACGGCGATGCCTTCGTACTTCACCAACGCAGCGGCAAGGTCGTCTTGCGTGGAGAGCGGGTTCGACGCGCACAGCGCAATTTCCGCGCCGCCCGCCTTAAGTGTGCGCATCAAATTGCCCGTCTCGGTGGTGACATGCAAGCATGCAGCGATGCGGATACCCTTCAGCGGCTTCTCCCGTTCGAACCGCTGGCGAATGAGGCGCAACACCGGCATCTCGTTGTCTGCCCACTCCATCCGCAGCGCGCCCTGCTCTGCCAAAGCCAGATCCTTCACATCGTAGCTCATTCGACATAGACCTCCAGTAGGGGAATTGTACCGTAGAAGGAGCCTTTCGACACATGCTTACAAGCGGAGGTGAACTATGTGTTGGAGTCACCGCCGAACCGCCGTACGGGGCTCACGACAGGCGTTTGCATAGGGAGTTTCGGAAGGTGTGTTGCAAGTTCTATGGCCACGGATATACGGGCGTGTCCACGCCGTAGAGCAGGGCGAGTAGCGCCCACACTGCCGCCGAAAAGAACTCCCCAAAAATCATCCCCAGGAAAAAGGGACGCACCCGCCGATAGAGCGGCATCCCGCCATAGCGTAGCAGCGGCGCCTTAATCAGCCACGCGACCAGCATCGAGAACCACAGCACGATCACGCCCCAAGTCGCGCTCATCGCGAAGCCCAACGGATGGAACGGGAAGCCAGGGAACACCGACCGCCCCCACGCCAGCAGCAGCGTCATCACGAACCCCAGCGCGAAAAAGAGCGGGCGGAACGCAGGCACGGGCGTCTCGCCGCCCGATGGGGTCATAAACGGCGCGTTCTCGCGGAAAAACTGCGTCGGCTGCCGCTCGTACACATACCCGTACAGGTTCAACGCGCCGTAGGTGTAGGGCAGCCACAACTGGAAGACGAACGCGATGGCAATCGCCGCAACGATGCCCACCACCAGCGTGCCCAGCAGTGTGCGCTTGGCAAGACGCGTCTCGTCGCTGAGCTTTTGAGCATCTAAGTAGCCCGTAATAGGGATCCCGCGCAGGTCACGGCACAAAGTGGCGTCCACAAGCGCCATCGCCGTCAGGTTGCGTGGCGACAGCAGCGAATACTTCTCCATCGTGAGAACATCCATCGGCGTGAAGCACCCTTCGGTAATCAGCAGCCCGCCTTCCGCTGTGCAGCGCGCCATCACCAGCCCCTGCACCATCAGGTATATCGCGAACACCAGCGCAGCGACCCACCAGTCCATGCCTGCCCACTGCGCCCAGAGCAGAATCACCACGAACGCGCCAATTAGCCCCCAGAACGCCCAGCGGTAGGACATCAACTCGCTGCCAGGCGGCGGGGGCGGCGCGTCGCCCTTGACCACCTGCCAGATGTAGCGCAGGTGATGCCGCGCCGAATACAGCACATACGCCGCCACCGCGAAAAACGCGCCCGAACACAGCCACTTCACGAACCCCGCCGCCGCTGCATGCTTCGCCTGCGTCTCAAAGCCATAGGTCAGCCCCAGAAACTCAAACCCCTTGCTCAGCAGATAGAAAAACCAGAAACTGAACAGCAACTCGGTCGGGATGAGGAAGAAAAACCCCACTGCCGCGAACGACAGGTAGAGTGAGAACATCGTCATTTGGTCGTACGGCGGCGCGCTAAAGTAGTCTTTGAGCGGGATAACCAGCGTGATTTCGGGGATGGTCGGGATATTGCGATGCAGCCCGTTGAGCGTGAAGACGACGATGGGCACGAGCGCGCCGAGCCAAAACGCGCGGTTCCCGAAAAACTCGCCCCCACGCATCAGCTCCAGCGGCAACTGCACCAGCGGGAACGAAAGCCGCTCGTTCTCCACCCACTGCTTGCGCAGCAGCACGCTGATACACAAAAACGCCCCAAACACCGCGCCGATGAGGATCAACCAGCGCGCGGTCGAGGCAACCCACACGCCCCACGGAATCGGCTCGCCGAACGGGATGCGCTGGTAGAACCACTTGACCAGCGGCTCAGGCTGCGGCTGACTGGGATCCCACGGGAACAGCGCGGGGTTCAGCAGGGGGAAGTAGAGCTGCTGCCAGTTGTTCGCTTCTGCGTAATAGCTGACGCCGACTTGAGCAGGCAGGAGTCGCTCCATCACGCCGCGCGAGGCAATCATCGCGCTGAACAGCATCATCACGAACACCACCACGAGTTCGGGCGTGCGCAGCGCAGCGCGCGGGCGCGCCCACGCCACTATGCGATTCGCCAGCACCACCACGAAAAACAGCGCAACGACGGCTGGGGGCAGCTGCATCATCCCGATTTGGATGGTCTGCGCCACCAGCTCGGCAGCGGCGACAATTATGGAGGTCGCCACGCTGCCCAGCAGTCCCAGCAGTAGGGTGCGTCCGAACCGCACGGGCGCGTGCGAGCGCGCCTCCCGAATCGGCGGCTCCTGCAGAAGCGTCATCGGGAGCAGGAGGTTCGCCGCGCTCGATGGATTCCCTGCAAAACCACAGGTCGGCGAGGTTTTAGGGCAACGCAGGCGGGAATCGCGTCCCTTCGGGTTGGTTCCAAGTGTTGCCTTTGCCCGTCATGTCCCATAGCAGGTCTACGGGCGGGATACCGAACCGCTTGAGCCGCTCGTCGGGGTCTTTGCCGTTGTCGCGCAGGGTGTTGTTGTAGATGCGGTTGCCGTCGGGGTTGGGGTCTACATCCAGCGGCGTCGGCGCAGGGAATAGCTGGCGCAGTCCAATCACCATGATCCCGAAAGTACCGTTGCCGACGATTTCGTTCTCGTACACTTCGGTGTTGTCCGCCGCCAGCAGCATGATGCCTGTGCCTTTCAGCACATTGCTCACGATGGCTTCGGGGTCGGCGAAGTTCGGCGTGTTGTTGTTGATGACGCGATTGCGCCGCACGATGCACCCGTCCTGCACTTTGGACGGGTTGAACGGCAGCAGGAAGACCAGAATGCCGCCCGTGTTGTTGTGGACATAGTTGTCTTCCACGATGGCGTTGACGCAGTTTTCGATTTCGATGCCCGTGACATTCTGGAAGGCTTCGTTGCGGCGCACGACGATATTGCGCGACTGCCCGACATAGATGCCTGCGTCGCGCGCGCCTGACACCTTGCAGTCTTCCACCAGCACGCCGTCGCACTCGATGGGGTAGACGCCGTACAGCCCTGTGTTGTGCAGGATGAGGTTGCGGTAGACGACATTCCGTGCCTTATGCACCACGACGCCGTTGCCCTGATAGTTGCGGATTTCGAGGTTTGCCACCGTGAAGTCGTTGCCCAGCCCAGAGATGGCGTCGGGCAGGAGGTTGCGCCCGTCCAGCACGGGTCGCTTACCGTCGCGGATAACGCCCTCGATGGTCACGCCGTGATGGATGACCAGAACATTCTCGTGGTAGGTGCCGGGGTAGATGCGCACGATGCCGTTGCGCCCCGCTTTGTCGACGGCTTCCTGGATGCTCTCGCCTGGGCGCACCTCCACGATGCGGGCGGGGGAGGCTGAACCGCCTCGGTTGCCACGGAATCCCCCCACTCCCGCTCCCTCTCCCCCCTTGCTAAGGGGGGAGAGGGTCGGGGTGAGGGGGGATTCGCTTGTGCGCATTGCTGACGAACTGTTCTCCGCGCGGCGTTGCAACTGTCGGATGCGGCGCAGTTCGGGGCTGTCGATATTCAGGCGGGTAGGCAGGCGCGGGACTTGGGGTTTTACGACGGGCAGCCCCGACGGCACACGCTTGGGAATCTCGGGCAGCGCCGACTCGTCGGTCAGCGCGAGCAGGAACGCAATCAGGTCGGCTTTCTCCTGCGGGGTCAGCGTGAACTTGCGGATTTTGTCGTCCTGCAGGGGCACATCGAGCCCCAGCCCGCGCCCGCCGCCGCCTGCGTAGAAGTCCAGCACCTCCTCCAGCGTCTCGAACACGCCGTTGTGCATGTAGGGCGCGGTGAGGGCGATATTGCGTAGGGTGGGGATTTTGAACGCGCCGTTGGGACCGCCGCCGCGCCCGCGTTCGGCTTCAGGCTTGGCAACATCCGCAGGTCCGTCTTTCGGGTCGGGCACGCCAATCACTTTGAAATCGCGATTCGCGAAGGTCGGGATGCCGTGGCACTCGTTGCAGCGCGTCTTAGGCGAGAGAAACAGTTTCAACCCACGCTTCTCTTGTGGGCTAAGCGCACTGCCGTCGCCCGCCGCGTAGCGGTCAAAGCGCGAGTTAAAACTGACCAGCGTGCGCTGGAACGCGGCAAGCGCGTAGGTGATGTTCTTAAAGGTAATCGCCTCGCCGTCCTTGCCACCGAAGGCTTTGTCGAAGAGGGCGCGATATTCTGGGATGGCTTTTAGTTCGCGCACGAGTTCGGCGGGGTCGGCGTTAATCTCTTCGGGCGTCGTGATGACCATGCGCGCCTGCTCTTCGAGGTGCGCCGCGCGTCCGTCCCAGAACTGGCGGTGATTGTAGACTGTGTTCCACAAGGTAGGCGCGCCCCGTGTGAGTTCGATCCCGCCTGTGCGCTCGCGTCCTGCGCCTTTGCCGCCGCGCCCACGCGATCGCGGTAGTCCATCGGAGAAGCCCAAGTGCGGATGGTGGCAGTGCGCGCACGAAAGCGTGTTGTCATCCGACAGGATGGGGTCGAAAAACAGCAGCTTGCCCAGTTCCACCTTTTCAGGGGTTGTGGGGTTATCAGCGGGTTGCACAATCTCGGTTGGGAACGCTTTCTGCAGTCCCGTTTCGGGGTTGTTGGGGTCGTAGGGCGGGGGATTGGGAACCAGCACGCCGTTCTCCAGACGCATCCCCACAAACCGTCCTTCCGAAATCGACGCGCCCACTAATAACAACGGCAACAACGCCGCTGTCAGCCCGAATGCCCAGCGCGGTTGTATCATCGTCGACGCCTCCGCGCGTGATATTTTGCTCAGGCGGTGGAGATTCCTGCCCCCGGTGCGCGGAGTTGCGGCGATGGCGTTGCGTGGAATGCAGTGGTTCAGGACGCGCTTTTGACCTTGTTAGGGGGTGTTGGTACATCTTCGGGCTGTGCCTGCGCCGCCATGAGGTTCTCCCGCTGGATGGCTTCGTAAATTTCGCGGCGGTGGACAGCCACGGAGCGAGGCGCTTTGATGCCGAGGCGCACCTGCTCGCCACGCACCTCCAGCACGATGACCTCTATATCATCGCCAATCATGATGCTCTGGTTGACCTTGCGGGTGAGTACTAACATGGAATCTGCCCTCCTTGGCGTGAACGATCAGCTCGCGGCTTCCACCGCCTGCATGCTACGCCACATCTCCTGCAGTATCGGATGACGCGTATGATAGCGCTCGTCATCTAAGATCACCTGCCGTCCTATGCGCAACTCCGTGTTGATAATGAGCGGCGCAAGCAAGTTCGCCGTCATCGCGTGCGGGTTGCCCGACGGAATGGTCACCGTCGTTAGCACCGCTTTCGGCGTCTCCTCGCGCAACTGCAGCCGTTCCACATCTTCGTCCGACAGCACCACCTCATAGTCCAGGCAGAAGAACCACGGGTCAATCAGCAGCATCGCAAAGCTTGGCTCGTCCACTGACTGCAGCCACCAGAACGGACCGTCGCTATCGTGTCGTATCAGGACGAAACGACGATACTGACTGAGACCCACCAGCCCTTCCTCGAAGGTGATGATGTCGTCCTCGCGTATTCTAATTGTACCGAATCGCGTGGTTTCGAGTTCCATCGTTTTACCCTCCGCGTAGGAAGTCAAACAGATTCACGCTCTGAATGCGCGTGAAGACTTGGAGCGACGCCTGATAGCGCAGTTCGGATTGCTTGAGTTGGCTAATCGCTTCGGCGAGGTCTATCTCCTCGATGGCAGCGAGGTCGCCCAAGAGTTGGTCGCGGCGGCTCAGGTGCAGTCGTTCGTAGTTCTCCAGTTCGCGCATCCGCACGCCGACCTCGCCCCGATAGCGGTGGAACTCGTGCTGAAACTGCTCAATGTCGTTGAGGTCGACCATCGAGAGTTGTGCCGAGTTGCCGCTGAGGAGGTTGTTCTCAATGTCGTTGAGTTTGTTATACAGGTCGGCGATGCGCGCGCCCGAAAAATTCATCGCAATGGAGCGGTCAGCGGCGATGTTGACCAACAGCGGGTTGCCGTCGCCGACATAGCTGGCAACGCCGCCGACGACATCAATTGGCGCGGTATGCACGGTCTGCCCGCTGAACAGATAGCGTTCGCCGTCGGGGCGCTGGTTGCCGATTTGCAGCAGGCGTCGCTTGAGTTCGCGTATCTCCTGAATCAGGGCTTCGCGGGCGTTGGCGTCGTTGGTGTCGTTTGCGCCCTGCGTGACGATTTGGCGCGTGCGGTGCAAAATCTCACCGATGTCCGCAAACGCCTGTTCCGTCGCTTGCAAAAACATGCGCGCCTCGCGGATGTTGCGCCCGTACTGGTCAATCTGTTGAATCTGCTCACGCAGCGCGAGCGCGTGTACCGAGCCGACGGGGTCGTCCGACGGCTGCTCGACGCGCCTGCCCGTCGCCACGCGCTTTTGCCAGAGCGTCATCTGCCCGACGCTCTGCTCCGTCGCGCGTTCCATCCGACGAAACTGCCAGTAAGTGCTAATCCGCATCGCCTATCTACCCCTAACGCGGCGCGACAAACTGCAGCACATCCTGAATCAGCGAGTCGAAAGTGCTGATTACTTTCGCCGCCGCTTGGTAGCTGCGCTGAAACTTCACCCTTCACCAGATTCGCCGCCTCTTCGTCCAGCGACACGCCCGACACCGACTCGCGAATCTGGTGTAGGTGCTCCAGCGTTAATTGTTGCGATTCCGCGCGATTTCTGGAGACCCGTGCGTCGTTTCCAATCTGCCCGACGAGGTTGTTGTAGTATTGGCTGAGGGTCATGCCGCCGAGAGCGCTTTGCGGCTGGTTGCGCAGGTTCACCAGTGCCATCGCAATCCCGTTGTTGCCCGGCGCGCCTGCGACGCCGCTGGCGGCGATTCGGCGCGGGTCGCTGATGTCGCTATGCAAGGCGATGTTCGAGGCGTCCGTGCCGTCGAAGAACAGCCAGCCCGTGTTGCCGTCCAAGTCGAAGCCCGTCTGGTGCAGCGCGTTCACCTGCGTAATCAGCGTGTTGGTGAACAGGTTCAGGCGGTTTTGGTAGTCCTGCAGGTTGGCGGAAGCGTCCATCAGCCCGCGCAGTTGCCCGCTCTGGATGCGGATGTCGACAGGCGTGCTGTTCAGGACGCGGTTGGGCACATCGATACTGAGGGGCAGCGGGAACGACGCGCCGTCTTGCACCAGCGTGTGCCCGTCCACGAAGACCATAATGCTGCCGTCGTTGCTATAGTGGGCGCGTGCGCCGACCAGCTCGCTTAGGCGCGTCATCAGGCGGTCGCGCTGGTCGAGCAGGTCGCTCGCCTCTGCGCCGCCCGAATACGCTGCGCGGATTTGCTCGTTCAGGCGTGCCAGCTGCGCGGCAATCTCGTTCGCCTCGCGCACGGTCTCGGTCATGCGCTGCTGGAGTTGCGTCTGCAGGGTGTTCCAGTTGTTGTACAAGCTGCGGATGGTTCCGACGAGCGCGCTGGCAGCCTGCAGCACGCTTTGGCGGGCGGCGAGGCTGTCAGGGCGCGTGGCGAGTTCGTCGAAGGCGTTGAACAGCGCGTTGAGGCGTGCGCTGATGCCCTGCTCGCCCGGCTCCATCAGCAAGCCCTCGATGTTCTGCAACTGCTGGCGCAGGGTATCCAGCCGTGCGAAGTCGCCCGTGTTGGCGTTGATGCGCTGCTCCAGCATCATCTCGCGCACGCGCTGCACATGCTGCACCATCACGCCTGTGCCGATGCGGATGTTGGGGTTGAAGGCGTATTCGGGCGTGTTGGCGAAGTGGACGCGCCGTCGGCTAAAGCCAGGCGTGTTCACATTCGCCACATTGTGCCCCGTGACCTCCAGCCCAATCTGGAAGGCACGCAAGGCGCGTGCGCCTAACTCGATGCCTTGAAAGCTGGGCATGCTATGCCTCCGTGTTCAGCAGCACATTCGTGCGGTTGGGCGCGGCGACGGTGGGCGCGTAGTGGTCGGGTTCCGCCGCGCGGGTCAGAATCGCCATCATTGCGTGGGTGTAGTCCAGTTCGTTGCGGATGATGTCGTAGGCGGTTTGGGCGACGGCGTCGATAGCTTGTGCGGTCGCCATCGCCTGCTGGAGCAGTTCGGTCGGCAGAGCGTCGCGCTCTGGGACTTGGATGACCGCTTGCCGCGCCTGCTCCAGCCGTTCCAGTATCGGCGTTAGGCGGGCGTTCAGCGTGTCGATGCGCTCAAGGTCGCGGGCAACCAAAGCGTCGAGCCACTCGTGCAGCAGTGGCAGGGCGCGCTTGCCCTCGTGCAGCCACTCGCGAAGCCAATCGGCGTAGGTTCTCATCGTTCGCCTCCTGTGGTCGGCAAGTGTCGGCTCAGTTGCTCGTAGAGTTGCTCTGCCAGACCGAATCGCCCCCGTTGACTGAGATAATCGGCAAACTGCAGGTCGAACATCTCGGTATAGTTGAGTGTTTTGCTCTGGTTGGGCACGGTGCGCTGCATCGCCCGCCAGAGTTGCAGCACAAACAGCGATTCGAACTCCTTGCAGGCGCGGAGGAGGGCGGGGTTGCTCTCACCCCTTTTATCCCCCTCTTGTACGGGCACAGGCGAGGGCGAACCGCCGTGCATCCCTACACCCCTCGCCCACTTTGTGGGAGAGGGGCTGGGGGTGAGGGAAAACAGGTGAGTCGTTTTCTCCATCATCACTGCACCTCGATCTCGGCGTGGAGTGCACCTGCGGCTTTGAGCGCCTGCAGGATGGCAATCAGGTCGCGTGGGCTGACTCCCAGCGCGTTGAGGGCTTTGACCAGCGATTCGACGGACGCGCCCTCGCGCAGGTAGACCATCCGTGCAGGCTCTTCGTTCGCGTCCACCTGTGTCTGAGGCACGACCTGCGTTTGCCCCCTGCTTAGGGGCGGCGGCTGCGACACCTCGAAGGTGGTCTGCACGCGCACGGTGATGCCTCCGTGCGCAATCGCGACGGGCGCGATGCGCACATCGCCGTTGACGACCACAGTGCCCGTGCGCTCGTTAACCACCACACGCGCGGTCATATCGGGCAGCACGCTCAGCGTCTCCAGCTGCGCAATCAGCATCACGGGGTCTGTAGCGTGCTGGGCATCCAGCACGATACGCACGGTGGAGGGATCTATGGCGCGCACGGTAAGGTTCGGAAACGCGCTGCGAATGCTGTTGACCACGCGCGCGGCAGTGGTGAAGTCGGGCTTGTGGAGCTGGATGGTGAGGCTGTTGTCGCCATGAAGGAAGCTGGCAGGCACTTCGCGTTCAATGAGTGCCCCGTTCGGGATGCGCCCGACGGTTGTGTGGTTGCGCTGCACGCGCGCGCCACCTCCGCCGAAGTTGAACCCACCGATGGAAATCGGTCCCTGCGCCACAGCGTAGACCTGCCCATCAGCACCCCGCAACGGCGTCTGCAGCAGCGTGCCTCCCTGCAGCGAGCGCGCGTCGCCGATGCTGGAGACCACCACATCGATGGTGTTGCCCGCCCGCGCAAACGGGGGCAGTTCGGCGGTCACCATCACCGCCGCGACATTTTTGACCTTCAGCGCGTTCGGCGGGACGGTAATTCCGAAGCGTTCCAGCATATTCGCGACCGACTGCACGGTAAACAGCGCGCCGTTGCTGTCGCCCGTACCCTCCAGCCCCACCACGATACCGTAGCCGACCAGCTGGTTCGAGCGCACGCCGCGAATCTGCGCAATGTCCTTCAGGCGTACAGTTGGCGCAGGGGGCTGCTGCGCGGGTAGCAAGGTGTATAACAGGAAGGCAAGCCCCACGCCTAAACCGCGAATGCGTGTCCAAGCGTGAGGGAAGCCTGCGCCTTTTGTTGTCCTCACCCCCAGCCCCTCCCTCACGCTGTGGGAGAGGAGTGTAGGCGCGAACGGCGGTTCGCCCGCCTTCGGCGTCGGGCGGAAGCTCCGCTGCCGCACTCGATATTTCGTCTGTGTCAACATGCGTACCCCCTAAAAGATAATCTTGAACAAGCGCGTCAGGATCCCCTCGCGCTGGCGCGAGCCGACGATGCCCTTGCCCTCGAAATAAATCTCGGCGTTGGCAATCGCGGTGGAGGGCACAGTGTTGTCCGCGCGGATGTCGCGAATGCGCACCAGTCCACTGAACACCAGCGTCTGGGTCTCCTCGTTAATTTTCAGCGTACGCCTGCCCTCGATGCGCAGCACGCCGTTGGGGTAGGTCTCCACCACCTGAACGGTGATGCGCGTCTGCAAGGTGCCTGCGCGGGCGGTGTTGCCCTGCGCGTTCGACTCGGTTCTGCCCGATGCGCTTAGTTCGGGCCAGAGGAAGCTCAGCAAGGGTCCGACGCCTGCCGTTGTGGACGCCGACTCGGACTTCTGCACGGCGGTATTGGCGCGTGCGGAGGCGGTCGTGTTCTCGACGACCACGATGGTCACCAAGTCGCCGACGCGCCGCGCCTTGAAATCGTCGTAAAGGCTGCCCGCGCGGTCATCCCACAGCGAGCCTGTTGCAGGGGGTACATCCGACGCGGCGAGATTAGAAGTGTCCTGCGGCGTTGACAGTGCCACGTATCCCGTTAGGCACAGTGTCCAAATCGCGATGCTCATAGCCTCACCTCCAGTATGCCTGCGTCAACAATCTGGGCGCGGAGCGTTTTCTGGGTTTCGGGGATGTAGACGGGGATGGTCTCGTCGAGTGCGCCTGTAGCGCGTGCGATGCCCTTGACTTCCAGCACCACGCCGTCAGCCACGACGCGCACTTGGACAGCCTCGCCTGCGCGTACGGCAATGTGGCGCGGCTTCGCAGGTGCTTTGAAGCGCAGCAGGTAGCGAGCGCGGGGCTGGTTCTCCACCAGTGCGACCACTTCCAGCGTCGCCGACTGGGATGCCACGCGCGGCTCGCCCTCCAGCCGAAAGCTCACCGCTCCGCTGGGGATGGCAGTGGGCGCAGGCGGGTTCTCCAGCGTCCATTCACTCGCCACCTCGCCCAGCACTGCCCGTAGCTGCTCGCGAGCGAACTGCTCCAGTTGCGTTGTATCCAGCGACTGCGCCCCCCGCGTGATGCGCACTGCGTTTGGCATCTCCAGTTGGATTGCGTTAGGGTCTATCCCGTGCTGGCGCAGGCGCGTGATAAGTTGTTGTCGGGTGAACAGGCGCGACTGCCCCGCAAGTGGCGACGCACCCAACTCGATTTGTAAAAGCGTTTGACGCAGCGCCTCGTCGCCTTCCACAACGGCGATGTCGCCCAGACGAAAGCGTGCAGCGACTACCGTTACCTGCTCGGGAATGCGAACCGCTGCTTTGACAGACTGCCTACCTGCGCTGACACTCGGCTTCGTACGGCTCGACAGCGCGTTCGATGGCTTGTCGAGGCGTGCGTAGCCGCTGTGCGACGGCGCGAGACAGGCTGTCTGCGAATGAGGCTCCTCCGTAAGCCGCGCTGTGGCAATCCATAGCATGCCCCACATCAGCACGGCAAGCATCACCCCCCGATTATCGGCAACGGAACTCGCATTTTTGAGAGTCCAGATTGCCGAATGGACTGCCGATAATGGCAACGACGGCGGAGCCGCATTGAGGCGCGGCTGATGAGAAGGGCATATCAGGAGGTGGGTCAGAATGATCAGCGGCAACATAAGCGGAATCAACTTTGCGGGGTTAGCGACGGGTATCGACACCGAGGCGATTATCCAGAGGCTAACGGAGCTGCAGGCGCGCCCGATACAGCGACTGATGGTGCGCAAGTCGCAGCTGCAGAGCCGTATGAGCGCGTTCGACCAGTTTCGGGGGCTGGTCAGCAATTTGGCGACGGCGGCAGGCGCGCTTTCGGTTAGTAGCGCGTTCAACTCGGTGCGCGGCACTTCCAGCGACCCGCAGGTGGCGACCATCACCTCCTCAACGCAAGCGTTGCCCGGAACCTACGAGTTGAGGGTCAGCAAGCTGGCGCAGGCGCACAAAATCGTCAGCGGCGCGCATGCCTCCGCCACCGCTGAACTGGGCGTCAGCGGGCAGTTTATGGTCAACGGTAAGGTGATCACGATTCAACCAACGGACAACCTGAACAGCGTCGCTCAGAAGATCAACGCTGCGGGCGCGGGCGTCACAGCGTCTGTGCTTACCACCGACAACGGCGTCTACCTCACGCTCACCGCCAACGAGACGGGCAAAAACAGCAAGATCCAGCTGGCGGATGTCGGCGGCTGGCAGGTACTCGCACCAACACTCAAGCTGGTTAGCTACGAGGAGTTTATTCGCAACCAGCAGGGCAACGCCGCGCTCTCTGACCGATTCCGCGACACGGGGCAGACGCTCGCACAAGTGTTCGGGATGACCAGCCCACCCAGCGGCACGATTCAGATTAATGGGCAGAGCATCGCCATCGACTTCGCCACCGATACGCTTGCCTCACTGGTCAGCAAAATCAACAGCGCGGGCGCGGGCGTCACGGCGTCCATCGTCAGCGAAACCGAGAACGGCACGACCTACTACCGTCTCAAAATCGACGGGGGAAGCAACCTACCCACCTTCGTAGACGACCAGAACATTCTCAAGAACCTGGGCATCTTGCAGAACGGCTACCAGAACGAGCTGGTGCAAGCGCAAGACGCCGAGTTCACGATTGATGGCTTCTTATTCAGGCGCAGCCGCAATCAGGTGAACGATGCTATCCCAGGCGTGACGATCAACCTGCTCAGCGCGGACGCCAACAACCCGAAAACGGCGATTCTCACCCTCTCGCGCGATACGGAAGCCGCCAAGGGTGCGGTCAACAACTTCGTGAACGCCTTCAATAGCCTCGTGGATTTCCTGAAGCAGAACGCTTCTATCGATAGGAACACCCTCCAAGCGGGTGTGCTGTTCGGCGACACGACCGTTAGTACTATCGTTGACGGTCTTATCAACCGCATAATCAGTGCGGTGCCGAATCTCCAAGACGGACTGCGCGTGCTGGCGCAGGTGGGCGTGCAACTGGGGCAGGACGGCAAGCTCACCTTCGACGAGGGAAGGTTCACGCAGGCACTAACGCAAGATTTGGAGGGCGTGATACGGCTGTTCACAGCGTCGGGGCGCACAACCGACCCGAACATTAGTTTCGTTTCGTCGACCGACAAGACCAAAGCCTCGCCACCAGCAGGCTACGAGGTGGTCATTACACAGGTTGCGACCCGCGCAACAGCAACGGCGAGCGTGGCTCAGACCACTGCCAGCACGACGACAGAGGTGCTAACCTTCAGCGGCGCACTCTTCGGCGATACACCAGTAAACCTCACTATTGCGCCAGGAAGCACCATAGCGGACATCGTGAACCAGATAAATAACGACCCACGCTTGCGCAATCGCGTGGTCGCCAGTATCGAGGGAGGCAGGCTCACCATTCGCGCGGTGAACTACGGTTCAGCGAGCAACTTCACGGTGGTTTCGAACCTCGAAGCAGCTTCTGACAACTCTGGCATCGGCACAACGCCCATCAACGCGGAGGGGCAGGATGTGCAAGGCACCATCAACGGTGAGCCTGCCACAGGGCGCGGGCAGTTCCTCACGGGCAACAGTGATAATCCCAACACCGCAGGACTGCAAATCCGCGTGACGGCGACCGCGCCGGGCACTTACGGCAAGGTGCACTTCACGCGCGGCGTCGCTGACCAAGTGCGCCTGTTCGCACGACAGGTGACCGATGTCGTCAACGGCGACATCCAGAACGCGACCAATGCCCTCCGCGACCAGATAAGCGCGATTGAACGCCAGATCGAATCTATCCGCGAGGAGCTTAGTCGTCGGCAGCAGATGTTGCGCGAGCAGTTCGCACGAATGGAACGCGCGATTAGCCAGATGCAGAGCCAAAGTGCACGCTTAGCAGCATTCGCCTCAGCAATGACGCGTACCAGTATAGGCGGTAGATGATGGAGGTCAGTTGATGTACGGTGGCGTGAACGGACACAATCGCTACTTGGAGACAGCGGTAGAGACCGCCAGCCCCGTACGGCTGATTGTGATGCTGTACGACGGGGCAATCCGCTTTATCAACGAGGCGGCGTATGCGATGCAGCAGCGCGACTACGAGACCCAGAACGCGAAGCTGCAACGCGCCCAGAAAATCCTCGCCGAACTGATTAGCAGCCTCGACTTCGACAAGGGCGGCGAAATCGCCGAGAACCTGTTCCGCTTGTACACCTACATGTATAACCAACTGGTCGAGGCGAACATCAGCGACGACCGCGACCGACTGGAGCATGTGGTTCATCTGCTTTCGGAACTCCGCGAGGCGTGGGACACCATCGCGACGGAGTCGGAGGCGCAGGTTACGCTTCCTACAACAAGGGTGAGTCTGCATGGCTAAATCGCTGGTGGAGACGCTGCTGCACGATTTTTGGATGCTGAGCCTCTGCTTGGAGGACGCGATTGAGGGCGACCGCTGGGATGAGGTCACAGGGCTGCTCCAGCGGCGCGAGGAGACGCTGCGCACGCTGGAGCAATTGGAACCCGACCCGAAGTGGCTGCCCCTGCTGCGCCGCGCGTTGGAGGTGGATGACCGCTGCCAGCGCCTGTTGCGTCGCAAGCAACGCGCCCTACTAACCGAACTGGAACAGGAGGCACGCCAGCGCGCCTGCCACGAGACCTACGAGCCCCCGCCACCACACGACTGGAAGTTCGATGCAGAGGGATAGTAGATCTTCGCTCACGCACCACGCGCTTTCCGAATAAACTCCAGTATCTTCGCCTCGGCGCCGTGCGTCGTCGGCTCGTAGTAGGGCAGGCTCCAGTCGCCGTCGGGCATGTATGCTTGCTCGACCCAGCCGCGCGGGTCATCGTGCGGGTACTGGTAGCCCTCGGCGTAGCCCAGTTCGCGCATGCCTGAATGCGGCGCATTCCGCAGGTGCATCGGGATAGGGGGCAGCGGCTTCGTGCGGGCGTCCTCCAGCGCACGCTTGAGGGCGACATAGCTCGCGTTGCTCTTGGGCGAGCAAGCAAGGTAGGTCGTCAGGTGCCCCAGAATAATCTGCGCTTCGGGCATGCCGACGCGCTCGACGGCTTGGGCACCTGCCGCCGCAAGGATCAGCGCGGTCGGGTTCGCGTTGCCGATGTCCTCGCTGGCAAGAATCAGCAACCGACGCACGATAAAGCGCGGGTCTTCGCCTGCCAGTAGCATTCGCGCGAGGTAGTGCAGTGCGGCGTCGGGGTCGCTCCCGCGCACCGACTTGATGTACGCCGAAATCGTGTCGTAGTGGTAGTCGCCTTGCTGGTCGTAGCGTAGCATCGGCTTCTGCAGCAGTTGCTCGATCACGGGCAGGGTGATGGTTCCGCCATCGGGGGTCTGCAGCGCGGCGGTCTCCAGCAAGTTCAGCGCGAGCCGTGCGTCGCCGTTGGCGCAGCGCACGAGATGTTCCAGCGCGTCGGGCGCAATCTGCAGGTGGCGTGCGCCCAGCCCGCGCTCGGCATCGTGCAGGGCGCGCTCGATGAGCAGGCGCACTTCCGCGTCGCTCAGCGGCTGCAGGGTCAGCACCCGCGCCCGCGACAGCAGCGCGTTGCTGAGCACCAGAAACGGGTTCTCGGTCGTCGCGCCGACCAGCGTGAATGTGCCGTCTTCCAAGTAGCCCAGCAGGGCGTCCTGCTGCGTGCGTGTGAAGTGATGGATCTCGTCCAGCAGCAGGAGCGTGGGCTGTCCTGTGGTTTTGAGGCGCTGGCGGGCGCGTTCGGCAGCCCTGCGGATGTCGGCAACGCCTGCCGTGACCGCGCTGTACGCCTCCACGAAGGCGTGCGTGTAGTGGGCGATGATGTATGCGAGGCTGGTCTTGCCGCAGCCTGGCGGCGCCCACAGGATGACCGACCCCAGTGTGCCCTGCTCAATCGCACGGCGGATGGGCATCCCCTCGCCGAGCAGGTGCGCCTGCCCCACGAACTCGTCCAGCGTGCGCGGGCGCATGCGCGTCGCCAACGGCAACGGTGGAGTCGTCTTGCCTGCCCCGAATAGCTCAGCTTGCATCATGGGATAAGATACCCTGCAAGCTGGGATATCACGGTGCGGGGTAGTGCGACTTGTGTTCAAACAGGGTCAGTTGCTCCGCGTGCGAGTCCTGCAAAGGCGCGGGTGTGCGGGCGTAGACCTCCTCGAAGGCGCGTATCGCCGCCTCGAACCACTCGGCGGTCGGCTCCCAGCCCGTCTCGGCGCAGCTGGCAGACGCTTGTGCAGCGAGTAGATACGACGGTAGTGCTGGCGCTTGCCCGTCTCGTCTTGGCTGAGTTTGCTGATGAGTCGCTCAACCTGTAGGGTGAGCAAATGTTCACACCCCCACCAGCTCCTCTTGCTTGAGATAGCGCTCGCGTTGGTCTTGGGGCAGGGTGCGCCAAATCAGGAACTGCTTGCGCAGGATGTTCAGGAACCGCCGATTGACGCGCTTCCAGTTGGCGATGTCGCCGCTCAGGCGCGTCAGGGTCAGCCGAATGTCGTAAACGCCCACATAGGCGGTCGGCACAATCTCGATGCACACATGCTGGCTCACGCCCAAGTCGAACGGCGCAATCCACGCATCGCACTCGATGCGGTAGCCTGTGCCATGCTCGGCGGCGAAGGTCTCGGTGCGCACATCCTGCGTGATGAACTCGCCGACGGAATGCTCTTCGTAGGCGTGGAACCACTCGGCGATAAAGCCCGACAGCCCACGCGCCTGCACGCTGGTCACCGAGAACGGCAGCGGGATGCGCCAAGTGTCGCCTTCAGGTTCGGGCAGCCGCCAAGTGCGCTCTTCGGCGGGTGTGGCGACCTCCGACGCCTTGCGTGCTGGGTAAATCGTGGACAGTAGCACCACCGCCACGACCACCACCGTCGAGAAGACCGCCGACATCGACGAGAAGTTCAGATACAGCTGCGGGAACCAGCCCGTCAGCACGATGATTTTGGCGACCAGCTGCGCCACAAAATAGCCCGCGACCGACCCCAGCACGGCATAGACCAGCGACTCGGCGAAAAACAGCATCGCCACATGGTTGGGCGCCAGCCCAATCGCGCTGAAGATACCGATCTCGCGCACGCGCTCGTAGACCGACCCCAGCATGGTGTTCAGCACAATCAGCGCGGCGATGATGATGGGCAGAATCACATACTCCAGCCCCTGCCCGCTGGTGGCTTGGATGGTGCTGTAGCGCACGGTGCGGTCGCCCAGCCCTGCGTAGAGGTTCAGCCCCAAGCGCGGCATCAGTTCACTGCGCAGGATGCGCAGCGCCTCTTCCTGCGTGGCGAACTCCAGCGCCAGCGAGTAGATGTTGCCCCCCAAGTTGATGACCGTCTCGTAGGGCATAATCACCACGCTGTCGGGTTCGAGGTGGACATACTCGCGGAAGCCGCCTTGCCCGCCTTGTCGCCCCTGCGACTGCAGGCGTTGCATCAGGATGAAGTCCACAGGGGTCAGCGGCTCGGTGTCGAGGTCGGTAATCTGCTTGAAGGCGAGGTTGTCCCAGATGCCGACGACGGTGTAGTCGACGCCTGCGAACTGGACGCGGGCGCGTCCGACCTCTTCGGGGCGGATGCCCAGCGCGTCGGCGGCGTTCTGGGGCAGGAGGATGGCGTTGCGCTCGCCTGGTAGCAGCCACCTGCCTGCGACTAACGCTTCCTGCGGGCGGGTGACCTTCGCTTCGGCTGGGGTCATGCCGACAATTGCGCGTGCGCTGAAGCGTCGGTCGGCGCGTTGCAGCGTGATGAACGCCTGCTCGCCAATCTGCGTGCCGAAAAACCACGCGCGTGGGGCGACGGCGCGCTCCCTGCCGAACTCATCGTTCATCAGCCGATACGCCGACTCGCGCAACGGCTGCCAGTCCACCGTGCGCATCATAATGCCGTTGTAGCGAGGCGTGCCGGGCGCGGGCGCCTCGTTGAAGCGCAGCACATTCACGATGGAGGTGAACGACAGCACGATGAAGGTCACCAGCACCAGCGACAGGCTGGTCAGGAAGGTGCGCAGGGGGCGTCGGCGCATGTTGGACACGCCGAGATTGAACGCCGCTGCCGCGACGCTCATCCGCCCGACATCCGCCGTGTGCGACCCAATCACCTGCTTCTGGATGCGCTTGAGTTGCTCTTCGAACTTGCCCGCGATGAACACGCCGACAATCACCGACAGCGCGCCCATCGTGAAGGCGATGAACACAATCACGGGGTTGCCCGTGATGTCGAAGGCGGGGTGAATGTAGCGGAACAGCAGGAACACGGCGACGAAGATCAGCGAGGCGTAGGTCAGCTGGCTCTTGAGGTTGGGCGCGCCGAACAGCAGCCGCTCCATAAAGTAGGCGAACGGCATCAGCAGCGCGAGGTAGAAGATGACGCCGTTTACCACATCGTTGGCGGTGGCTTTTACATCGGGGTATGCGCGGGCGGAGTAGCCCCACGACATGCGGGCGTACACATCAAGCGCGGCGTAGTCCTTCTCTTGCAGGGCTTTCTGCGCCTTCTCCAGCGATTCTTTTGCCAGCGCGTGCAGGTCGTTCACGCCGGGGTTCACGATGCGGTGCTTGGCGAGGATGCGGATGCGGTAGTCGTTGAGGGTGAACATGTCTTCGGCGACGCGCAGGGCGGTGTAGGCGATTGCGCCGCCGCGGGCAATCAGGTCGCGCTCGGTCAGCGTTTTGGGGTCGAAGGTGGGCACGGTGAAGCCTTGCGCCTCGCGCGGGTCGCCCCCCACAAGGTAGCCCTTGCCTTCTGGGTTATCGGGCGTGCTGTTCAGTAGCAGCAGGCGGTCTGCGCCAGGTCCTACGCCCATCTTGATTTTCAGCCGCGCCCCTGGCTGCGAGAAGATGACCGCCACATCTTCTACATAGCTGGAAAGAGGCACATCTTTGGGCGTCGTAATTAGCCCGAACATGCGGGGGCGCGCGTTCGTGTCGCCGTCGTAGAGTTCGATTGTGGTCAGCGGCGCAAGCGTCTGGGGGTCAATCAGGTCGTACAGCGCGGTCGCTACACAGCGGAACACAATAATCGGCGTCTCCTTCTCGCCGACGGTCATTAGGATGTTGATGGGGTAGTTCTCCGCGCCTTGGATGCCCAAGTCGGGGGCGTACTCAATCGCGCCTGTGTCGGGGTTGAGTTTGTAGGCGTTGATTTCGAACTCGCGGCGGTATCCGTAGGCGGTAATCGGCGGGATGCCCACGAAGTTAAACCGCGCCTGCTCACGCGGGATGGGGCTGCTGTCGTCCACGATTTGGAACATGTTGCCGCGCACGCCCATCAGGCTCTTCATCCAGTGGCGCACGACCACAATCGAGCCGTTCACGGGTGTGTTCGGGTAGAAGCTGCGGTTGGGGTCGAACAGGTAGACATTGCCGTACAGTCGCCCGAAGCCGCCCTGCAAGCGGATGCGCAGCCACTCGGAGGGCTTTTCGATGGGGAAGCGCAGCGCGAAGTCGCCTCGCTGGTTCGGGTCGTTGAACACATGATCGAGCTGGCAGGCAATCACGCGCGTCTGGGTGGCGAGGTTGGCGATGTTGCAGTTTTCGAAGGTATCGAACGGGGTGTCCACCAGCGGGCGCGAGTCTTCGATGGTCGCGAAGGTGATGCCCCATGCGCCTGCGAGGGTCGCTGCTTCGGCGTCGAAGGCGGGCTTACCAGGAATGTAGGTGCGCCAGTAGCGTCCCTGCACGGCGTTGATGCCGTCGGCGAAGAGTTTGTCGGGCGTTGTGCCCAGCACGGGCGCGATGCGCTCGGCATGTTCGCGCATCACGCGCCCGATGTCGGTGAAGTAGCGCTGGATGTCCTCGCGCATGTCGTAGAACCAGCCCTTGTAGAACACGCCGACGCCCGTCGAGCGCGTCGCCAAGTCCAGCCCCACGAACAGGTAGATGTCCTGCTTAGCAGGGGGGCGTCCGCCGAGTCTCTCGAACACATTCGGGCGGCTCCAGTCGGGCAGGCGCGCCTCGATGAATTGGCGCACGCCCTCCAGCGCTTGGAAGTGCCCGCTCAGCGCGACAAACATTACGCTGCGCTTGGGCGGGTACTGCCGAAACACCCGCGCCAACTCCAGCAGGCTGGCGATGCCTGCTGCGCTGTCTGCGCCTGGCGCCAGCGACGGCACGATGGAGATGGAGTCGTAGTACGCCGTGACGACGATCCACTGGTCTTTGAGGGCGGGGTCGCTGCCGGGGAGGACGCCTATGATGTTGTAGCCCTTGCGCACCCGCCACGGCATACGGCAGGTGAGTTTCGCTTGCAGGTCGGGCTGGGTCTCGGCAAGCGCGATGAGTTTAGCGGCGTGCTGGCGCGGCAGCCAGAAGCGCGGCACATCGAGCGGGATACCGATGAACTTCGCCTCCGCCTCGCCGCGAGTGGTCGTCTCAGGCTCGATAAACACAATCGCGCGTGCGCCCAGCCGCGCGGCGTTCAGCCAGTTGTTGCCCGTGTTGAAGTCCATCAGCACGATGCTGCCTTCCACCGGCTTGCCGCGAAACTGCTGGAGTTGCCCGTCGCGCACATAGATTAGGGTGCCTTGCACGCCACCAGGAGGCAGGTGCGAGGTGCGCACTTGGTTGGGCCAGAGGGGGTAGACGCGCAGTTTCTGCCCGTTCAGGTGCAGGTGCGCCTCTTCGTCGACGGGGACGGTGATGGGAAACGCTTCGCGGCGCACATTTTGCAGCCCAGCGGCGCGGAACTGCCGCTCGATATAATCGGCGGCGCGGTCGGCGCCAGGGTAGCCCGCCACGCGCGAGCCTTGCGCCGCCATCCAGCGCACGGTCTCCGCCAGCCGCGCCTCCGAGACCGCGCCCACCAGTTGGCGGTAGCGCGCCTGCACTTTTTCGACATCCACCTTCTGCTGCCCGAACGCGAGGGCGCACACGCCCAGCAGCACACCAAACCAAACCCAGCCGCGCATCATCACAGCAGTAGGTTCGCCGCGGTGGGGGGGAGTTCCTGCTGAGGAGCTGATAGGAAGCGGCTTCGCGACGGCGAACCCATCGGTCGGCGATGGCGCACGATGCGGATGTGATTGTGGTCGGCGCGGGCGTGGCGGGGTTGGTCGCGGCGCGGCGGCTGCACGCGCACGGACTGGCGACGCTGGTGCTGGAGGCGCGCGAGCGCGTCGGCGGACGCCTGCTGCGACACACGCTGCGCGACTCGGTCGTAATTGACTTGGGCGGGCAGTGGCTGGGACCCACACAGGAGCGTGCCTACGCGCTGGCACGAGAACTGGGACTGACGCTGTTCCCCACCTACACGGAGGGCGAGAACCTCGCGCTGCTGGGCGGGCGCCTGCAGCGGTATACAGGCACCGTACCGAAACTCGGCATAGGCGCGCTGTTCGATTTCGGCAGCGCGGTCGCCAAGCTCGATCGGATGGCGAAACAGGTGCCTTTGGACGCCCCGTGGAATGCACCGCACGCCGAGGTGTGGGACTCCGAAACGCTTGCCAGCTGGGCGCAGCACACTATGCGCACCCAACTGGGGCGGTGGGGCATTCGGCTGTTTTCAGAGGCGGTGTTCGCCGCCGAGCCGAGCGAGTTCTCGCTGCTGCACGCGCTGTTTTACATCCACTCAGGCGGCGGGTTCGAATCGCTTACCAACACGCGCGGTGGGGCGCAGCAGGATCGGTTTGCAGAGGGCGCACAGAGCCTCGCGCTGCGCTTGGCGGCACAGCTGGGCGAGCGGGTGCGGCTGAACCAGCCGGTGGTGCGCATTCAGCACGCGGCGCAGGGAGTGCGCGTGGCAACTCGCTCAGGGGCGACCTACACGGCGCGCGCGGTAATCGTTGCCATCCCGCCGACGCTGGCAGGGCGCATCGAGTACGACCCGCCCCTGCCTGCCGTGCGCGACCAACTGACGCAGCGGCTGCCCAACGGCGCGGTCATCAAGTGCTTCGCGGTGTACGACCGCCCCTTCTGGCGCGAGCAGGGGCTAAGCGGCTTCGCCGTTGCCGAGTGCGACCCCGTGCATCTGGTGTTCGACAACTCGCCGCCCGACGCCTCGTGCGGCATCCTGCTGGGGTTTATCGAAGGCGCGCAGGCGCGGCAGATGAGCGCGGTAGACCCTGAGACGCGCCGCGCCAGCGTGCTGGAGTGCTTCGCGCGGCTGTTCGGCGAGCGGGCGCGCCAGCCCGAAGCGTACATCGACCACGACTGGAGCGCGGAGGTCTGGTCGCGCGGGTGCTACGGGGCGCACTTCCCACCGGGCGTATGGACGCAGTTCGGGCGTGCGCTGCGTCAGCCCATCGGACGCATCTTCTGGGCGGGCACGGAGACCGCCACCCGCTGGATGGGGTATATCGAGGGCGCGATTGAATCGGGCGAACGCGCCGCACAGGAGGTACTCACGACGCTATGAGGCTGCTCTATCTGGACTGTATCGGCGGAATTGCAGGCGATATGATGCTCGCTGCGCTGATTGAGGCAGGCGTACCCGAAGCGGAACTGCTGGATGCATTGCGCACGATGCCCGTCAGCGGCTGGCAGTGGCGCAGCGAGCGTGTGGAAATCGGAGCCATCTTCGCACGGCGCGTTTACATTACGCACGACGAAGACCAGCCCCACCGCCACCTCAGCGATGTGCTGGAGATTATCGAGCGGGGCGACTTCTCGGCGCGGGTGAAACAGCAAGCAAGCGCAGTGTTCACGCGCCTTGCGGAGGCGGAAGCGGCGGTGCATGGCACGAC
>Ga0197143_1000910_pt1 | contig 27266 bp, 27 predicted proteins | sample GBS70_MetaG_FD_148603 | JGI IMG/M metagenome (GOLD analysis project Ga0197143, IMG submission 148603) | Sediment microbial communities from Great Boiling Springs, Gerlach, Nevada, United States - GBS 70_MetaG | ecosystem: Environmental > Aquatic > Thermal springs > Hot (42-90C) > Sediment... | reverse complement strand
GGGCTGCCGAGGGGCACCTGTTGGCAATCTGCTGGCAGGGTGGGCCTCGTATCTAGGGGTCGTATCTGGCGGCTGAACGGGGCGGTCTTGAAAACCGCTAGGGGCCCCGCGCCCCTCGTGGGTTCGAATCCCACCCCCTCCGCCAGCACAATTGTGGGCCCCTTGCCAGGTGCGGCTGAGACCGGCTGGCAAACGGCTGGGCGACATAACACCCAGTTTTCCACTTGGCCCCTCGGCAGGAGGGGAGGAGATGCCGCCCTGCTGGAGACCATCTATCGCCTCACCGGCCACAACTGGAAGGGCCTGAAGGACGTCCCCGACCCAGCATCCCGCTGGGAATGGCCGGAAGGGGCCAAGGAGCCTTCACGCTCTTCTGGGACTTGAAGCAGAAGAAGCGAAAGGAAATAGACGAGAGCATCCAGCGCAACGCGCCCCAGGAGCCCCTCTACGACCGCCCCAGAGTGGTGCGTAGAGTAGTCCGCGTATCGGGACCATATCTGTCAAGCTTTCTTCCCCGGCGACCCGAACGCTTGGGAGAAGCTGCAGCGGGCGCTCAAGGCCCAGATTGACCCTGAAGCCTTCGAGCAAATGCGCGGCACCGTCTCCTTCCCGTTTGAGCCAGGGGAGCACCGGCGCATCGCGGTGAAGGTAATTGACTTCCGCGGGAATGAGGTGATAAAAGAGTCACAGACGTGACACGAAGGGATAACTATGGCTATTGAACAACTCAAGGTTCAAGAAATCGTCAGGCAGGCAGTTGGCAAGAATGTGGACATCCCCGAATTCCAGCGGGAATTCATCTGGGACCCGGAGCAGGTCAAGAAGCTGGCTGAATCGCTCTATCGTGACTACCCGGTCGGCTCGTTCTTGCTGTGGGATTCTTCAAAATACCAGGAAGCCAAGACGGCTCAGGGCTCTCAGGCCTCCCTCTGGATTGTGGATGGTCAACAGCGTACCACTGCACTCTGCCTGCTCTTAGGTCAGAAGCCCTACTGGTGGGCTGACGCCGAAAAATGGAACAAGGCCTTAGAGCGTTATGACGTGATGGTTAACCTTCTCTCCAGCGAGGACGATGACCGCCTGGAATTCAGCCTGCCTAACCCCATTCGCCGTCGTGACCCCTCCTGGATCAGTCTCCGACGGGTTCTTGGCATGGAAAATGTCGGGGGTTTGACCTCATTAGCCCGAGAAATCGTGAGAGCGGTTAGTAGTGATCCTGCCCAACGGGAGGAACTACTTGATAAGGTGCATGCCCGCCTCCTCCGTCTCTGGCAGATTCGGGAGCGGGATATTCCCATCATCAAAATCAGCCATGAGGTGGAAGATGTAGCCGAGATCTTTGCCCGCTTGAACCAGGAGGGAACGCGGGTGAAAGAAGCGGATGTCATACTAGCCCTCGCTGCTGTACAAAATCCAGGTTGGGTGCGTGAGGAGTATCTTCCATTTCGCAACCAGCTGGAAGACGACGGTTGGGACCTGGATGCCGGCATTTTTGTCCGGACCATGACTGGTATTGGCAAGGGGCGCGCTCGGCTCATTGAGGTGCCGAAGGATTTCTGGAACTCCCAGAACCTCCTCACCGTTTGGAGGGCTGCCAGAGAGACCATCCTGGAAGTCTTGAAGCGGCTTGCTGAGGTTGGCATCACGTCTGCAGACCTTCTCCCCTCCACAAACAGCCTGATTCCCCTCTTTGTATTGCACCATCGTTGGGGAGGCAGCCAAGGTTACCGTTTCGGCAAGGCGCTACGGTGGTTTCTTCTGGCCAACCGGGATGGGCGCTACAGTGGGTCGGCCATTACCAGCCTCAACGAAGACGTACGAACTATTACGGAGGCGGGAGATTTCGAGGAGGCTATAAAAAACCTGCGGAATCGACTGAAAGTCTCTCTGGAGATTGCGGAGGACGAATTCCTGAACCGCTATGATCGCGCCGGTCACCGGTTTCTGCGGCTGATGCTTTACCTGCTGGTCTTTGATCGCGGGGCACGGGACTGGGTAGATGGCACCCGCATCGGATATGACAAAACAGGTGCTGGAATAATCGCAGGTTTCGAACCTCAATGGCATCATATTTACCCCCGTAGCGTGCTGAGGAAAGCCAACATCCCCGATGACGACATCCACTGCCTGGCAAATATCACGGTGCTGAATGAGCGCACCAATGTCCGCAAACTGTCCGGCAAGCCGCCATCGCGCTACATCCCTGAATTCCATATCTCAGAGCAAGATCTGCGCCCTCATTTGATTCCCGATCCTTTTGCAGGGGCTGCTAACGATGAGGCGCTTCTTAAGGAACAATGGGGTGTGGAGCGATACACAGACTTCCTGATTGAGCGGGCGAAGCTACTGGCAAAAGAGGCCAATGCCTTCTTGCAAAAACTGGGTGCGTCATAATAAGTGCTACGTGTTATGGTTTTGCCAAAGTTGGCCCCAGGTATGGCCATTCTCCTTGCAACAGTAGCTAGCTCAAACCTGTCGTGTCAAAAGTCCCAAAGGCCGCCCTTGTGCCTCAGGGATGTCGACGTAAGTTTACCGATACAAAGGACGCTAGGCCTATGAAGGGCCCGTTTTGGCAGCCCTTGCCCTTATAAATGGACACACCGGCGCGCCTTAAGCGCCCATCGGCGTTGACAGGATTGCGGGCCCAGGTCTAGCCTATCTATGGGCGGGGCCCGTAGCTCAAGGGCAGAGCGGCCGGCTCATAACCGGTTGGTTGGGGGTTCGAATCCCTCCGGGCCCACCAAAATTTTATCTAGGGGGCAGTAGTGCGGGCAGTAGAGATCCTCATGGCCGAACACCGCGTCATACGCAAGGGGCTTGAGGTATTGAGCGCTATGGCTGCCAAGGTGTCCCAGGGCACTCCTCCACCTCAGGAGGATGTAGCTGCCCTCCTGGACTTCTTCCAGGTATTCGCCGACCGTTGCCATCACGCCAAGGAGGAGTGGGGCCTCTTCCCCCATATGGGGGAGGGTGGGATCCCCTGCATGGGCGGGCCCCTGGGAGTGATGCTGTGCGACCACGTGCGGGCTCGGGCCCTTCGCCGTCACATGAAGGAGGCCCTTCCCCTCTTGGGCAACGATACGGAGGCGCGCCGTCGGTTCGTGGATGCGGCCCAGCAGTACGTGGACCTCATGGACCAGCATATCGCTAGAGAGGACCAGGTCCTATTCCCTATGGCTCAGGAGGTCACTACCGCCCAAGAGGACGCCAAGTTGATGGAGGCGTTCGAGGAGCTGGAGCGGCAAGTGGTGGGGGAAGGAGTACACGAGCGGTACCACCATCTGGTGGAGGAGCTGGCCTCTAAGTACCTTTGATGCCCCCGTGGGTCGTTATTGCCTACTCCGCAGGCTCGGTGCTATTTTCTCTCTGAGGGCCTAAGAGGGTGGGCCAAGGGGGCAAGATGCTCGAAGAGGAGCTGGCGCGATATTTGGCCCACCGCCTGCCCAGTGCACGTCAGGTCACGGTAAGCAACGTCTTTCGCATCCCCGGTGGCGCCTCCCGCGAGACTTGGTCCTTCGATGCCCGCTGGTGGGAGGGGGATAGGGAGGTAAGCCAGGGCTTCATCCTGCGCCGTGACCCTCCTGCCAGCCTCCTCACCACTGAGCGGGACATCGAGTTCCAGGTCATGAACGCCGCCCACCTGGCGGGTATCCCCGTCCCCAGAATGCGGTGGTTAGAGCCGGAGGGGAAATGGCTGCAGAGGCCTTTCTTCATCATGGAGCGCATCGATGGCTGCGAGACCAGCCCCCAGCTCCTCATATCTGATCCCCGCTTTGAGGGTGCACGGCCTCGGGTGGCCCGCCGCTTCGTGGAGGTTCTGGCCGCTATCCACAGCCTCGACTGGAAAGCCTTGGGCCTGGAGTCCTTCTTGGGCCCGGCGCCTTCCCCCGACCAGTGCGCCCTGCAAGAGATCGAGAAGTGGGGGCAGGTCATCGATCGCGATGCCCTGGAACCCCAGCCTGTTTTGAGGGCTGCCCTCTGCTGGCTGCGACGTCATCTGCCCCCACCGGCCCAGCGCATCACCTTGGTGCATGCCGACTATCGGGTGGGCAACTTCCTCTATGACCAGGAGGGCGAGATAAGGGGCGTCTTGGACTGGGAGATGGCCCACCTGGGGGACCCCATAGAGGACGTGGCCTGGGCCTGCCTACAGAGCTGGTGCTGGGCGGGCGACGAGCGGATGGGGGGCATAATGGGGCGGGACGAGTTCCTGCACATGTACGAGGAGGCCACAGGGATAAGAGTCGACCCGCAGGCCCTCCACTTCTGGGAGCTTCTGGGCAATGTCAAGCTGGCAGCCATCTTCCTCACCGGGGCTCGCTCCTTGGCCGAGGGGAAGACGCGGGAGCCCATCCTGGCCATGGTGGCCAGGGGGAACCCCCGCCTTGAGCTGGAGATCATGAGGTTGATGGGGGTCTGAACATGAGGCCTAACGACGTGGAGCTTGTGCGCCTGTTGGAGAGCGTGGTGCTGGAGTTGGGACAGGAGGTCCCCTCCCTTTATGGCAAGGCCCAAGCCCAGTTCGCTTTTATGCTCCTGGAGACGGTGGCTGCTGAACTGGATGAGGCCGTCCACTGCCTCTATCACGATATTCAAGAGCTGAGGGGCCTTCTGGCCCAGGTGCAAGAGGCCATAGCTCGTATCCCCCAGGACCACCCGCGCATAGCTAGCCTGCAACAACGGCTGGAGGAAGCCCTGAATGAGGAGATCGGCCATGACTTGCACCTCCACAGACTGGAGGGTCTGCATCGTCGGCTCATGGGGGCTCTGGAGGTATTCCTCTGTCTGTGCGAGGAGGTGATGGGTGATCCCCGCTATGAACCTCTCATGCCGCTGCGGGCTGCGGCCTACGCCCACCTGCGACGGGTGGCGGTGCGAGGGTGGACTTTCTGGGACGCCCTCAGCTTCCGAGAGCGTATACTAAAGGAGAGGGAGGCCCTGGCCCATAAGCCATAGGGCCCCTGGAGGTGAGCGGTGGGGGAGGAGATCATCATCAGGGCAAGGGAGGCTTTAGCCCGTTATCGCCCGGCCATTTTGGAGGAGCCGCAGGCGGTGCCGGCAGCAGTGCTGGTGCCCCTTTATCTCAAGGGGAGCGTGGCTCACGTCCTCCTCACCGAGAGGACCCACTACGTGGAGCACCACAAGGGCCAAATCTCCTTCCCCGGTGGCGCTCAGGACCCTTGGGATCCTGATCTGCTGGCCACTGCTCTGCGTGAGAGCTACGAGGAGATGGGTATCCGGCCCGATGACGTGGAGGTCATAGGGCAGCTAGATGACATCGTGACCATCACCAACTTTCTAGTACGGCCCTTTGTGGGGGTGCTGCGCACTGGCTCTGAGTACCCGTTCAGGCCCCACCCACGAGAGGTGGCCTCCATCTTGGAGGTCCCCCTAGCCCACCTGCTGGACTGGCGCAACATGGAGCTGGAGCTGCGGCAGTGGCAAGGGGTGCCGGTGCTGGTTCCTGCCTTCACCTGGAATGGATACCGCATCTGGGGGGCCACGGCCCGCATACTGAAACAGCTTCTGGACCTGCTGCAACCATGACAAGGAGGGTGGAGGGGAAAGGCTATCCCATCTGCCGACGCTGTGGCGGCCGCCGGTGGCAGGTGGAGGAGCGGCTCAAGTCTCGTCTGCGGTGGTGGCTGGAGCTTATCCTAGCTGCGCCAGAGGTCATCGTTTTCTATGGCGAGTCGCCGGGCTGGCCCTCCCGCCACGTGCAGCTGTGGACCTGCCTCACCTGCGGGCGACAGGCTCGCCTGTGAGAAGTCGTCCGTCCCCAGAATCGGTGGCCCTGTCTCGGCAACTATTCGCTGATCATCTTCAGGAGGGCGATGACGGTGGGGCCAACGCCGACGATGAACAGGGCAGGGAGGTTGCAGAAGATGACGGGGAAGATGAGAAGGATAGCCGCCCGCCGCGCCGCCTGTTCGGCCCTTTGTCGGCGCCGGATGCGCATCTGCTCCGATTGCACTCGTAGCACGGGGCCCACGCTCACCCCCATCTGCTCCGCCTGAATGATGGCGTTGACGAAGGTGCTGAGGTCTTCCACGCCGGTGCGTTGGGCCATGTCCACAAGGGCCTGACGACGTGGCTTGCCCAAGGCCACCTCACGAATAGTTGTGCGCAGCTCGGCGGCGAAGGGACCGGGGATCCTCTCGGCCGCCCGCGCCAGGGCTGAGTCCAGGCCCAGCCCTGCCTCTACCATGGTGGTGATGAGATCGAGCGCGTCAGGAAGGCTCTTGGAAATGATGTTCTGGCGACGGCGCACTCGCATCTCCAGCCACAGGTAAGGCAGGGCGAGGCCCGTGAGCCCTGCCAGGACTAATGGCAATACCAGGGCGCCACTAAGGGAGCCCGAGGCAAGGAACAAGACGAGGAGGGCTGCCGGCAGGCCTAAGGTCAAGAGGGCCCACTGCAACAGGAAGAGATTGAACGGAACGGTGTTGCCGGCCATGGCCAGCTTACGGCGCACCATGGCCAGCACCCATGTCGGCATCAGGGCCGAGGCGAGGCCCGAGAGGTCGGGCAGGAGCAAGCGGGGCAGAGGTGCCGTGGGCAGCGTCCGGGCGTCAGTGCGGTATCGGGCTAGGGAGCGTACCCGCTCGCGCACTGGGTCCTGGGGCCGCCACAGCAAAGCGAGCGTCAGTAGGACGACGCTGATAAAGGTGGTGGCCACTGCTACCATTTCCAGCATCCCTTCACCCCCTGTCCCTTACACCTCTATGGAGACGATGCGGCGCATGATGATGATCCCGATGATCTGCCAGATGCCCGCCAACACCAGCAGGACCCGGCCGATGGGCTCCTCCAGCATAACGCCGATGTATTGACGATTGGCTAAGAGCAGGATCGCCGCCAGAGCCACAGGCACCAGGGCAGCCACGTTGCCCTCCCACCGTTGCATAGTGGTGATGGTCCTGATCTCGCCTCGGATGCGCTCCCGCTCGCGGATGGTCTGGGCGGTGTTGTCCAGGATCTCGGAGAGATTGCCGCCCACCTCGCGCTGGACTAGCACCGCTGTCACCACTAGCTCTAGGTCGTAGCTACGGCACCTCTCCACCAGCCCGCGCAGGGCATCCTCCACGCTAGCCCCAAGGTTGGCATCTTGCAGCGTTCGGGCCAGCTCCGGTCCTAGGGGCGGCGGAAGGCGGCGGGCAGCGGCCTCCATGGCCTGGAAAAAGCCGAAGCCCGCTCGCAGGGCGTTAGACATTATGCTTAGCGCCTCAGGCAGCTGCTTCTCGATCTTGCGAAGCCGCCTGCTCTGGAGGAAGCGCAGGTAAAAGGCGGGGGCCATGTAGCCTACGATGCCTCCCATCACCCCAGCTAGCAGTCCAAGAGGGCCCCCGCCGACGATGATACCCAGTAGGAGGGCCACAACGACCAGGAACAAGCGGATGGCCACGAAGTGAGCTACAGGCACCCTTAGGCCGGCGCGCTCCAGCTCTAAGGCGAGCTGGGCAGCCCGCTCGCGGCGGGCTAAGAATATGTCCAAGACGGGGACCCCACTTACGTGACGGCGCAGAATTAGCGCAGGCATGGGCTGCTGGCGCCGCCCTTCTTTGATGTGGCGCAGGCGACGCATGCCCGGGTCCTCCGCCCGAGTGACCAGGTATAGCCCTAGGATGCCCAAGATGACAGCCAGGGCCATGAACATGGCAGCCAACGCTGTAATGGCGTCCATGGCTCACCACCTTTCCAGAGCCGCTTCGTCCATGAACAGGTCCGTAGGCACCTTGACGCCCGCTGCCTGGAACCGGTCGACGCAGCGTGGTCTGATGCCCATGGCTACGAAGTCCCCCAGGACGCGGCCATCATGAGATACACCGCGGGGCTCGAAACGGAACAGCTCTTGCATCGTCACCGTCCGGCCTTCCATGCCCGTGATCTCGCATATGGAGACCACCCGTCGGCGACCATCCGAGTGACGGGCCATCTGGACGATGATGTGCAGGGCCGAGGCGATCTGCTCCCGGATGGCCTGCACCGGCAAGTCAAAGCCAGCCATGAGGATCATGTTCTCGAGCCGGGCCAAGGCATCGCGGGGGGAGTTGGCGTGAATGGTGGACATGGAGCCCTCGTGGCCCGTGTTCATCGCCTGCATCATGTCGAAGGCCTCGGGGCCGCGGACCTCGCCCACGATGATGCGGTCAGGGCGCATACGCAAAGCATTGCGGAAGAGGTCGCGCTGGGTCACCTCGTTTTTGCCCTCAAGGTTCGCCGGCCGCGCTTCCAGGCGCACCACATGGGGCTGTTGCAGCCGCAGCTCCAGAGGGTCCTCAATGGTGATGATGCGCTCCCGCTCCGGAATGTAGGCCGAGAGGGCGTTCAGGAAGGTGGTCTTGCCGGTGCCAGCACCACCAGAGATAAGGATGTTCAGACGTGCCTTAACACATGCCTCCAAGAAGATGGCCCACTCACGCGGCAGGGTGCCACCCTGGATGAGCTGCTCCATGGTCAGCTTGTCACTGCGGAACTTACGGATAGTGATGATGGGGCTGTCGGGCGCCACTGGCGGGATGATGATGTTAACCCGTGAACCGTCGGGCAAGCGGGCGTCGACCATGGGCGACGCCTCATCCACTCTGCGGCTCAGGGGGGCGATGATGCGCTCGGCGATGCGCATGATGTGGGCGTGGTCGCGAAAACGCACATCACTGAGGTGTATGATGCCATCGCGCTCGAAATACACTTCGCGTGGCCCATTGACCATTACCTCGGACACACTGGGATCACGGATGAGGGGGTCAATAGGCCCGTAGCCCAGGACCTCGTTGACCACGGCGGTCACCACCTCGTCCCTAAGCTCGCCCACCACGTGAGGGGCCACCTCTCCCAATAGAGCGCGGGCAGCCATCTCCACCGCGGCATGGGCATGATCAGGGTCCAGTCGCTCTATCTGGGCCACATCCACGTCCCGCAGCAGCAGTTGGTGGACCTGTAGCACCAGCTCGAGCAGATAGTCATCGTCCCTGTGACGTACCGGGCTAGGACGTGGCGATGTCGCCTCAGGGCCCGTGGTCATGGGTCCTGGGGGCCGGTAGTGCCATTGCCACTGACTCATGTTATGGCTCACCTCCCTACGCCTGCCTCTCGCCTATGCTCCTGGCGGGCGCCGCCCGCCGTTGCCCGGAAGAAGTTTAGGGAACTTCCAGCCGGCTACGATGGGCCGCGAACCGGTGCCGCTGATCTTGGCGGCCAAGCCCTGCATGCTCTGGGCGACTTTGGACTCAGGCGCCGAAAGGACGAATGGTTGGCCCAGCTGAGCGCATTGGTGCACCAATGGGTCGAAGGGCAGGGTCCAGAAGACATCGCGGTCGAGGATGGTGCGCAGGTCGTCGTGGCGTCTAGCGTTGTTGGGATGGGTATGGTTCAGGACGACCTTTACCTTCTCCATATCCAGGCCCCAAGACTTTAGCAGGCCCAGGGCGAGCATGGTGTCCTTAAGGCTGGTGATATCGGGCGTAGTCACCAAGAGGCAGAGGGTGGCCACCTCCATGACGGCAGCAGTAGAGGGGCTAAGGCCCGAGGGCGTGTCCAGCACCACGTAGTCCTGGCTTTGGGCGATGAGCTGGACCACTCGCTGTAGATCCTGAGGGCGGATCTCCTGCCATGTCTCCACCATAGTGGCGGTAGGCAGCACCAAAAGCCCCGTGGGATGGGGCTGAAGGTAGTCCAGCACCGAATTGCGATCCAGCGAGCTGGCGCGGCAGGCTACCTGGGCTAAGCTCTGGGAGACGGGCACATGATCCAAGTTCATGAGAATGCCCACGTCGCCGAAGTTGGGCTCAGTATCCACTAAGGCCACTGACTGGGAGGTGGTCTGCCGCAGGGCCAAGGCCAGGTTAACGGCGATGGTGCTCTTGCCTACTCCTCCCTTTAGGCTGGCTATTGTGATGATGGTGCCCTGGGCTGGCAGCCCTTCTGTCTGGCGGGCCTGGCGCATGCGCCGCTTCTCTTCCGCCTCCAGCACGGCATAGATGGAGCGTGCCAGCTCCTGTCCCGACACCGGCTTCAGGAGGTAGTCGCGGGCCCCTGCCAGCACTGCCCTCCTCATCACGTCCACCTCCCCCAAGGAGGAATAGACGATGACGGGCGTCTCAGGCAGGGCGTTAGCCAGGGACTCAACGGTCTGGAGGCAGGGCATGAGGGGCTCTTCGGCTGCCACTAACACCACGTCAGGCTGGGTGCTGCGGGCCGTGGTGACGGCATCGATGCCTAGCCCCGCCTCTCCGGCCAGCGAGAAGTGGCCCTTAGCCAGGGCCTTCTTGATGTCGACGCGGCTGTTAAGGTCAGGGTCTACGATGAGCACCGCTGGCATCTTGGCCATGGCTTTCGCCTCACCTCCTACCGGTTCCTGCCTCGGCCCCACTTCACCGCCTGGTGAAGGGCGGGGTGATTTGGGGCAGTAAGTCAGACATAGTAGCCGGCGGGACCGGTGCCTCGCCGCTATCGCCAAAGCGGCGCAGGGCCACCTTCAGCTCGCCGACGCTCTGGGCCCAGGCGAGCCGCTGGGCCTGTTCTGGCGTCACTGCCAAGGTGAGGGTGGCTGCTTTGGGGTTGGGCTTGACCTCTTGCACCGGCACCCGTTCTATCTGGCCACCTTCGTCTTGCGGCTCTCCGACCACCACTGGGACCACCGCTTGGGCTACCGCCAGCACTTCCACATCCTGCAGCACCGTCATGGTCAGGAAGTTCTTGATGTTAACGCTACTGGTGGGGTCGCTCCCCACCCCGTAGACGGTGACGTCGAAGACGCCGATGATGTCCACTCGGTCGCCAGGGCGGATGAGGCCGCCGGCAGCGGTGGCTTCCTCGATGGGGATGGACACGGCCCTCATGCCCTTGGGGATGACGTAGGAGAGGGGCATGTCGGAGGATATGGTGCCTGGGGCAACGGTGGCGGTAGCCACGTCCCGCGCCTGGACCTGCTCGCCCGCTGCCAAGGGGAGGCGGGCCACCTTGCCTACCAACTGGGTGGTGTCGCGGAAGGCATCATTTAGGGCCACGGCAGCGGGCACCTGGCGTACCTCCACCATCTCGGCGGTGATGGTGGTGCCCGGGCTTATATCCCGCCTGGCCACCACCACGGGTACGGCGCCTTCGCCGGTGCCTGTATCGCTGCGGGAGCTGAGGGCCACGGCCACCAGGAGGGCGGCCACGGCACCGAACACTATGGCCAGGAGGAGCACCATGCGCTCCGGCCTGGTCCGCAAGCCTCTGATCATCGCGTTACCCGCCATGGTTTTGTCACCTGCCTTTCCAGGACTGCCTCTCCTGCTCACTCAACAAGGACTGCCAGCAGAGGTGCCAACGGATTTGCGCCTGGGTTATCCGGATCCGCCAGCAGTGACATCGCCGGCAGCACACGCTCGGGGGGCAGCAGGTACCCCCACACGTACTCGCCGGTGCCGTCTCCGTCGTAGTCGAAGTCCCCGTACGGGTTTGTCCTGTCCCAGCCAGCTATGTAGAAGATGGCAAGCCCATACACGCGGGCGTCTTTCTTGCCCCGGCTCAGGTCATCCACTACAGGGAGGACCACTACCCTTGTGAGACGACAGACGGGGTCTTCTCGAGCTAAGTCCAGGGCCCGTTGTTGCCCTTGCTCCAGCGTCACATCGCATTGTGCGAGCTGAGAGTCGCCCGTTCGCGACCCACAGGGCGGCACATCGTTCTCATAGCGGCTCGCCCTGATTTACAATGGCTCGCATGTGTTGATGCCGAAGGTGCCGGTCTCGGATGGGACCTGTACGGTGCCATCGTCCAGGATGACGTTACTGCTCCCTGCTTCGTTCATTATGGCTTCCCGGTAGGGTGGGATGCCGTTGCCATCTACGGCTAAGGCATTGAAGTTGCCCGGCCCAAGGAAGCTATCGCACCTGGGTCGGCAGAAGTGCTCGCTGTGAAACGCGACCGGCTGGCCATCTATGACCTGATCGTGCAAACCGAAAAAGTCATCCGCATCATCGTTGTCTCCCTGTACCGCCCAGGGCAGGACGCTGGAGCCGCGGGCCCGTACGCGCATGGCCGCTGCTGCCTTGCTCACCGTAGGGTCGCCGAACCCTATGAGGCGGGCGAACAAGCTGCGGGAGTCCAGGCTGACACGCGCCCGCACCGTGTCCGAGCGCCCATCGCCGTCCCGGTCTTCGAACTCGCAGCAGTCCAGGTGGGCCCGGTCGCGCACGTTGTCGGGCACGTTGTGCTGGAACCAGGCCTGGGCCACCTGTATGGCCGAGGACTCCCCTGGCTCGGGCAGCTCCAGCACCGCTGCCAACACCACGGCGTCGGCCTTGTTCTGGGCGAAGCGCAGGTCCCTTAGCCATACGCCCAAGTCCACAGCGATGGCCCCCGTCATGAGGGCGATGACCGTGAGGCCAATCATCCACATAACAGCCTGGCCCCGTTGGTCCCAGTGCAGGGATGCCAGCAAACGCCTGGCTAGCTGCATGACAGTCCACCTCCCGAGCCCAGGGCTGCCGTCTCCAGTCGCATGTCCACCTTCGTGCGCACCATCACATCGGGCAGGAAGGGGAAGAGGTTGGACAGCAGGGGGAAGGTGTAGGCCCGCCGCGCGCAGACGATGACCGAATCGCCCCGGTCGGTGGGGGCCGAGGAGATGGTCTCCGGACGGTTCTCATAGGCTACGCCTACGTCCTCCAAGCGGAGAAGGCCACCGGAGGCGTTGACCACCTTGGTGGCGATGTCGGAGAAGGTACGGTTGCCGCCCAGGGCAGCATATCGGGCCCCCTCACGCGCGGCGTTGGAGACCATGACCCAGTTACGCAGTAGCAGCCCAAAATCGACGATGACCAAGAAGAACATGACCACCAACGGGGTGAGGATGAGCATCTCTACGGCCGCCTGGCCTAACGAACCGCGGCACCCCTTTACCTTTCTCACGTCAGTGGCCCCACCAGCCAGTCCAGGGCCGAGCCGATGCGGGCCATCATGCCCTGCAGGAAGCCCGAGTAGGCGCCGAAGCCGATGGCCAAGGCTATAGCCACCATTACGCCCACCATCAGCATGTAGTCGGCCAGGGCCTGCGCCCGCTGGCCCCGCTGCGGCCCGTGCATAGCTGCCTCCCGGCCCTAAGTCCATCTCACTGTCCATCACGGCTACCCGTCCGTCCTCGCCTGGCCTTGGGGGCGGGGGAAGGGGCATTTCCCCCGCCCCAGGCCGTGCTCTGGTCACACGCCTACCTAGCCGAAGGAGAGACCGTCGATCGCAGCGGCGACCCTTCCCACCAGCCCCTGCAGGGCGCCGGAGTAGGCGGCCCAGATGATGGTGGCGATGATGGCCACCACCACGCCGGTCATGACCAGGTACTCGGCCGTGTCCTGGCCCCGCTCGTCCACGTGCAGGCGGGCCAAGAGGTCACGCACGGCGCCACGGACCACGTCCATCAGCATCGTGACGTATGCCATGTCCTTAACCTCCTTCTCCTCAGGACTTTTGCTTTCGCGGACTTGGGGGCCCGCTCCCAGGGGAAGCGTTGCGACTAGGCTTGGGCGCCCTTTACAGGGGAGGACGCAATGCCCTAAAATTGCCTTGCCAGAGCATATGGCGCTCGCCCCCAAGGTGCGCCTGACCTGGCCGGCTGGAGGTCCCCCCACCTCCAGCCTTTTTAATTTCTTAGCTCGTCTTAGCTTGTCCCGCTCCTCTCACCTCCCATCTTAGGCATCGGTCTGGGGCCCCCTTGGGCCCTTTCCATCTCAGTAAACGCGCCACAGCTCAAGATCATTACAACAAAACAAAGGGGCAGCCTCTGGTCGGTATGAGCTATGCACTGGCCCCATCGAGTGAGCTGAGGAGATGGAACTTAAGGACGTAAGGGCCCAGCTCGAGGATGTCGCCGTCCTCGAGCACGGCCCAGAGAACGGGGTGGCCGTTCACCATTACCTCGCCGCGACGGGTCAGGTCATGGAGCATGAAGCGCCCCTCGCGATACCACAACCGCAGGTGATAGGGGGCGATGCCCTCGCCTGGCAAGACCAGGTCACATCCGCTCCCACTGTCCACCGTGAAGGGGGCCCGGCCCAGGGATGCCTTCTGTATGAGCGCGCCATCTCGTCGTCGGTGGACAGTAAGTTGGGCCAAGGTCTCATCCACTGGGGGCCGTTGGGAAGGTTCGAAGGATGCATCGATGGCCATCTCAGGCACGGCGACGCTGGGGGCAGCCTCCGGGCGGGATGGAGCCGGGGCGGCATGGGTACCCCGTCTCCATCTACGCACGGCTACGGCCCCGGCCGCCACAGCGAGAGCTGCAGCAGCTCCCGCGGCCATGGGAAGGAACTTCGGCCCGGCAGACTCGCCTGTGAGCGCCAGGTGGAACAGGGCCTGGCCCTCTTGGCCAGTGATATCACGGGCAACCACCGTTAGATAGATAGGGCCCTGGGGCACTTTGCCCGGCTCTACCAGCACGGCAAAGGGTGGAGCGGCGGCCTCGGCCAGGACCTGGCCGTCCAGCAAGAAGCGGACCCACTGCACCGGCGCTTGTGATGTCACACGTGCCTCCAGCCGCACTTTGCCCCGCAGCACAGTAAGGGACTCGGGGCCAGGCGGAACCTCCCCAAGGGGGGATGTCAGCTGTATTCGCGGTGCCACCTGGGCCACCGTCAGGGCCACCTCCGCTGTCCCCGTGCCACCTAGCTCGTCAGTGACCTCCAGCCGCAGGTGGTGGGGCCCTGGGGCAATGGTTATTGGGTCTAGCAGGTGCTGAAAGGGGGGAGAGTCTGTGCGGGCCACCTCGTTGTCGTCCAGAAAGTAACGTGCACCGATAATGCGCCTGCTAGCCGAGATGGCCGGCACCAGCAGCACCGGCTCCGATAAGCGTGTGCCCTGGGCCAGGGCGGGCAGCGATACCTGGGGCGGGCGGTAGCCAGGTGGCGCTATCTCCACCAAGCGCCCTCCCTGGCCACGGTCGGCACCCCTGGTGACATCCACCTGCAAATCGTAGGTGCCGGCGCGGGCGTTAGCACCAAGATCGAACCGGATCAAGTACTGGGAACGCAGAAGGGCTTGCACCTCCTCGAACACCGGCGGTAGGTCGCTGGGTATCGGGGCCCACATGGCCCGCCCTTGGGAGAGGCTGGCCAGCTGGGTCAGGTACTCCCGATCGGGCTGAGGCCCCAGGCCGACGGTAAAGAAGGGCACGCCGCGACCCGAGGCAGCCGCCAGGGAACCTTCGCGAGTGGTGCGGCTCAGGCCTCCGAAGTCGGCGCCATCGCTCAATAGCACCACTGCCCTTCTGGGTAGCTCGGCTGCTGCGGCCGCCTCCACAGCGGTGGCCACGGCATCGTAGAGGGCGGTGTTGCCCCCGGCCTGAAGCCGATCGATGGCCTGATAGAGGGCGTCCTTGTTGGCGGTGAAGGGCTGAGCCACGCTTATGCTGTTGCTGAAGATCAGGAGCATAGCACGGTCGGCCGGGGTCAGGCTGGCCACCAAGTCCCGCGCCACTTGCTTGGCCTTGGCCAATGGATCGCCTTGCATGCTTCCGCTCACGTCTATCGCTAGAACCACAGCGATGCCTACCCCAGCGTCCACAGCCCTCCTCACTTCTGTTATCGGCACTGGGCGGCCGTTGGCGGTGACGCGAAAGCTGCCGGGTGGCAGGTCGCCAATGGGCAGGCCGGAGGCGTCGGTGACGCTGACAGTGGCCGTCACTAAAGGAAACGACGAAGCGTCCACTCCTATAAGCTGCACAGACAGGGGCATCTGGCCGGCAGCGGGACGGGCCCCCAGCAGGACGAGCGCCAACAGTACTGAGGCAACCCCTGCCCAGGTGGCGGCGCGCAGCGGCCTTCTCATAGTAGGGCATCCCAAGGTAGCGGAAGGTGTCTGAGGGTTATGCCACACGTCTGCGTTTGCGACGCCGCCGCAGACGGGCAAGGAGATCCTCTTTAGTGCGTTGTCGCCATTCGGGGGAAGGGCGCACATCGAGGGGCAGCAAGGTTGGAATAATGCTTGCGATGGCTTTTAGCTCCTCCATCTCTCGTTTGAGCTCGGGGTGCTTCTCCAACCAACGGTGAGCCTCCTCTTCCCCACGGAGGAAGGAATCGAACCTCCAGGCGAGCCCTCGGACACGGCGACGCAACTCTCTACATCTCCTTTTCTTTAGATAGCAGCATGCGGCGCAGGTTCCGCAGGGCGCGGAACTGGGTGACACGGATGGAGTTGACCGTCTTGCCCAGGGCGGCCGCCACCTCAGGGTAGTCCATCTGATCCACGAAGCGCAGAAGGATCCCCTGGCGCTCCAGTGGCTTGAGGCTCTGAACGGCCTGAAGCACCTTTTCGTACTGGAGACGAGCGACGTAGTCCTCTTCGGGATGGGCTCCGGATGTTCTCCCCTCTAGCCACATGCGCTCCAAGGAATGTCCTTGCCGAGAGTTGCGTCGCACGTGCGATACCACCAAGTTGTGGGCGATGGTGAGAAGCCAAGCGAGGAGGGGCTTGCCCCGCCACCGGTAGCGGTTGATGGCCTGCCAAGCGCGGAGGAACGTCTCCGCCGTTAGGTCTTCAGCCTCGGCAGGGTTACGGGTTAGAAAGCAGATAAACCGATAAACTCGCTCCACATACCTCTCGTAGAGGACGCCAAACGCCTCCACGTCCCCGCGTTGGCAACGATACAACAGCGATAAGTCGCTACAGAAGTCAGGAATCTCGGAGCTACCAGCGCTCATCACCATCGCCCTCCCCTCTACCCGGCGATGCCCCGCCAGATGCTGGCTGAACGTGCTAAACGCTAGCCTGTTCATCTCCCACCTCATCCTTCTCCTTTCGGACGACCTCGAACCGTAAATGGTACGGCCCTATCTCCAGGAGGTCTCCGTCCTCCAGCACCACCCACACCAGTGGCCGACCTTGTATGAAGCAAGGGACTTCGGGCGCCAACAGGTGTAGCATGAAGCGGTCTTCCCGGGGCCATATGCGGGCAAGCTGTGGCGGAAGAGCTGCAGCTGCCTCCAGGACGATGTCGCAGGTGGGATCAGTGCCAATGGTGACGGCGGCATCAGGGCGCAGGTGGAAGGTCCGCCCCGTCATGGGGCCCCCCACCACCACCAACCTGGCTGCCGGTGGCGCCGATGGTTGCGACGCCAGCTGTGCGCTGACCGTGACCCCCTCTGGGGTCCAACGCGGTTGAGCACGTGCAGGAGCCGTTGCAGTCTGAAGGAGGCGGGTGGGATGGGGAGAAGGACTCGGCTGTGGCGATGCCATGCGGGCCCGCGCTCGCTGGCGGATGGCAGCCGTTGCACCTCGAAATATTTGGGCCATAACCTGGGTACCAAGGGCTGCTGCTCGTACTATGCGGGGCCAAGCGAGGCGGCAGGCTAGCCACAGCCATCTGGCCCTGGCGGCCACTGCCCATGCTGCCCTCCGCGTCCCTGTGCCTGCAGCTGTGGCAATGAGGAGTAGGGTGGCGAACACCTGGCGCAGGCGATCCCCTCTGGGTGTGACGATGGGGGCATCGGCCATCGGAGGGGTGGGAGGTGGTGATGTCGTGGGTTCTTGAGGGAGAACTGGCCTGGGGGCTTGCTGCGTAGGAGAGGCGCGGGCCATGGCCCGCTGAGCGTCGTAGGCAACGCGGAGGTTAGGGTCCCTCAGGACACGATAGGCCTCTTCGATAGCCAGTAGATGCTCCTCCTCTCCAGCCAGACGATACTTGGCGGACAGGTGTTGGTATGCTAGCTCCACCACTTCCGGCGATGCCGATGGGTCCAGGTGCAGGGCCTCGTAGTAGTCTGGGAGGCCAGTAGGTGGGGGCAGGCGGGGACGAAGGACACGGCCGAGGGCAGGGGCAAATGAGGCCAAGGTAACAGTGGCTACCACAGCCCCGAGGCCGAGGGAGCCTCCGGCCACCATAATCCCTCTCCACTGCTCCAGGACATGTAGTCGTCCCTCCAGCTCGAGGGCTCCCACGGCCAGCCCCAACGCCAGAGAAACGGCAGAGGCGGTGGCTATGAGCCACCCCGCTTCCCAGGCCAAGGTGGTAAGGGCTCCGGAACGTGATTCAGCGGCGGCAGCGCGGCCCCCTACAGGACCTTTATCGGCCAGGGCCGAGACCACAGCTGACATGGCCTCGTTGAGGCATCGCAAGGCCTCCCGTTGGCCCTGGTCATGGTAGCGAAAGGCGAGAAACCAGTAGGTTCGTTCTACTAGCTCCAAGTCGGCGGAGGGCGAAAGCTGCAGGGTGCGGTAGCAGGCCTCCAGCCCGCTGACCCTCCCTGATCTGGTCACGACACTATGGTCGGCCAAGGTAACCTCCAGGGCGAGGGGTCATGTTCCATAGTCATAACGCAGTACGTTGCGAAATCATTACGGCTAAAAAGATTTTAGACGTCACGAGCGAGGCAATTGATACAAAGTGGACAGACGAATTTCCCATCATTTTTCCACAAACAAAAGGTCAGTTCATTGCAAGAGGGGAGATAGTCCCCAAGAGACGATGGAGGATGGTGAGGGGTGCTGGAGATGAGGGGCCCTAGGGGCGGTTACGGCTGCGCAGCTCCTCAAGCCACTTTTTTATCTTGGCCTCGTAGCCTAGCTCCCCCGCTTCATAATAACGGCGACCGCGGAGCCCCTCGGGCAGGTGGTCTTGGCCAGCATAGTGCAGAGGGTGGTCGTGGTCGTACTCGTAGCCCTGGCCATAGCCTAGCCGGGCCGTGAGGGGAGTGACGGGGTTGCGTAGGAACAGGGGCACTGCCTCGCCGTGGGTAGCGCGGGCGTCCTCCGCGGCCCGTCGGTAGGCCTGCAGGGCGGAGTTGCTCTTGGGGGCACAGGCTAGGTAGATGGTGGTCTCAGCCAGGGGAAGGGCGGCCTCCGGCATGCCCACAAAGTGCACGGCCTGCTGGCAGGCCACTGCCAGGGAAAGGGCCTGCGGATCGGCTAAACCCACGTCCTCAGCGGCCAGGATCACTAGGCGGCGGGCGATGAACAAGGGGTCTTCCCCTGCCTCCAGCATGCGCGCCAGCCAGTATAGGGCAGCATCGGGGTCGGAGCCGCGGACCGACTTGATAAAGGCAGAGATGATGTCATAATGGAGGTCCGCGGCCTTATCGTAGCGGGGGGCCGGGCGCTGTAGGGCCTCGGCCACGTCCTCCTTCGTGATGTGACGGCGTCCTTGGGGCCCAGGGCGGCAGATGGCAGCGGCCATCTCCAAGGCGTTGAGGGCCACACGGGCATCACCTCCAGCAGCGCGGCATAGGAAGGCTATGGCGTCGTCGTCCATCTCCAGCTCTAGGGAGCCCAATCCTCGCTCCCGGTCCTGGAGGGCTCGTCGCACTATGACCTCTAGATGCTCAGGGGTCATGGGCTCCAGAACGAAGATGTGGCAGCGGGAGAGCAAGGGGGCCACCACCTCGAAGGAGGGGTTCTCAGTGGTGGCGCCGATGAGGACGATGACCCCCGACTCCACATGGGGGAGGATGACGTCCTGCTGGGCCTTATTGAAACGGTGGATCTCGTCGATGAATAGGATGGTACGCTGGCCATAAAGGGCGCGCCTCTCCTTGGCCTCCTCCGCGATACGGCGCAAGTCGGCCACCCCGGCTGTCACTGCCGAGATGGACTCGAAATGGGCCTTGGTGACAGCGGCGATGACGCAGGCCAGGGTGGTCTTGCCGCATCCCGGCGGCCCCCACAAGATCATGGACGGCACCTCATCGGCCTCTATGGCTCGGCGCAGGATACGGCCGGGGCCCAGCAGATGCTCCTGGCCCACCATCTCGTCCAAGGTGCGAGGGCGCATGCGGGCGGCCAAGGGGGCCTCCTGGTCTTGACCCCCCGCCTGCCGAAAGAGGTCCTCCTGTCTTCCTCTCCCCTTCACATCTTCAATTATCGCATCTCTCTGGGAGGCCTTAACGGGAGCGGATCTCCCCCCAGCGGTCCCAATAGGTGACCTGTTCCACGGGCAGGCGGCGCAGGGGGCCAAAGGGAGACCTAGGCCAGCCCAGAGGGATGAGGGCCATGGTCTCCCATCCCTCGGGGATACCCAAGAGAGCACGTGTCTCCTCCTCCCTGACCCGATAGAGGGTGGTGAGCACAGTTCCCAGCCCCAGGGCACGAGCAGCCAGCATGAGGTTCTGCACCGCGGGATAGATGTAGGAGCCGTGAGGGGAGGTGGAGGCTGGCCAGGGGGAGGTCTGTAGACAGGCCACGATGAGCACCGGCACCTCCGCCAGGTGGTGGGCCAAGTGCTCCGCCGAGCGGTAGATGCGGGCCATAGCAGGGTTGGAAAGGGCATCCTCCCGCATGGGGCCATAGATGCGGTTCCATCCCTCCAGGTAGAACTCCCCTAAGCGGGTCTTCACCTGGGGGTCCCGCACCACGATGAACCGCCACGGCTGGCGGTTGCCCCCCGAGGGGGCCATGGTGGCCGCCTCCAGCACCCGCCAGATGAGCTCATCGGGCACGGGGTCAGGCCGGAACCGTCTTATGGCCCTTAAGGTGTATATGGCCTCAAATACGTCCATGGTCTCCTCCTCTCTTTTGGGAAGCCTCCACCTCTTGCAGGAAAGATAAGAGGAGGCGATTGAACTCCTCCGGCCTCTCCAGAGGCGGGATATGGCCACAGTCCGCCATCACCTCCAGGCGAGCGTTGGGCAGGTTGGCTGCCAGCACCTGAGCGATGAGCTGGAAATCGGGCAAGTCCATCTCCCCCACTATCACCAGCACGGGGGCATAAATTTCAGACAAGCGGTCGATGATGGGTGGGGCCTCCGCCGCCTCCGCCAAGAGGTCCGCGCCGGGATGGGAGAGGACCATCTCCCGGAGGCGGGCGAACCTGTCGGGGAAGCGGCGCACACCATCGAAGATGGGATGAGGTAGCCACACCTCCTCTAGGGCTGCTCTGGGGCCCCGCTGACGGGCCACCTCCACCAGCTCTTGCACCTGGGCGGCAAACTCCTCCGAGTAGCCGAAGCCAGGCAGCGCGGAGTCCACCAGCACCAAGGAACGGGTCCGCTCCGGATGGAGGAGGGCCCATTGCAGGGCGATGCCCCCGCCCATGGAGAGGCCCACCAGGTGCACCTGGTCCACCCCCAAGGCCTCCGTGATGGGGCGGTCTACATTCAGGCGATCCAGAAGGTCAGTCAAGTCGGCGGCATAAGTGGGGAAGGAGTACCCCAAAGGCGGCACAAGGGAGCGGCCGTGGCCGCGCACGTCGTAGCGGACCACTCGGAAACCCACTTCCAGGAGAGGTGGCACCTGCTCGTCCCACAGGCGGAGGCTAGTGGTGGCCCCGTGGATGAGGACCACTGTAGGCACGTCTGTCCGCCCTTGGGGGCGGGCGTCCTCGTAAAAGGTGACGATGCCATTGGTGTAAGCGTATGGCATCTCAGATCTCCCTAAGGATGGTCTCCAGGGCTGGGGACGGCCGCACCCTGGGGCGATAGCAAGGGTCTGGGTATCCTACCTCCACCAGGAACATGGGCTCCCAGCTTGGGGGGAGGAGGAGGGCCTCCCGCACCGCCTCCTGGCAGAACAGGGGAGCGCCTAGTAGGCAGGAGCCCAGGCCTCGGGCATGGGCCAGGAGTTGGAGGTTCTGGAGGGCGGCCCCTAAGCTCTGGACGAACATGTCCCGCTCCGCCCTCCTCCGCCGTTCATCGGGCCAAGGGTGGGCCTGGGACATATCTAGGCAGGCCAACAGGAGCAGTGGGGCGTCAAGGAGGCGACGGCGCGACCTCTCCAAGCGGCGGGCCACCTCCTCAGGTGGTGTGTCATCCCCCTCTAGGTCGCGTCGCCAAACATCCTGCATGGCTTCCACCAGGCGGTGACGGGCATCGGCCGAGAGGACTATTAAGCGCCACGGGTGGGTGTGATGGGGGGCAGGAGCCAGCGCCGCCGCCTCTGCTAGCTCCCTTACTACCTCTGAAGCCACACGGCGCCCATCGAACCGGCGCACTGACCGCCTGCCCCTGATGGCTTCCTCGAGCTCCATTCAGCCCCCTTGATGGCCCAGCCGATTCATCAGCCCAAGGGAGATAACCACCTCCTTAGTGTGGAGGGCGCCTTCCATCTGAAGGATGCGTGAAAGGTCCTGGGGGTCGTCCACATCGTAGGCCAAAGGCTCGAGGCGGACGACGGCTGTGGGCACATTTCTCGCCACAGCCTCCCGGCGATGAGCGGTGAAGCTTCGGGGCCCGAAGCGGAAGGGCACAGCATCCGGAGGGGTCAACGCCAGGGCGTTGGTGCCACCATCGGCTGCAGGGACGATGGCCATGCCCCGTGGCCGAGGGAGGGCCTGCACTATCTCCTCCACCAAGGCGGGGCTAAGGGTGGGGACGTCGGCGGGCATCACCAGCAGGGCGGTGGCCCCACGGCCCGAGAGGATGGAGGCGGCGTGGCCGAGGGCGGCGTTGAGGCCCATGGCCTGGGGTGGTTCAGGAATGGGATGGGCGCCCAGCCTCTCAGCGTGGGATAACACCGCCGGATCGGGGCTCACCACCGCCAGGTAGGCGATGGACGCTGCCCCCAGGAGGGCTGTCAGCACATCGGTGAGCATGGCTAGGGCCAGGCGTTGCCGCTCCTGGGGGTCGAGGATGGCGGCCATGCGCTCCTTCACCCCTCCCAGGGCCTTGAGGGGGACTAGTGCTGCTATCATCTCCTCACCCCCAGGGCTGCGAGGACTGATCTGGCCAGGGCCTCTTTCTTGCTTACATCAGTCATTATCGTATCGGTGACCATCACCTCCAAGCCCAGGGCAGCCACCTGGGGAGCCAGGTGAGCGTCCGTCTGGTCGATGACCATGATACGCAGGAAGTCGGCGTACAATTGGGCCACGGTCACAGGGCTGGGCTCCAGGCCCAGGTGACGCATAAGGCGGTCGGCGGGGCCCTTAAGGGCCGCTCCTCCCACGATGGGGCTTATGGCGGCCACCGGCACGGAGGCCCGCCGGAGGGATTCACGCACCCCAGGCACAGCCAGTACAGGGCCGATGCTCAGGATGGGATTGGAAGGGGCCACGACGATGGCCTGGGCGCGGGCTATGGCCTCCAGCACTCCAGGGGCGGGCTTGGCCTCCTCCGCTCCCACATAGACGACCCGGCGCACCGGCACCTGCGCCCCTAGGCGCACGAAATAATCCTGAAAGTCCAGAAGCCCGTTCTCCGTCTCCAGCTTGGTGCGTAGTGGGTCATCGGTGGCCGGCAGAAGGGTGCAGCGAAGGCCGAAAGCGCGGGCGATATCGGCCGTAGCCTCCGAGAGCCTGCGGCCCTGGCGCAGCAGGTTAGTGCGGTGGAGGCAGGTGGCCAGGTCGCGGTCCCCCAAACGGAACCAAGTCTGGTAGCCGAAGCGGGCCAGGGCCTCTACCACGGCGAAGGTGTCGTTGCGGATACCGAAGGTGCGCTCCTCGTCGGCCACCCCGGCCAGATGATACGTGATGTTGTCTAAGTCTGGCGAGACGTAGAGCCCATACATCTCAGCATCGTCGCCCACGTTAGCTACTACGGTGACCTCTTCGGGGGACACAGCCCGCACCAGGCCTTGCAGGAACCTGGCCGCCCCCGTGCCACCGGCTATGACCACGATCACGATACCACCTCCACGATGGTGACTCCGTCTCCCCCCTCGCGCGGGTCGCCGGGCCTATAAGACCTTACGAGGGGGTGGGAGGCCAGAAGGTCGCGCACGGCCCGGCGGAGGATGCCTGCCCCCTTGCCATGGACGATGCGTAGCTGGCGGAGGCCAGCGCGGAAGGCAGCGTCCAGGTGCCTCTCCACCAGGGGAAGGGCCTCGTCCGTGGTGAGGCCTCTTATCTCCAGCTCGGCGGGAGGGGCTGGAGGTGGGGTTGGGACCTCCACCCCTGGGGACGCCTGTGGCGCCCCCTCTTCCACCCGCTCCACCTCCGAGAGGGGGACGCGCAGGCGCAGACGTCCCATTTGCACTTCCAGCCCCCCATCCTCATGAGGGCCCATTGTGACGATGCCTGGGGCGGGCATGCCCCGCAGCCACACTACCTGGCCAGGAGCCACTTTCGGCGGAGGTGGACGCAGGGACTCCTCCCGGGCAGCTAGAGCCTCCTGCTGGCCCTCCATTTCCTCCAAGAGGCGGCGGGCATGGGCTAAGACACTTCGGGCCCTGGCGCTCCTCTGGGCCTTAGAGACGAGGCGCTCCACCTCCTGGAGACGGCGGCGGGCCTGGGCCACCATCTCCGTGAGCTCCCGCCTGGCCTCCGCCAGGTCCCTCAGCCCTTGCTGGCGAATGGAGGCCAGCTGAGCTTCCACATCCCGCCGGAGGGACTCAGCCTGTTGTCGGGCCTCCTCCTGGGCTCTGCGTTCCGCTTGGGCCTTTCGCCTCTCCTCCTCCAGGTCTAGGAGAAGCCTCTCCATCTCCCGATGAGCGGGGGAGAGGGAGCGGGAGGCCTCCTCCAGGATGGGCTCTGGCAGGCCCAGACGGCGGGCGATGGCTAAGGCGTTGGACTGCCCAGGCATCCCCATACGTAAGCGGTAGGTGGGGCTCAGGGTCTGGGGGTCGAACTCCATGGAGGCGTTCATCATGCCCGGTGTGACATGGGCTAAGGCCTTCAGCTCTCCATGGTGGGTGGTAGCCACCACTAGGCATCCCCGCTCCAGCAAATGGAGAAGGAGGGCGCGGGCCAAGGCCGCTCCCTCCGTGGGCTCCGTCCCTGCGCCCAGTTCATCTAGGAGGACTAGACTTCCAGGCGTAAGGTGCCGCAAAATGCCCACGATGTTGCCCATATGGGCACTGAAGGTGGATAGAGATTGCTCGATGCCCTGTTCATCGCCGATATCGGCATAGATGCCATCGAACACGGGTAGGATGCTCTGCTCGTCCGCTGGCACTGGTAGGCCGGCCTGTGCCATGAGGGATAGCAGTCCCACCGTCTTAAGGGCCACCGTCTTGCCACCGGTGTTGGGTCCGGTGATGACCAGCACGCGGAAGCCCACCTCATCCCCCAGGTGAAGGGAGAGGGGCACCACTTCCCCCCGCAAAAGGGGATGCCTGGCGTTGACCAAGCGCAGAAGGGATGGTTGAGGACGCAGCCAGTGGGGCTCCCTGTCTGGCCGGGGGAGGGGACAGCCCAGCTCATCGGCCAAGCGGGCCTTGGCCAAGGCCAGGTCTAGGCGGGCCAGGGCCTGGACTGCCCTAAGGATGGCCGTTGCCTGCTCGCCTACCGAAGCTGAGAGGCGTCGCAGCACCCTCTCTATCTCCTTCTCTTCCTCCAGCTGCAGCTCCCGCCAACGGTTGGCCTCCTCCACCACCTCCAACGGCTCCAGAAAGACGGTGGCCCCGGATGCTGAGACGTCGTGCACGATACCTGGCAGCTGATGGCGCATCTCGGCACGTATGGGAAGGACATAGCGCCCGCCCCGCATGGTGATGATAGGTTCCTGTAACACCTGACGCCCCAGCGGCGAGGACATTATCTGCTCCAGGTGGTGGATGAGACGGTCGTGGGCCCGCTTCACCTCCTTCCGTATCTCCCGCAGGGCTGGGCTGGCCTCGTCCGTGACCTGTCCTCTCTCATCGATGCATCGCTCGACGTCACGGATGATGGGCGTGAAGTCGCCCATTCGGTCCACTATCGATGCCAAGGTGGGGAGGAGCTCCCTCAGGCTACCCACAAGCCCCCGCATGCTGCGGGCCAAGGAGAGGGTAGTGGCCACCTCCCGCAATTCTTGGGGGCTCAGGACGTGCCCTTTGGCCGCTTGTCTCGCCAAGTCTCGCACATCCACCGCCGAGGCCAGGGAGAGGCCGGGCCGTAAGGATAGGAGCTTGCGGGCCTCCGCCGTCTCCCGCTGGCGGCGCACCACCTCTTGGAAGCGGGAGGAAGGGACAAGGCGGCGGGCCAGCTCCCGCCCCAGGGGAGAGGTGCACAGCCTCTCCAGGCGGGCTATGATCTTGTCGAACTCCAGGGTGTGCAGGTGTTTGGCGTCCAAGGTCAGGTCAGCCTGATGACGGAAAAGCGGTAGAGCTCCACTTCTTGGTCCTCGAGGGGGATACCGGCCTTGGCCTTGGCGATAGCTAACTGTTGGTCTACGTTGTTCACCCCCTCCAAATCGGGCAGCAGGAGGCCCTTTCGGAACCCCTTGCGCACGATGACCCCATAGCGTTGGGGGTCCAGCTCCTCTGGCCCCTGCACCCTCTCCGGGGGCAAGAGCACGTCTACCGTGTAGGTAAGCTCCCCTAACTCATTAGGGGCTATAGGGGGGAACCGCGGATCTCTTGTGGCGCTCTCTATAGCCCGCTCCACCACTTCCTCGGCCAGGGTGGGGCAAGTGGGCTCGATGGTGCCGATGCACCCGCGCAGGGCGCCGTCCTTGGTCTTGATGGAAACGAAGACGCCGGCCCGCTGCGGGAGCCCGGACAAGGCCTCGGCGGGGAGTTGGGGCTCCACCTTCTCCCTGCGCAGGACGTAGGCCTCCACCGCCTCCTTAGCCAGGCGAGCCAAGGGATGGGAGGGCTGGGCCTCCTCCACCTCCACGGCCACCACCATATAGCCCACGCCCCAGGGTCCCTCGTGGGAGAGGACACGGGGTCGCACCTTTAGGCCGGCCAGGGCCCCCATGAGGAAGCTGAGGGAGGGGACGGCATCATCACCCGCGCGCTCCCGCAGCTCCTCCGGGGTGGAGAGGATAGCCTCCACATCCCAGCGGGCCATAGCCTCCTCGAGGCGGCGGTCCAACTCCGGCCCCGCCGGGTCGAACCCGTAGGGGCCCTCTGGGGAGAGGCGGTGGGATAGGTCGGCGCTGGCGATGATGGCTGCTGGTCTCCCTACCTTCTCCAGGGCCCGCCGCACTGCCTGGCCGAGGCGGAAGTGCTCTCGAGGCGGAAGGAAAGACACGTTCATCACCACTAGCTGGGCCCCTTCCACTGCGGGCCTCAGATAGTACAGGGGCACAGTGCATGACCAGTCCAGGTCCCAGTGGTGGACTTCCTGCAAGGGGACGCCGTGACGCCGCGCCTCTTCACAGATGGCCTGCACCGCCTCTCGGGCCACGGGGAAGCGAAAGCGCACCTGGTAAGCGCCCCACTGGCTGAAGTCCCCCTCCGCCCAGGTGGCATTCAGGATGACGAAGCTCCGTGGATGGAGGGGGCCGTGGGTGGCCATAAGCACCGCCACCTCGGGGTGGTGGCGTCTCATCTCCTCGGCTACTTGCTTCAGGGCGTCCAGGGTGCGCTGGACTTCCCTCTCCCTTCCTCTCCCTATCTCGGGCACGATGATGGGAGGATGGGGCGATACGCATGCGTACCGGATGACGCTCATGGCCCCTCTCAAAAAGATTATAGGCTCGTGGGGAGGATGTGGG